>Ga0213868_10002403_pt1 | contig 17976 bp, 10 predicted proteins | sample PICome_9_FD_160087 | JGI IMG/M metagenome (GOLD analysis project Ga0213868, IMG submission 160087) | Coastal seawater microbial communities near Pivers Island, North Carolina, United States - PICO127 | ecosystem: Environmental > Aquatic > Marine > Coastal | place: USA: North Carolina...
GACCCCCGCTCCTGCGACGCTCCGCAAAAGCAGAAAGAGCAGCACAATGGAGTGATTTTCCCCCATTGTTTCCCTCGCAATCCCACGTCTTCAAAAGCTTTTCATCAGCGAGAACACGAGTAAGAGCGCGTAAAAGTATCCACCAAACTAAGTAAAGTATCATCTGAAGCGAGATTTAAAAGAATGAAGCACGAATACCGATCGTTTTCTCTCCTCTTCTTCCTCTTTGTTTCAATCTTCCTCCAAAATCATTCATCGCATCACGCGGCAACATTCTTCGTCAAAGCCGAGCGAATGGATTTCAAAACCTTGCGAAAGACGCGATCGATTCCTCTCACGAATGAAAATGGGTTGAGCATGTGCACGATGACCTTAAACACTCAGGAAATGTTTGGATGCTACACGAATCAGAACGAGAATGGTAAACGAGGGAAGATTGTGCGCGTGGAGACCGAGGCGCAGTTGGAGGCTTTTGGGACTGAAAAGAGAGGAAAAGGAGAAGCGAACGTGGTGACGGCGCCGATGAGAATGATGAAACAAGTTTTGAAAAAAGTGGAAGAGAGTAAAGATGTTCTCGTTTCTGCTGTTCTCGTCGAGCATCCATTGGCGTTTCTTGATGCGAATAAGGGAGGAGATGATGCGGAGAAGGAAGCGGCGGAAGCTGGATTCTATCGCGGCGTGCCGGAATCCGACTCGAAAGAGGACGCGAAAAGAGTGAACGTAGGCCAAACGCCGGTGGCGTTTTTAGGCGTAAACGCGACGAGGAAAGTCGTTTGGGCGGCAAACGAGAACGTGAAGAGAGAAAAGGTACAAAAATCGTCGAAAACAAATTTCATGGGTAGAGACGAGCTTTTATACGCTTCCGTGGACGGCGCGATGGACGCCGCGGGGAAGACGAGCGAGGATATGAAACGCGCGAATAGCATCACGTGTTTAGAGAAAAGGACGTGTTTACCCATTGGAGGGTACTCGATCGCGACGGCATTTTTAGATGGGTTTTCCAGATACTTGTACAACGAAAGCGCGCCTTCGATATTCGTGACCGCGAGGTTGGATAAAACGACGTCCATGTTTCGCGACGAAGCGCGAGGCGCAAACGCGGTGTACTCGAGTTTGATTTCTTTCTTAGTCGCCGCGGAAGTGGTGAATGATTTAGTCGTAGACGGACCAAACTTGGAGAAACCAATCGTGTTTGCCGCGTTTGCCGGAGAAGAGTACGACTTAGTCGGGTCGAAGAGGATGATGGAAGAGTTCCCGGGGTTGGTGGATACCGTAGTTGAAATTGGACCGGTTGGCTTTGCCTCTTCTTCAAAAGACGCGTTGTACGTCCACGAACAATACAACCAGACCGACGATACGTTCGAAGATTTCTTAAAAGTCCAAAGCGCGGCGAACCGAGAAACGCTCGGCGAAGATTCGTTGTCCGTGAAAGAAGTCTCTCGAGGCGTCGAGGTCCCGAAAGGCTCCTCTTTGAACTCGTTCACCAACGTCAGCGGAAGTCGATTGACTTTAACCGATTACAACACGTTCGAATCGGACGATCCTTTTTACGGAACTATGTTTGATTCTGGTTTGGATAAAATCAACGTGAAACGAATCGCCGAAGTTGCTCGATTAGTTGCCGGCGCCGCGCTTCGCATGAGCATGAAAGACAAGGAACAATTCGCGGTGAAGGAGGACGTTTTAAATAAACTGGTCGACAACGATTTCGTGCAGCAAACGATCGCGACGGCCTCGGAGTTGGCGGAATGTTTAGTCGATCCGAAAGTTGGTTTAAGAAAGTGTTCGTTTTCTCAAAAGTACGACGTGTTCGGCTCAAATGCCCCGTCCGAAGAAGACGAAGCGAACGAAACAAACAACATCGGATCCTCCTACGTCGGCGTCGTTCAATACATCCCAGAAGATATTCAAACCTCCGAAGCGAAATCACCGATTCAGAGATTTGTATACGAGCACCTCTCGCGCGTTGCCAACGGCACGGCAAGCACAACGTATCGTCTCGCTTTGCCTTCACAACTCAAGTTTGACCGGGACTCGTACGCGTGGCAAGTTCGGGACGGAAACGCGAACGGGTACGAAATCTGGACTGAATCGAATTGGTCGGCGAAAATCGGCGTGACTATCGAGAGCAACAAAGGGTGGTTCTTTGAGCCGATCGCGACGGCGTGTGCCGTAGTGATTGCCACTTTGTTCTGTTTCTTCGGCGAGCGGATGTTGGAACGCGCGTTGACACGAGGAGGAAGCTCGAGCTCGACTTCCTCCCAAAAGCTTAATAGCGGTATGGATTTAGATTAGTAGTACAAGAAGCGCGCGTGAAATTGATGATAAAGTAGTAGTATGAATAGCAGTAGTAAATGCACGCGTTTTATATAGGTACCTGGTGCCGAAGCACGGTATATAAAAACGCTGGAAACGACAAAAATGAACTCGCGAAAGATCAACTTATTAGAAAAAAATTAATAGCTCCACTGGAAGGAGTCGTTGGCGACCGCGGCGACTAACCCGTTCTTCTCGTACCTATCGCTTTCATCCCACGCCATCAAACCGCCCATAACTTCCATCTTAATTTTCTTCGCGCACGCGTCTTCCGTGGACATGTGCTTATACCACCTCTCCAAACTCGGTCTTCCGTCGAAAACGTTCTCCCACCCGAAGTACTTTGGCAACAAGTGGGTCATAAACACGAAGGTCGGAAACAACGCCGCGTCCGCCGTGGACGGCTTATCTCCGCACAAATACGGCCCAGGTTCAAACCCACCGACGGTTTTCTCCATAACGTCCAACAACCGATCGATTTCGCTAATTTGCTCCGCCCTTACCTCCGGCGACATCGGTCCTCGATACATGCACCCTTGAATCGGCGTCAAATACACGTCGTGCCACCTCGTCGCCAAATTACACGCCGTCTTCGCCTCCAACGTCTCCGGCCTTAAACTCGGACCTTGCTTCTCGAACGCGTCGCACAAATACTGACTGATCACTTCCGACTCTGGTATCGCTTGTCCGTCTTTCGTCACCAGTAAGGGCATTTTCCCTTGCGGATGCATCTCCAGAAACTCCGGCGACTTCAAGCCCCCTAACGTGCTCGGATTCTTAAACTCAAACTCATCCTCGATGTTTTTCCAGCAAATAATTAACCGGTTCCTCGCGCCGTTGTTGGAAACTGGAACGTCGTAGAAGATGTTTTTATACACCGGATCGAGCGCGGCTTCGAAATCCCCCGTCGTTTCTTCCGAGGAAGATTCCGCCGCACTCGTCAAAGCACGTCTCCCCCTCCTCCTCTTAATCATTTTCTCGTCACCATTAAACCCGCTTTTCCTCAAAGCAGCGGCACCACCACTCCCGCAAAGGCGAAACGACGACGAAGAAGGTTGTTGTTTCGTGCTCTTCTTCGAGGAGGAAGACGAGGTGGCGGAATTCCCGCTCTGGTATCGCTGGGTATGAATCGTCTGCATCATCATCGGAGTCATCATGATGTTGTTTTTCTATCCTCTTTCTCTCTCTATTATCTGAATGAGGAGGAAAATGCACTTGAGTGATGCGTGTTTTGTCTCTTTTTTTGGTGCAAAAAAACGTTTCTGCCTTTTTTTCACTTTTTTTTGTTTTTTGGTCTCTCCTTTCTTTCTTTCTTTCTTGCATCACTCGAAAAAGAAGCTTTTTTGCGCCACTCTGTGCTCCCCGTGTGTATTCTTTCGCCGCTGCCCTTCCTCCTCTTTGCGAGAAGAAGAGAGCGTTTCACGTTTTGAAAGAAGAAGAAGAAGAAGAAGAACAAAGCTTTGTCGATCGTCGCGTTCGTGTGATCGGTAAAGCAGCGCTGTTCTTTTTGAAAACGGGAGAGAAGAAGAAAGAGGCGTTTCCGAGAGAATTCCATTGAAATTTCAAAAATCAAATCGTCTCTCGAGTCATCATCATCATCATCATCATGGGGCAACAAACGCAACATCTCCGACCGAACGAAATCAACGGGTTATTCCAAAACCAGTCGTTAACGCTGGAAGCGCGAGCGATGAGAGCGTTAACCGCTCTCATTCAAAAGAAAGAGTTCGACACTCGAGAGAAGGAAGAGGATTACGTGGAGGATATTTTAAACGCTTTGGACGGGAAGTGCTTGCAAACGAGCGTGGTCTCGGAGGAGATCGCGCGGGAGGCGGTGGGCGAGATGGAGAGGAAGAAGGAGATTGAAAACGTGATAAATCGTGATGCGCCGATGGCGGTGGACGAAGAAGACGGAGAGGTAGGAGAAAAAGAAGATGATGATGATGTTGATGTTGATGATGAATCGGACGACGAGGACCGAGCGAACCAAGAGAGATTGCAAAACGAACTCCGGGACGAAGCCATCGTCGTGTGCGACGCGTTCGCGCACGCGCCTCGGTATCAGTACGACGAAACGAGAAACGTGTTTGCGAAAATCGACCAACCGGCGACGATGGACGCCGAGGCGGATTCGAAAATCAACGTCTATCGGGAACGGTTTCATTTGTTGAGGCAGAGAATGAGCAGGCACGAGAGTTTTACGAAACCGGCGTTTGGGAAGAAGAAAAAAGGTAACGAAGATGCGAGTACTAACGCGAATAACACGAACGAGTTGACGCCGCTTCGATCGTTGGTCGGTCAGTGTTACGGGCCGAGAGTCGTCATGGGATGTTTGTCGCAAGTGGAAGACGGTATTTTTCACTTGGAAGATCCGACTGGGTCAATGAGAATTGATTTGACCGCGGCGGCGGCGACGAGTGGGATGTTTTGCGAGAATTGCGTGGTAATTGCGACAGGAGAAGTGAGGAAGACTGACGGCATTTTTGAAGTGTCCGCGTTGGGCCATCCACCGGCGGAGACGAGAAGGAAAACGCTGGAAGCGACCAACGCGACAGATTTTATGGGCGCCGCGCAAGGTGGAAAACACGTCGCGCTGCGACCGAGAGATTTAGACGAGTTGATCAAAACAGAAAAGAAAGCGAAAGACGAACGATTCGTCGTCATTTCCGATTGTTACTTGGACGATTCCAAATGTTTGAGACGATTGAGGAATATTTTTGAAGCGTACGATCAATCCCCGGCGAAACCGCCCGGGTTGTTTGTGTTTATGGGGGATTTCACGCGAGTACCGTTTGGTCCGACGAAGTATGATTTCGCGTCGTACACGAAATCGTTCGACCAGTTGGCGGATTTGTTGGACGAATACCCGTCTATTCGCGAAGAGTGTCGCTTCGTGTTTGTCCCCGGGCCGGGCGATCCCGGAAATACGAGCGCCTATCCAAGACCAGGATTGCCCGCCGCGTTGAGAGGTCATAAAATCACCGCGTGCTTGCAAAAAGTAGAGTTTGCGTCTAATCCGTGTAAGATTCGATGGCATTCGCAAGATTTGGTCTTTTTCCGAGACGATTTACAAGCCAGAGCGCGACGAGGGTGTGTGTTACCGCCAGTGGACGATTTGGGCACGGAGGAAGACGACGAGCGATTACAGTTAGACATGTCACCGAAAGAACGTGAACGACGAAAAGCAATGCGAGAAAAACCTTTGTTCCTTCACTTGGCGATGACTTTAGTTCAGCAATCGCACTTATCGCCGTTGCCGTTGACGCAAATGCCGATTTATTGGGAGAGAGACCAGGCGATGTGGTTGTACCCGGCGCCGAATGCTATTTTCTTAGGCGATCGATCGGAAACGCAGTGTAAAATGACTGACGTGTGTAATGTGGGAACGACGATGGTAAACCCAGGATGTTTCGCGGACGATGGGAGTTTTGCGATTTATTATCCAAGCGAACGAGAAGTGGATTTATCCGTCGTGAGCGCCGCGGAGATGTAAAACAAGAAGAACAGTCAAATCTAGGAAATTACTATATTAAGATCTATTACTAGTGATAATACAAATATTAATAATAATACTCGCACGAATTGACTTCTCTAAGTATCTATCTATCTACCTGTCTACCTCTTCATTGCGCTTGTTTTGTATGTAATACATTTTTCCGACGTTAGCGCGCCTCCTTCGAGTTTGTTCCTGAGAGCGCGGAATGAAGGATTTCCCCCAGAGCTTCTCCTTGGAGGCGTCGTAGTCATTTATTGTGACATTCATCGCGGCGTACTCTTTCATTTGCTCCTCGATGTTGGCACCGGCACCCGAAGACTCCTCTTTGAACGTGTCGAAAAACAACGACTCGAACGCGGAGGAGCAGTATCGTGAAGAACTCTCCTCTTGTTCGTCTTCTTCTTCTTCGCGTTGACCGGTTTTGCCGTTGCATACTTCAATCACATCCTCTTCACTCGCCGTCCATATTAAACAGTGTGGGTTATCAAACACGACGACAGAGTCCGTGTCGATGGGAGCCAAGTCGAATTTTCTCTCGCACTGCATCAGCACCGGGTGATTGACGCTCGGAAACGTTTTTGAAACGCGACAGCAAAATGCTCGAGCGCAGTGCTTATACGCAAACTTCCTCCCTATGGTTATCGATTGAATAAAAATAGGCTCCGTAAGTTTCGTGGCCAATAAACTACCCTGCACGCCGAGTGCATTCCACGAGGCTATTTTATCCGAGCACGTACACATTCGTCCGGCTCGATTTTCTCCGACTGGTAAAGTACCCTTTGCGAGCGTTCCGTTCTCGTATAACGCCGCGACCGACGCCGAGCTCGCATCATCGTCCTCGTCGTTTTTCGCAGGCATCGAGACCACCGTCGCTTTCTTCAACGCCACCGCCACGGAGCCTTTCTGAACGTCTAGTGGTAAAAATGGTGTCTCGTGCGTTTGCGTCGGCATCGTAAACGGCCCGATCTTGGTGTCGTTTCCGTCGTCCATTCCTCCTTTGGCCCATTTTCGTATAGTTGCGTTCCCGCACGGACACGAAGAGACGTATAAATGAATGCTCTTGTGCGTTTTCATTTGAAAGAGCACCCTGTTGCCCCCGCCGTCGTCGTCTCGTTTCACTCTCTCGAGTAGAAATGAATCCTCTGTGTCCTCGTAGCCTTCGTTCGATAACGCTTTCATTTCCAACGCTAAATACCTCTTCAACGCTCTCCTCGCCAACACCTCCGCGTGTAAATCTCTCAGCTTACCTCTCTCGTAACTCTTCTTTTCCATCTCCCGATCAAAATCCTCGTCCGAAATCGTCTTCGTCCCGTTCGCGACGGTCAAGCACGTCATCCTGTTCGTTCGCGCGTCGAGCGCGATAAACGCGCTCATAACAGTCCTCAGATGATGATTTTCCTCCTCCTCATTCGCTGCTCTCAAATTATATTCGCGCGCCGTATTCTCTCGCAAACGCGAGAACGTTTCGATTGCAACGTTCGAAATCGATTCCGCGAACGCGCACGAACTCGCTCGCGACTTTTCGCCGCATCTTTGTCCCGTTTTTGTCGTCATCTCTGTCCTCGTCATCATCTCGGGGTGTTCACTTCACCTCAGTGAGAGGTGCACTTCTTCAGAGCAACTTTGTATTCATCCTCGCACGACGCTTTTTCCAAACGACCTAAACGCGCGACATCATCATCATCGCCTGTTACTTGTGCTCCTGCTGCTCCTGCTTTTGCTGCGTGCAACGACGGCGATGACTTACACGCGAACAGCGCTTCTCTGGCTATGTTCTTGCACTTTTTCTCGTCGATGATGAACAAAGACGGCGACGACGTTTCTTCCTTCTTGGCGTAACGATACGTCGCGTAGCCGAGCGCAGAAAAAGCAAAGACAACCGGTGGCAAGAACACGAATGCCATAAAACAACACCAGGCAGGAGATGATGAATGTGTGGTGAGGACGAAGACGCGAAAGAGGACGAGTTTGAATACCTAGTAGTAGTAGTAATAATAATAATAATGACGAAACAATTGGTTTGTTTCTGCTCTTTCTTTAAGTATTGGGTGTCGCGGAGTCGTCATCACCATCATCATCACTACGACTCACATGGCCTTCCCTAGCTGCATTTTCCTCTTGAACATCAAACTCGTGTTGTGCATCAACCCGTCGATGATCCCTACGACGCTATACACGCCACCAACGATGGCCATTAACGTGGTTATGAATTGGTAAAACTCGCGTCTTTTCTCGACGCCTAAAATTTGCACCGGGGACGGGGTGAAGTGGAATTTCGCTCTCGGCGTTTCCCCGTCTGGGGTTTTGACCGAGTGCGTGTGTTGGGTGTATTCGTACACGTTGAACGGTTGCGCGAACGGGCCCAGGGGTTGCATGGTGGTTAACACCGTTTGTAAGTAATGCTCGTGCGACGTTCGCGGGTTTTTCGAGACGACGAAATCGTTCGCCAATTTGTCGTGCCAATCTCCTTCTTTTTCGCCTCTGTGGAATCGAGCCATATATTTTTGCCTCGACGCGGATAATTGTTGACCGAAGTAGAAGTGGTGAACTTGGTGCGTGACGTTTAATTTGTCCACGTCGAAGGAGTGGCCGTTTTTGGCATCCGCGGTAAAAAAGACGTGTCCGGGGACTTTTTTCACCAAGACGAAACCGGTGATGGAACACCCCGTGCTCGCTCTGGTTTGGACCACGTCCGCGTGGTTGGCGACTTTGAAATCGATTTGCTCGTTCGGTCGCGGCGGTTGCGGTTTCTTCTCGTTATCTTTCGTCGGTTTCCCTTTTGGTACTGGAATGTTCCCTTCGCCACCCGCGGGAACGTCCACCATGCTCTTCCCAAACTCTACAATCGCGCTCACGGTTCTGTCCCCGTGATAGGACGCGTGATCCGTGTGTCTCCCATGCGCGATTAAATCCGACCCTCTCGTAAAGATTCTCACCGTCGGATACCCTTGAATGTGATGTTTCCTGCACAACTGCTCGTGCTCCACGCAATTGACTCTCCCGAGCGCAATCGAGTGCATGTTTTGCGAATTCGTGTTGAACGTTTCGTGCAACTGAATCGCCGCCGCGTCAAACACCGGTTGCAACCGTTGACTCCACGGACACCACGGCGCGTAAAAATTGATCATCGTCACCGAATGCGCGTCGTTAAACGCTTGCATCTCTTCCTCTGTCGTCAACGGTTCCGCGCTCGAGTGCGTCACTCGTCCAGTCGCCAACGCTTCCTTGTGCTTCTCCACCACAATCTGCGCCTCCGTCAACTCTTCCTCGTTCACGTGCGCGTCTCCATCCTTCCCTGGCGTCTTCTCCGCCCACGCCAAAGGCCCAGTCGGTCGAAAATTCCCATCGATTGGTCTCTTAAACACCGTCTTGGTCAGATTATACCTCGTCAATCCCAACGCGTCCCCAACATCCACCGACGCGAACTCGCACGACAAAGCCGGAAAAGACACGTTAAAGTTAATCCGTAACAACTCTCCATCCACCGACCGATCGACGACCACTTTCGTCTCGAACGTCGTTTTCAAATACGCTCGCGTTTCTGCGATCAAAAGAAACACGATTAAAGATGTCGCCAGGATGGAGAGGATCGTCCCCAGGTACGTGCCTTGCGTCATGTCGCGCGGGATTTTCCGGTAGAAATCCATCCCTTTCGCTTTGGTTAAAATGCCCATCTTTTATTTCTCGTATATTTCTCTCTCTTTCTTTCTCTCTAAATCTCTCACTCTCTCTCTCTCTCTCTTTCACACACGCACAGGAGGAGCGACTCAGAGTCGTGGTGCTGCGCTAAAAAACAAACGCAGGCAGCACACAAAGTCGAGTTTGTTCTCTTCTTCTGCAAAAGGTCTAATTAATGTCTCTCGATGATGATTTTTTTTTTCGTTGGTTTGTTGTGAAAGAAAAGAAAAAATCTCTTTTTTTATTACTCGATTTTGGCAGTCCTTTCTTTTTTATTCGAAGAAGAAGTCAAAGAAATTTCTTCACTTTATTTAAAAAAGAAAACGCAAGCTCATCAGACACTTCGTTTCTTTTCTATTCGTAACACACATCCAAGGCAGTAAATATTGCACTCGTACACCGATACCTTTTTAAAACACCTGATAATTATTAATAATGAGAGAGGTTATTTCCATCCACATCGGCCAAGCTGGCGTGCAAACTGGTGCGCTTTGTTTTTTGGTTTTGGTTTTTCTCGCATGTGGACGCATGTGCGAAGATTCTCTCATTCTCTCTCTCTGTCGTTGACTTTTTTTTTCTTCTTCTTTCTTGGGAGATGATGATGACGACGACGACGACAAAACTGACCTCTCTCAACGTTCTCTGTTGATGCGCTTTTTTCGAATGATGAACAACAGGTAACTCGTGCTGGGAGCTGTATTGCTTGGAGGTGCGCGTTTGATGATGTCGTTGTCTCTTTTCTCTCTTCAAATGTTTCTAATTTTGGGTAAAAAATTACATTGACTGACTTTGACTTTTCATCATCTCTCTCTTCTTTCTATATATATAGCATGGCATCAACCCGGACGGGCAAATGCCGGCCGACAAAACCATCGGCGGTGGCGACGACGCGTTTAACACGTTCTTCTCCGAAACTGGCGCGGGTAAGCACGTCCCGCGATGCGTATTTCTCGATCTCGAACCGACCGTCATCGACGAGGTGAGAACGGGGACCTACCGCCAATTGTTCCATCCGGAACAGTTGATTTCCGGGAAAGAGGACGCCGCGAACAACTTTGCCAGAGGCCATTATACCATTGGTAAAGAGATTGTCGATTTGGCGTTGGACAGAATTCGCAAGTTGGCGGATAACTGCACCGGGTTGCAAGGCTTTTTGGTGTTCAACGCCGTCGGCGGCGGGACCGGCTCTGGTCTTGGGTCGTTGCTTTTGGAACGTTTGTCCGTCGATTACGGGAAGAAATCGAAGTTGGGTTTCACCATTTACCCGTCACCGCAAGTCTCCACGGCAGTCGTTGAACCGTACAACTCCGTTTTGAGTACGCACGCGTTGTTGGAACACACCGACGTGGCCGTCATGTTGGACAACGAGGCGGTGTACGACATCTGCCGCAGATCGTTGGATATCGAACGACCGACGTATACGAACTTGAACCGTTTGATCGCGCAAGTGATCTCGTCGTTGACTGCCAGTTTACGATTTGACGGTGCGTTGAACGTCGACGTGACGGAGTTCCAAACCAACTTGGTTCCGTACCCGAGAATTCACTTCATGTTGTCCTCGTACGCGCCGGTTATTTCCGCGGAAAAGGCGTACCACGAACAACTCTCGGTCGCTGAAATCACCAACTCCGCGTTCGAGCCGTCCTCGATGATGGCGAAGTGCGATCCGAGACACGGTAAGTACATGGCGTGCTGCTTGATGTACAGAGGCGACGTCGTACCGAAAGACGTCAACGCTGCCGTCGCTTCGATCAAGACGAAGAGAACCATCCAATTCGTCGATTGGTGCCCGACTGGTTTCAAGTGCGGTATTAACTACCAACCGCCGACGGTTGTCCCGGGTGGTGACTTGGCGAAAGTACAACGCGCTGTGTGCATGATTTCTAACTCCACCGCCATCGCGGAAGTCTTCTCCAGACTCGACCACAAGTTTGACTTGATGTACGCCAAGAGAGCGTTCGTCCACTGGTACGTCGGCGAAGGCATGGAAGAAGGCGAATTCTCCGAAGCGAGAGAAGATTTGGCCGCTTTGGAGAAGGATTACGAAGAAGTCGGCGCGGAATCCGGCGAAGGCGAGGGCGAAATGGACGAAGAGTATTAAACTTTTCTCGTGTCGACTTTTCCGATAATACTTGTGCGTTTAGATTTGAGATGTTGGAAACATATTTCAAGCGAAACGCGGTTGGTGGCGGCTCCCTCATTTTAATTAGGTACACACTCTATTTAAATATCTAATAATGCAGAACTATTTATTACTATTAATACTATTGGTACTAGTATCATCATCATCTCCGCTACTATCGGGCTCTAGCCATTCCACGTTTTCAAAGAGCGCGTCGTGGTCGCCTTCGCAAATGTCGTTCTTTCCAACCAACTCCTTCACCACGATGTCGTCGAACAAAACTTTCCCTTTTCGGTCTCGGTAAAGCACGTACACGTTGGCTTTTTGTACTGGTTTGCGGGGCGAGATTATGCCGACGCGCTTGGTCCACATTTTCAAAGCCGAGAAACCAAGAGTGTATCCGTACGTGGACGTGCCGTCGGTGTGTTCGAGGTCGATGTAGACGCCGTACGAGGAAACTTTTGGTTTCGGGTAGTTGAACGGATCCAAACGATGAAACTTTGAGGCTTCGTCAAAAATTGCTTTGCTCTTGGCGGAGACGTATATCGGCGTCGCGACTTTCGCGTCGTTGGAGGATAAGGAGGAGAACTCGATGACTTGCCTCGCGCCTCGCGATTCGCCAAATCCAGGGTTCCTCAAAACCAAAGCGCCGTGCGTGCTCGAATCGTCGCCGCTGCTGCTTTCGTCGTCGTACGTGTCCCCTAAGTTGTGTCTCGTTAACCTGTTCTTGATGTTGTTCGGGTTGCGCCAATCGAATCCTTTCTCGAAGCCTAGCCATGCGTCTACGTATCCACCCGTTTCCGTTTCGAATCCTCCGTTGATTATTTTGTTGTTATTCCCGTTTGTACTCTCATCGTTTTCGTTGTTCAATCGAGCGCACAATAATCTCGATATCGCGTGGACTTTTAAACTAAGACGATCCGTCTCTTTCTTATGCATCGCTCGAGCATCTTCGAACGCTTTTCTATCATATCTTGCGTATTTCAAAACGCCACCTAACCCAACGCTTTCAATAATTTCGTTCGTTTCGTAGGGAAGTAACGTTCTGGCGCGGTAATCGAAGCGTCGACTCTTTTTGGCTAAAGAACCGACCGAGTCGATTCGGTAGAAGAACGTCGGGAGCGGTACGACAGTAACACCTCGATTTTGATTATGCGAAGCGTCTTTTGCACGCATAGCGAGTTTGGCGAAGAGCGACCAATCTTCGCCGGCGGCGTCGTTACCGGGAATATCGTCCCACCCGCCGACAGACTCTAACGCCTTTCTGCGAAAGAGTGCGTTGGCGTCGCCGAAACAATCTTCGTAAACGCCCAGCGAGGTGGATGCCCCAAGAGGTATCCAACCGCCGAGATCGAATTGATTACCACCTAACGCCGGCTTTTTCAAATCAAGTTCGCTTGTTCCAACGAAATAGGCGTTTCCGGGCGCGACAGCATCTGCCTCGGAGGCGAGGATAGCCGTGACGAGCGTTGAAACTTGAGAAGTGCTCGCTAAGTTGTCGTCGTCGGCAAACAAAACGTATTCGCCTCGAGCATTTTTCAAGCCAACATTCCTGGCTCCGGAAAGCGACGCGGCGATTGGGCCGAGACGGACTAACTTGTACATGTTCCTGTGCGGGTTCGTATCCGAGGACTTTTCTCTACTGGCGAGAAGATTTTCGATGGTATTCAGCATTTCAGTGGTCTCTGGCGTTTTCCTCGAGCCGTTATCGACCACAATCAAATCCATTTTATCGTAGTCTTGCGCCAAATGCGAGGCGACGGCGTCGATCAAAAATTTCGGTCTATCTTTGTGTACGACAACGACGGTGACTCGAGGCGACGGGTGTCTTGAAGCCGGCGGGATCGGTAATAAAGCACCTTTCTTTCGTTTTATCGCTCTGTGCAATCCAACCCATTTCATCTCGATGATATCGTCGTACGATTTCGCAAACGGTGTCTTACTCGACGCATCCGGGCGATAGACGCCACCGCCTTCGCCGACGCGACGATCAAACACGCGTAACATTGTTTCCACGCAATCGTGAGCCGTATCGTCCCCGTAAGAAACGCGCGAACGAATGGTGTCGTCAAAAATCTTTGCGCGATCTAACGCCGCGTTCGAGGCTAAAAACGGCGCATTCGCGGCGACGAGTTCGGCAATTTTCAAACTTTCTCTCGCAAAGTAAAACGTCGAGTTTTGCGCCGGTGGGAAGATGACGACAATTGCGCCACTACTTTTCGCGACGTCTTTACTCGATTTTACCGACGTGTCGTCGTTTGCATAGTGTTCGAGCGTTTTGCTGTAAAAATGTTCGTCCTCGTATTCTTTAATCGCCGAGGTATCAATCAGATTCCCTACAATCTCCTCGCTTCCAAATCCCGCCAGAAAAGACGCGATGCGTTCGGTACCTTTCTTTTTATCGCCCACGTGACCGTGCACGGTGATATCGTCCAAATCGTATACGGAGTTTTCGCCTCGAAATTCAACCTCGAGCGGTTCCACCGCATTCGCGCCGACAGGCGCGACGACGCTCGTTTTGCGTTTCTCCAACACGCGATCGAGCACGTCCAAAAAAGACGTCAAACCTTCGCCTTCGTCGAAGTCTCCCCAATACGCGAACGACTTCACTTTTTTTCTCGTCAGTGGGTTGGTGTTATCATTATTGACATCCTCGCCTTCCATCTTTTCCAGTTTCGATCTCGTTAGCCTCGATTCCGGAGAGCTCGGCAACCTCAGAACCAAAGATCTCGCCGTCTCGAACTGTTTCGATTGGAGTCCGTCTATCGCGTTACCACCAATCCCTCGAGCTAATAATCCTTTTGGAAACGCAAAGTCACCACCTAACCCGTTTTTCCTTCTCCGCGCTTCAAATGTTGCTAAATTTTCATCGTCAAAAATGAGCACATCGGCGGTCGCGGATACGACGGCGTCCATGTGTTCGCTTTCTAACATGTTTCTACTACTACTACTACTGCTACTACTGCTACTATCGCTGCTGCTAAAGGCTTTATTCATGCCATTCAAATCCGTTTGAGACGCGATAATCCTGTGCGCAACAATCGGTACATCTTTCAACGCCACTCTCTCGCGTCTCGCCAACGCGCTAAAATGCGCCAACGTCGGATTAAAAAAATGCCCTACGTCGCACTTTCGATCGTGAAACGTATCGCTCAAACGCAAAAAAGCCGCGTGCGACCTTTTCACCTCTTCGCTACCATCTATAGAACTACTCCTGAGCACTTCCGTGACTAAAACATCCTTCCCTCTCCTCAACGGTTCTCGACTTCCCATCGCCGCGTTGCTCGGCGCGAACATCGCTCTTTGAAACGCGTCTGGATTAAAGTTGTTCTCGCGTCCCGAACCGACCGAGACGATCGCCGTCACTCGCCAAAAATCGTACTCTTCCTCCTTTCTGTTCGATGAGAGAAACGAACGCAGTAAACTGGCAACTTTGTGCGAGAGTGGATGTTTCGTATTAGCGATTTTCTCGTCCAGAAAGAAGCACAGATTTTGGTCTCGTTTTTTCTCTCGTTCGCTCGATCCTTCTTGTTGGAAAAAAGACAGTTTGACACCTTTGATGGTGCTCTCTTTCTCGACGATGGAAGAGTCTTCTTTTATCATCGAGAAAGAACTTTGAGAACTGCGCCGCGTGGTTAAGAGTATAATCGTGATCATCATCATCGCGATTATCCATCTCGGAAGCCGCTTCTTCTCGTTCGTGAATACATTGGAAACGTGAGCGAATTTGGAAATCCATTTTTTATATCTATTCTTCGATGGCGAAGAGGATCGATAATGACGCGATGATCTGCCGCCGTACTCTCGGGAGGCGACCGTGATTGGGTCGTGCCACGCACCACCATTACCACCACTACTGCCGCCGCGTCTGGGACGCATCGGGGCGCCGTGCAGCATTATGAAAGAAAGAGTTTTGGTGTGACGTTTTGTTGTTACTTAGGTGATTCGAGAGAAAAATTCGAGAGAGAAGCAGAGACAAACACATCTCGCTTTTGATGCGTGCCGCCGTTTTGATGTGCGTTAATGCAATGCATTTGCGCGAGAAATCGTTACTCATCATATCATCAAAGGCTACGTGCTATTATATTATAATTTTTCAACCACGCGTAACTTCGCGCTCCGACTCCTCGCGTTGACTTTAATTTCCTCCTCCGAAGCGCCGATTGGTTTCCGGTTGATCATTTTGACTATTTTCGGTGACGACGAGGGGTTTGACGACGAAGCATCGTCAAACTCCTCCGGCGGGAGGAACATCATCGCGCTTCTCCCAACCGTCGGTTCTCGCGATTCCGGAACGCCGGCGAATTTTCGGAACTGTTTTTTCACTATGGCGTCTTCCAACGAGTGAAAGGTGATTATGGCTAAACGACCACCCGGATTGAGGACCTCGATGGCTTGCGGTATCACGCGTTCGATGACACCGAGTTCGTCGTTGGTGGCTATTCGCACGGCTTGGAACGCGCGCGTCGCCGGGTGGATTTTTTCGCGCTTCCCCGGCGGGTTGCCTAAAGCTTTGACCAGTTCTAAAGTCGTTTCGATTGGTTTTTCCATTCGTCGTTCGCAGACGCGTTTCGCGAGGAGTTTCCAATGTCTTTCGCCGCCGTAATCGCGAAAGATGCGACCTAAATCTTCCTCGGACCATCCGTTGACGACGTCGAACGCGGTCAAAGACGACGACGACGACGAAGACGACGACGCGCTCGTTGTACCGCCGCACATCCGCATATCTAACGGCCCGTCGTTCTGAAACGAAAATCCTCTCTCCGCTCGATCTAAATGCATAGACGAAACCCCTAAATCTAACAAAATCGAATCCGCACCGTCCACGCCGATATCTCGCAACGCCGCGCGCATCTGGTCAAAGTTGTTTCGCACGAAGTGCAACGCGACGCCGCCGTCGTTACTCTTCTTCTCGCCGCCGCTCGCATCGTCTACACCTAAACTCCTCTCTACTCTCGGTCTCGCGATTTCAATCGCCGTCTCGTCCACGTCAAACCCGACGAACGTTTTCACTTCCTCTTTGTGTTGCTCTAAAACTTTCGTCGCGTGCCCACCGGCGCCTAAAGTCCCGTCGATGTGCGTCTGAATCTTCACCGGTTTAAACGCGTCCAACACTTCGCTCAAAAGGACGGACACGTGGCCGTGGTGCGCAGCTTCGATGTTCTCTCGTTTTTTCTTTTCATGTCGTTCGTCGCTTTTGTTGTTGGTGTCGTCGTCGTTGTTTTTTGAGGAGGACGTCGTCGCGTTCGTCGTGGTAGTCTTCTTCTTCGCCGCGAACGCGGACGCGTTCGATTGTGTTCGTTGCGCGTGATGGGGGAAACGAAATCCAACGTGTTCGTGATGATGACGACGATGACTTCCCCGCGGTGTCGTCGTCTTCGTTAAAAAATAAGACCCACGAGACCACCCGCGTTGCATGGTGGTCGTTTTCGTCGTCATCGAAGAAACGAGGACGTTTGCGAGAGGAGGAGGAAAAGTGCGGAGGACAGTTGTGTTTGTGTGGTATTTTGTGCTGCTGCTGTGTGTAAACGTGTGTGTGTATCTCAGAGTTTATTAGGTAGTATTCAAACAGAGCGAGTACATTCAGTTTTCTTCCTCTGTTTCTGAGTCTTCTGCGACGTGTAACACTCCGTCTTCGTATCGCCAACCTTCTGGTAATGGGCAGTTATTGTCGAGGAGGTATTGTAAACATTCGGGGTGTTTGTTCTCGTGCGCTTTTCGTACAGCCCAATAGTCCCAAGGCGCTTTGGCGGTTTCGCGCAAGTACTTCAAACAGTTCAAGTGGCCGTACTTGGCTGCCCAATTACACGCCCATTCGCTATATTGATCATACTTACGCTCAACAAGATATTCGAGTATGTGGAGGTGACCATTTTGAGCCGCCCGAATGGCAGTACCCAAATCCCAAGGCGCTTTGGCTTCTTCGCGTAAGTATTTGAGTACCTCGAGATGACCGTTTTCGGCAGCACATGCACACGCAAACTCATCGATAGGACACTCATTTGCCACGCAATACTTTACCATTTCCAGATTGCCTTGTTCTGCGGCCGCATTAATCGTCCTTGAATTCCACGTACACTTTTTCTCCTCTCGCGCCCACTTGAGCAACTCGAGTTTATTCGTTTGAGCAACTACAAGGCAGAAATATGCTTCGCTCCAGCCTACCCGGCAGAAATATGTTTCGCTCCAGCCTACCCACCACAACGATTTATTCTCCCTACTCTCCCACGCAATCTCCAACGTCGATATCGACGACATCTCTCTCACTGCAAACCTCTTTTTTAAATCACTCTCGCGTGACGATCTTTTGATCAACTTTCTCGTCTCCGTATTCACTCCATACAAGAATCTCAGATCCGTTCGA
>Ga0213868_10002405_pt1 | contig 17959 bp, 10 predicted proteins | sample PICome_9_FD_160087 | JGI IMG/M metagenome (GOLD analysis project Ga0213868, IMG submission 160087) | Coastal seawater microbial communities near Pivers Island, North Carolina, United States - PICO127 | ecosystem: Environmental > Aquatic > Marine > Coastal | place: USA: North Carolina...
CTGGAAGAGATTTGGTTGGACAAATTTTAAGGGAAGTTAGAATGGCGGGTTATAAATATATTAACGACGATATTCCAGCATCAACCTCGCATAATCCAATTAAAATTACAAAAGGAACAGGTATTGGCTCAAGCTGTGATAAAATTGAAATTGTTTATGGTGGAATTGAATATGATAAAGGCGCAGCAGAGGGTGATCGATTTAGTTACACAAGATATAAAATTACTTATGAGTGTAAAAAATCAACAATCATTGATGATACAATTCCAGGAGGAGCAACGCTTATTGAAGGATTTGCAGTTTATAAATCTAAACATAGATGGAATACAACCTCAAGCAGTTGGAGCGATCCAGCAACGGATAGTGATGAAACTACTTATGAAGATGAAAAGATTTTAGATTATGTACAAGATTTAGTTTTTATTCCATTTGATGAAGATGGAAGAATTATTGCAGGATCCCCTGCACCCTCTGACTCAGCTGCTTATGAAGTTAAATCAGTTGATATCTCAATTGTAGTTCGTTCCTCAAAAGCATTTTATAGATCACAAACAATGAGAACTATAACCTCAATTGCAACTGGAAGAGATATTTCAAAAGATGATAAATATTTTAGAGACTCAATTACGGTTACTGCTAATACAAGAAATTTAGGATTATGATAATGAGAAAAAAAAATGAAAAAGGTTTTGCATTAGTTTTATCCTTAGTTTTGTTAATGGCGATGTCTTTAATGGGTGGTGCCTTAATAGTAATTTCAGCAAGTGACCATCAAAGCAACAATATAAGTGATGAATACCAGCAAACTTTCTATGTTGCAGAAACTGCTTTGTTTGAGGGAGAAAAATATTTGCTTAACCAATATAAAGGACCCTATAAAAACGATGGGACCAGAGATTTATCTAAAAGAGGTTTACCATCAAATAATGCAAGTGTAACTAACCCTCCTCATCCAGATGTTAGTTCTTGTTTTAATAGTTATTCTGATATTGATCGTGCAACCTTTAAAGCAGTTAAAGGTCCCCCGCCAACTAATCCTACATCAACTGCAAAACAAGTAGTATTTGGTCAAGGTAACTACAAAGACTTTATATCTAACAATATTATAAATCATGATCTTAACTCTGCAGATAGAACAAAAGAACAGAACAGATTGAGTAAATTTAAATATCAGTATTTTCTTACTCAAATTGGTCCAGCCCCATTTAAAGGTACGGGCGAAAGTATTAAAGCAGGTGCGACAGATACTGGAAAAGATGGAATGGCTTATCGAATATTTGGCTGTGGTGTTTTTGATGATGACAAAATTATTGTACCACTTGAAAGCATAATGGTTTTACCAAGATAATCCCCGTTATGGTCAGTTTACTGGTCAAAATTATATAGTTTGTCAATTTATCACTCCATATATATTTAAAAATCAATTACTATAATATTGTGAAAATCAAATTTCTTACACTCTCCTTTTTATTGCTTAACTTGGTTCTATTTCAATTTTCTAGTGCAAAAGCAAGTTGTGACTTTGAAATTGATGTTGGAACAAAATTTAAAAAAAAACATGAAAAAAAATTTGGACCTTTAATTTATGATGAAGACACTAAGTATGCAGAATTTTTTTTACAAGCAAGTGATATTTGTGGTGGAATAGGATTTGAAAATATTACTGTAAAATATTCTTTTGTTAATAAAAAACTTCTTTCAATATTAATGTTTGTTGAAAATCAACCTAAGCAAAATAAAACAACTGAAAAATTAGTTTTAATGAATTTTGCAAAATCTAGATTTGGAAATTTTGAAACTGGGGGAAATCCAAAATTTTATAATGGTTACCATGTATGGGATTTAAAAAGAAAAAATTATGCAATTTATTTGAGAATGAATATTGATAAAAATTTATGGAGAGAAGAATTAGAAATATCAAATTATAATTTTTCAGAAATTCTAAACCAAGCAAAAAATTCTGACGGAATACAGCCACAAGAATATAAATAGAATAATTAATGAAAAAATATTATAAAATTTTATTAAACATTTTAATTATAAATTTTCTATTTATTAATCCAATTAATTCAAAAACATTACCTCCTGGAACTGGTGGAGAAGCTGATGTTCCTGCAAACGTTTTGATTCTATTAGATGTATCTGGGAGTATGAATGATCGAACTCAGATAGGGGTTAATTACAGTTCTAATGTTCAAGCAGTAGCTCCAATAACTAATACAGGATCAGTATTAGTTTATACGCAAAACACAATAAGGCAGACTAACCAGGCCGAAAATTCTCAAGAGAATATACATCCTAGCAGAGCAGTATTATCTCATGATTGGAATAGATTTAGGTTACAAAATAATGCAAAAAAAGTTGTCTACTACGATAATCAAATCTTTACTTATGATAATAATGACAGAAGGTTATTTCGATATAATTTTACCAATAACTCTCTAACGAGACTTGAAAGAATTGGACAAATCTTCTCTCAAATGTTTTTAAATGGTGATCAATTGGTTTTAATGAACCATAGAGGTGCAGACTACTATGTCAAAGACTTAACAGCAGTTAACGTTAATGCAACAAGATGCTCTCCAAGCCGTAATTCAATACTAGATAGAATTTTAAGATTGGGTCAATGGTCGACACACCCACATTTTGCTTTTAATGTTGATGCCTCAGGAAATTTAATTGCTGTAGGCTCACTCGATAGAAGAACACAAGTTCAATTTTATAAATTTGCGCCTAATGGAACTTGCTTTAGTGATGAGCCAAATGATACTTACACAACAACTCTTAACCCTATTCATACACCTTCGTCCGTCGTTGGGCATCCAACTGATGAAAATCAATTTTTTTTAACAGACTCTGTTAACCATAATCTTACAAAGATTTCGGTTTCTGGAACAGTAATTACAGTTGATTCTTCTGTCGGAAGAAATGGAGGAGTAAACATTAACTACAATCCAACAAACAATAGAAATGCTATTAGGTTCAGAACCCCTTATCATATTGCTGTAGAAGCAAGTACATCAAGAATTTACGTTGCAGATGAAAGTAATCGAGCTGTTCAAAGCTTTGATTTTAATCTAAATTTTAAACATATAACTGGTTTTACTCAATCCCAGTCGAGGATGGAAGGTGCAAAACAAGCTATACAATCAATTGTTACCGATAGTTCTTTAATATCAAGTGTTAATTTTGGTTATGGAGTATGGTCTGATTATAACGTTTGGTATAGTCAGTGGGGGCGATTTAGTCGGTTTGGGATCAATTCTATACCTAGGCAAAGAGCAGTTAATACATATGGAATGGATTGGTTAAATCAATACCGGTGGATTAGAGAGGTTGTACTTTATGGTAATATTTGGGGTGTGGGGCCTGATCGATTTCCTGGATTAGATAATTGGGATAATGGTAGAGATCGAGGAAATCCTTGTAGTAATTTAGGATGTATTGAAGTTAAGGCTGACAGAAATGGTGCAGGTAAAATTAACACAAGAGTAAGACAAGCCCAACCAATGTATGGAACCAATGCAAACTTTTTTGCAACTTTGGCTGAAGATTATTATAACCATCCAACATTAAGTCCAATTGATCCTAATTCAGACTGTCAGGGTAACTATATTATTGTAATTGGAGATGGAGAATTTACTTCTGGTGTAAATCCAGGTTTTAATAAAATTCAACAACTTGCAAACAGACAAAACTCTCCTGTAAAAACAATTCCAATTGCATACGGATCAGGAATAACTGCTAGTGGGTTAGCACAATTTAATCAGTTAGCAATGAGAGGTGGAACTGGTGATGCAATTGTTGCACAAAATCCTGCAACACTTAAAGCAAGATTAACTGAAATTATTAGGAATATCCAAGCTGATAAATTAGCATTTACTGCACCAGCGATTACATCAAAAGTGGGAGAAGGTGGATTTTTATATCAAGCACAATTCCAATATAGACAAAAAAAAGAATGGCTAGGATCTTTATCAGCAACGTCAATATCTGAAGAAGGTGAACTTGAAAATGATATTACATGGGAAGCAGCAAGATTAATGCCACTTCCAAGTGGTAGAAAAATTTGGACTGTTCTTCCAGCTGCTGACTATAATGGTAATTGGAATAATTTTACCGAGGCAAACTCGATATTAATCAACGAACAATTTGAAATTTTAGGAAATGAAGTAGGAGATTATCATGGTGATACACCAACAAGTCCAACAAATGTTGGAACAGCAAGGTGTAGTAATTCTGGTGATAGCAGAACCTCTATTCAAAATGGTAATGAAGATGATATTAAAGGTTTAATTAATTTTGTAAGAGGAGAAGATTATTTTGACTATGATAGTGATTGTATATTAAAAGAAATAAGAACAGATGAAAATGGTAGACGTGGATATTTAGGAGATATTTATCATTCCGAATTAGTTGTTGTTGGACCACCAGGTGCTAATACTAATTTTATTAAAAAAAATGAAGAAGCCTATTTTAGATCTATAAATAATTATCAAGCTTTTAAAAACGCAAATAAAAATAGAGATAAGACAATTTATGTAGGTGCTAATGATGGGATGCTTCATGCATTTAATGCAGACAATGGTCAAGAATTATGGGGTTTTATACCTCCGTTTTTAATTGGAAAATTACCTTTAGTTGTTAATCCAAGTCTTAATGATAACAATAGTAAAGGAGATAAAGGAGGTTCTAGTGCAATTTATGGAGTGGATGGATCGCCAGTTGTCCACGATATGTATATCAAGCACCCTTATTTCGGGGGCACTAATTGGTATACCATAATGATGGTTCCTTTTGGACGTGGAGGAGCTGGGTTTTCTGTTCTAGATGTTACCGATCCGGAGAAGCCTTTGCATTTATATTCAATTTATAATGACAGTATTCGAAATCAAATCTTAAGAATGAACCATTTAGGAGTTGTTTCTCAGTTTGATTATATAGATGAAACATATGGCTGGTTGGATATTGAAGAGGCACAAACAATTATTGCAAATTATCAATCAAATAATAGCGTGAGTAGTACCTGCAACACCTCACTTATGACTTCTTGCTACACCGGAAGAAACTTTACCCTACCTGTTTCAGGTTTAACAAAATCTGACATGAGAATATTTATTGATGGAAGAATAACAACTGCTTATCAAGTTTCTCAAAATGGAAGTAAAACTACAATTTCATTTAGCTCTGCCCAAACTTATAACGGAGATACAAGTGGAACATCCCAAAACCCAACTAACAAAAATTTATCAATATCAATTGAACCAGATGCAATTGCAAGATTAAGTATAAATTTACCAGCTGAATATGATTACACTAAATTAGGAGAAACATGGTCCTCTCCTAGAATTTTTAGAATGCCAGTTACAAGTAATACAGATAAATATGTTGCAGTCATGGGTGCAGGCTATGGAGCTGCCTCAAAAACAGTTGGCTCAGGAGTTTTTGTTGTTGATCTAGATGATTTTATTGATCGACCAGGAAGTATTGAAAAAAGAATAGATATTTTAGATGTTGGTCAATTTAATGGAGATATTATAAATTCTGTATTAGCTACTCCGGTTGTCATAACTGCTGATCAAACCACTGGTATAAATTATAAAGGTGCTTTAGTTTATGTGAATGACCTTGAAGGTAAAATTACTAAAATAAATTTAACTGACATGACTGAATCCAGCACTGGTGAAAGAATTGATCTATACGATTCTACCGAAATATTTAGATCAATTTCGAATGCAACGAATGGACGTTATATGTTTCATAGTATGGATACAGCTATTGGAACTACTTCTAAAAATCTTTGGTTGTATGCAGGAACAGGAGACTATGAGAGAGTAACCTACAAAAATAATAGTGTTGATAATTTACTCATTGGTTTTAGAGACAAAAATTTTCCTTATTATAAAAATGTAAATAATGTCGTCTCTGCACAAATGTTAACAGCCTGCCAAGATACGAGTAACGATAGCACTGGAGTTAAATGTCCACTAGACTCAAATGATAGAGTTATGATACCTGGTGGTCGTGCAGAAGGGGTAACTAAAAAAGATTGGGGTTGGTATATTAAATTAGATAATAGTCAAAAAGTTGTAGCAGAACCAACCGTTACAAAAGGAGTTGCTTACTTCCCTATTTATGAGCCTACAACATCTCTAAATCAATGTGATCCTGGTAAAGCATTTGTATGTGCTGTTGATGATGAATGTGGAACCAACTACTCAAGCCGTCTTGGAACAAATGATGCTGCAAATAGAAATCAAAAATGTTTATATGTTGGAAGTGGAGTATTATCTAAGTTAGTTACTTTTGGAAATAAATTGTTCGCAAATATAGCAGGTAAATCTACACAAGATAAAACAGACCTTGTTCAATTGGATAGTATTCAAGAAGATGTTGAAGCAATGAGATCTTCTTGGAGAGAAGGAAACTTTTAATTTTTATTAAGTAATTTTTTAAGCTTATTTTTTACTTTATCTTTGTTTTGAAATAGTTCTTTTTTGATCTTTTCTTTAATTTTATCCTGATCAATATTTTTAACCTTATTTAACGCATTACTTGCTTTACCACTTAAAACTTTATTTTTCATATCTTTAATGACTTTATTGATAGTTTCTTTAAGAACAGTTTTATAGTCTTTGCTATCTTTAGTATTTCCAATATTTTTAAATTCTAAATTTTCAAAATTGATACTTTTATCAAGATTTAATTTTTCTGATTTTGCTGAAATAACAATATTATCTAGCTTTAAATTTTTAATGATAAACTTTTTAGAACTTGAAGATTTTGAGCTTCCTTTATCCAATGTCTTTTGTAATGATTTAACATTATCATCAATTTTCATTTTATTATTAACAACAAAATAATAGCTTAAATTTACGCCGTTGATTAAAATTTTATCAATTTCAATTCTATCGCTAAATATAGAAGAAGTATTTAATGTTGCAGATGCCTTTTTAAGTAAAATTAAATGTCCTGGAAAATCTTTATTTTGAATTTTTAAGTCTTCTATCTCAGCATTACCAATTAGATAATTTATATTCAAATTACCAATAGTTGTCTGTCTATCTAAAGTAGTTGTAATATTACTTTCAAGAGATCCTTTGATTATATTATCACCTATAAATTCAACTAAAACATAAATGGTAATAATTAAAAAGATTAAAACTGAAACTATTTTTTTCATATTTAATTCGATGAGATAAAAGTTCTAAATATTTTTGTCAATTCAATATTTTGATCCGAGTATCTAAAGCTTTCATACAAATTAAAAAATGATCTATATTTATGTTGAGTATGTAATTTTAATTTTTCAATAATTTGTTGATGAGTATCTGAATTTGATATCTTTTTTTCTTTTCTACTTTTCCAAACTATAAAGTTAAATAATAAATTAATAATCTTTGTCTTGTTAATTTTAAAAGCAAGTTTAAGGGCTAAAAATATAAAAATGGGAGCAAAAATCCAAATAAATATTTTAGAAAATTTTAAATTAAATACGTCCTCAATAAATGATATTCGTTTATTATTATCATAAGACAATAAGTGTCTTGTCCAGACAAAGTCTGCATACCCAATATAATAGCTAATTAATTTGAAAATTTTAGATGAAAACAATGGACCACCTTCAATTCTTTCATCACTAAAGACATCATTTAGAGAATTTCTTACATTTGAAGGAGGTATAGCTGAAGTAGGATCAACTCTAACCCACCCTCTGTCATCTAGCCAAACTTCTACCCAAGCATGAGTGTCTTTCTGTTTAAACTCATAAAAATCACCAACTGTATTAAGATCTCCACCATAGTATCCAGATACAATTCGACTTGGAATATTTGCAAGTCTTGAGAGCAATACAAAAGTCCCTGCATAATATTCACAATATCCCTCTTTTAACTTTAAAAAGAAATCAGCATAGTTGTTACCAACATCTACTTCAGGATTTAAATTATAAAAGTAAGTGCCATCTGCAAACGTATTCAAAATATGATCTAAAAATTGGATATTCGATTTATTTTTTTTATTCGTATTGACCCAATCAACTAGATCTTTTGAAATGGCATCAGGTAGTTGAATATAATAATTTTTAATCTCATCACTGAGCTCATATTTTATATTATATTTTTGAAATTTGATTTGTTGTTTTCGATCAATAGGCTTTTTACTTATAAAAGTTTGATTATAAAAATCGTTAGATATATTGATTGTATCTAAGATAGGTTCAGAATTATTTAGGGATGGAATCCATCTTCTTTTATAAGGTTCTAAAATTATCTCATAGGTATCACTAGTTTTATTCAAGCTTTTTATTTTAAGTGAATCTTTAAATTGGTTATAAAAATAAAGCCCGGATGTTGGTCTCCATGATTTATCTGGTTCCATAAAATCAAATATTTTAACTCTAAAATATAAATCTTCTTTTTTAAAATCTTGATTAACTAAAGTGAAAACTTTTTCATCAGAATTAGAAAACTCTTCAAATGATCCTAATTGAATAGTGTCAGGTATACCTAAAGAACTTCCTGATGGATTAAATAATCTAAAATTTATTTCTGCACGAGGAAAGATTAAATAGAAAATGATAATAACTGGAAAAATACTTAATCCAAAACTTAAATATTTTAATACATTTTTAAAATTAAAATCCATCACTTCTTTTTGTTGAATAAGATACAAGTTAACAACAGATAAAATAATTATAGATAGTGCAATTACCGAACTTAAAATATCCTGTCCATTAATCAGACTTGTAATACTAATGATCATACAAATTAGACAAAATGATAATTCATTATTCTTAGTATTTATTTCAGCATACTTAACAATCAGTAAAACGCCAAGGCAGTGAATAAAGAATTCTTCAGAAAAAATATACCTATCTAAAGTAAATTGTAGATATAATAATCCTAATGCATAAATGCCTGTGAGAATATTTTTATAGTTAAATTTTAAATTAAATAAAAATATACTAATGATAACTAATGAAGCCCAAAACAATTGATTGGTTAAAGATAAATTTTCAGAAATTGATATCAAACATAATAATAAAATAGAAAAGGATAAATATTTTAAATCTAAAATCTTAGTTCTGAACATTTGCTAAATATTTTAAAATTTGATTTAAAGAATTTTCGTTTTGATTAAGATAAAAAGTTTGGTCTAGATGTTTTACAGTTAAATTGATCTTATTTTTATAATAGTGATGAATAATAAAGGTTGAGTAACTCAATAAAGTTTCAAATTTGATACTTTGATATAAATCTAAATTTAAAACTGATTTTTTTTCTTTGTCTGATTGATCAAATTTTTTAATGTATTTTTTATTTTTGAAAGTTGATTTTTTCCAGGCAATTTTTGAAAAATCATCACCATTTTTATAATCTTCAATTCCATCAAACTCATCCAATGTGTATCCATTAAAATTTATATTAAATTCATTCATTAAATCTTGATTGGGCTTTAACATTTTAGGAAAAACAATTAATTTACTTTTGCTGTCAAAAGATCTTTTCGTTCTAATAATACCAAAGGGATAAGTTGATTTTATATTTAATCTTTGAAGCTTGAATACACCTCTTTTGTCATTAAAAAGAGGTATAAAAATTTTGTTAAATCTTTCTAAAAAATTAAAGTTTCCTATAGTTTTATCCTGATAAACTAAATCGATATTTAATTTCTTTTCATTAGTTTCATTTAAAATTTGTAAATATATTTTTTCATATTTATTTTGCTCTAAAAAATATTCATCTTTCCATTGAATATTTAAATGATTTAAATTTTGATTAGAGATGAAAATTGAAATAAAAAATATAAAAAAAATAATAATTGATAATAATAAAGCAAAGTTGTTTTCATAAAACACAGATATTAAAAAACAAAAAAAAACTAATATCCCGACACTAAAACCATTCAAATTAGGATAAATAATAATTTTAGATCTATTTTTCTTTTTAATATTTTCAAATATTTGGTGATTAAAAATACCTTTAATAGCTGTAGCTATCATTTTTGAATACTGATTTTATTTAGTATTTCACTGATTACAAAATCCTTCTTTTCTTCTTGTTTTAAAAACTTTATTCGATGTTTTAAAACATAAGGTAACAAATCTTTAATATCCTGATGTGTTACATAACTTTTTGAATGAATCATAGCCCACCCTCTTCCAAGATCAATAATTTGTTTAAGACATCTTGGGGAAATAGAAATTTGCTGATCCAAAGATTGAATTATCTTTTCAATTTCTAAAACATAATTATAAATTTCATCATTTACATTAATTTTGCTTTTTTTATCTTTTATTTCATTCCAATTTATTTTCTCAGAGTTAATATCATTTAAATCAATTTCATTTTTTAACATTGATACTTTTTCTTGATCATTTAATTCAGAAAGTGAAAACGAAATCATAAATCGATCTAGCTGACTATCTGGAAGATTACTTGTTCCTGAACTATCCATAGGATTTTGAGTGGCAATTACAAAAAAAGGATCCGGCAATTTGTAAGTCTGTCCATCTATTGAAACATTTTTTTCTTCCATTGCCTCTAGAAACGCACTCTGAGATTTTGGACTTCCTCTATTTAATTCATCTGCTAAAACAATATTCGTAAATATTGGTCCTTTTTGAAAATTAAGCTCTTCATTTTTAAAAATATTAAAACCTAAAATATCACTTGGTAATAAATCTGAGGTAAATTGAATTCTCTTAAAATTTAATCCTAAATTTAATGTAATTGTTTTTGCAAATGTAGTTTTACCTGAGCCTGGGTTATCTTCAATCAGGACACTGCCCTCTGATAATATGGCAGCTAATGTAAGTTTGATTTTATTTTCATTTCCAACAATTATTTTTGAAACTTGCTTTATTAAATTATTGAACATGGTTTAATACAGTAAGTACTAGAATTGGTTAATATTTTGTAAAATCAAATATAATAAATTTCAAGTAATAGTATATTTAAAATTGTATCTACAAAGAAATATACAAATTTGCACAACTCTACCTGAAGGATCAATATTTTAGCTAAAATCGAGAAATAAAATAATAAAAAATTGGTATCTCTGATTTAAGTAACTTAGCATGTCTATTTAAGAAAAAATTATTGATCATATTGGGTTCTTTGGAAATTTTTTTGATTATAACTTAAAAATAATCTTTATAAATTGATCATGATATTATTTCGATTGATATTTATTCTTTTCATTTCGACGTTTGCTAATTCAGCTTTAGCAAAATCATTACCTCCAGGATCAGGAAATTCCATACCAGCAAATATTTTATTTTTAGTCGATAAATCAAATAGTATGTTTCAGCCTGCTGATGGACTAGATTCAAATCTAGGTAGCATGAAGGGTGCGCCTGTTGATGTTGTAGGAAATTTTAATGGTAATTATTTTGCTGCAATGACTGCAAATATGGGAATTAACTATTGGAATCCTTTTACAGATAGATGGGTAACTAACGGTGGCACTTTTAAAAATCAAGGAATTTCATTAAGTGATAAAATGTATGAAGCTGATTACATAAAAGGAGTTGATGGTTATGGATCATATCTTTATGCAGTAATAGATAGATCTCACACAAATAGAAATTCTATTTCTGGCCTAATGTCAGTCGATAAAAATGGAAGAGATAGTAATAAATTTTTTTATAAAAAAAACCCTAAAGGAATAGACGGTGTTTTTAATGACACTATAGGTAACAAAAAAAAATATAAAGTCACTATGTTTAATGGTGTTGGAGCTATGAGTATTAGCCAACAACTTAAAAAACTTTTGTACATAACAAACAGTTCATGGAATGTAATTAATGTAGGTGGTCATTTGGATGGAGCAAATTTGATTCAGTGCTCTGTGAGCTCCACTACAAGAATGAAGTTTAATGATGCAATTGATATAGTTAATATAGATGGTCAAAATTTTATCTTCAGTAAAGATGGAGTAAATGGAGATCTATATAAAATGAAATTAAGTAGTTCTGGTTGCCCCATTGGATCAAGTTTATATTCAGCTCAAAAAGATATCGAATGTGGTAAAGGAAAAGGAGATAGTATTGTTTATAGTAATGGTTTTATTTATACATCAGGTTATAACAGACATAAAATTTGTAAGTATAAAGATAACGGCTCAACTGTTTCTCTAGTTAAATCTGCAGGAGTATCTGAAGGATATAAAACTGATACATCTGGAAATGCTAATCCTTATTTATACTATCCAAGAGGTATTGATGTTGGAAATGGTAATACGGAGGATCAAAACTTACTGTATGTTGCTAACTCTGAGAGACTAGAGATAACTGTTCTTAAGAAAGAAGACTTAAGTTTGGTTAGAAGTTTTGGAAACAAAGGGGTTTCAAGAATTACTGGTGCAAAAGATGCGATTAAATCGGTCTTAAGCGATTCTTCTATTTTATCTCAAGCACAATTTGGACTAGGATTATGGAATGGAGGGACAGTAACTTTTAGTGGTTTTAATAAATCTGGAGGAGTTCCTATTTTTAACAGCCCGCTTAATCCATCTGAAAATGGTTATATGGCTGTTGGTGTTAATCCAAAAGGAACTGAACAAATATTAAATTTTTTAAGTTCAGATTTTGCTCTTCATTATGGTACACATGCTAGAGGATTTGCTGATTTAGCACATAAATATTTTAATTATCCTGATCAAACAGTTAACCCACATAATTCTAATTTAGATTGTCAAACTACGGCTATCATTATTATTGGAGATGGAGAATGGGTGGATAATTCTCATAAGTACGCTAAAGGAAAAATTGCAGGTCTTTTTAGGAATAAAAAAATCGAAACTTACACGGTTGGCTATGGAAGTGATGTTGCTAACAAGCCCAAAGTTGAGCAAAGATTTAAGGAAATTGCTATAGCAGGTGGAACGGAAATAGGAGATGAAACAGGATATTATAAAGCTGAAACTCCAGAAGATTTAAAAATGGTTACCAATGACATTGTAAGAAAAATTATATCAAAAACAGTTGCCTATTCAGCTCCTTCTATATCAGCTGAAGTTTTATCAGAAGGTGAATTATATCAAGCAAAATTCCAAAACAGAAATACCAAAGAGTGGTGGGGAACTATTATAAAGACAGAATTAGCCTCAGATGGTGAAGCGTATAGTGGAACAACAAGTACTGGGGATGGTTTTAAATGGAATGCTGCAAAACAAATGAAAAATCCTGATAATAGGAAAATTTGGACTGCATTACCTGGTGCGGATTATCAATCTAATTGGAATAATTTTAATGTTAACAATGTCTCTGAAATTAGAGGGTTGTTTGAAAAAACTGGTAATCAAATACAAGAATACCATAGCAAACTTAATGTATCAGCTGGTCGTGAAAATTTATTAAGATGTAAAAATAATTCTTTAGTAAGAGATGGAACAAACAATGATGAAGATAAAGGTTTAATAAACTTTATTAGAGGGGAAGACTATTTTGATTACGACGGGGATTGTAATTTAGATGAGTATAGAACTATTGAAGAAAAAATAAAAAGTGGAGGATCTTTTAAAGGTTATATTGCAGATATTTATAACTCACAACTTGTAACTGTTGGGGTTCCCTCAGCAAGAAGATCTTCCGAAAAAATAAATGAGGAAGGATATTTTAGAGCTAAAAATAATTATTCAGCTTGGGCTGATAACAATACACCAAGAAGAGAAGTGATTTATGCTGCAGCTAATAATGGAATTTTACATGCATTTGCAACAGACACAGGTGAAGAGTTATGGGGGTTTGTTCCTCCATTAGTCATTCCTAAAATGCCAAAAATGATTAATCCAAATTATAATCAAGATGATGGCGGAGGATCAAATCCATTATTTTTACTTGATGGCTCAATTACGGTTCATGATACCTATTTTTATCATCCAGTTTTAAAAAGAACTGATTGGTTTACATTATTAATGGTTACATATGGAAGAGGTGGTGCAGGATTTACCTTACTGGATGTCACTAATCCATTTAAACCTTATCACATTTATTCTGTATTAAATGATCCAGTAGCACAAAAAATTTTTCATGCTTCAGAAAATGGAACTATTTCAGAATATGCATATACTTCAAAAAGAGCTTCCATAATTGATTTTAAAGAAAGTGATGATGCACTCACTAATAAAGAAAGCGGTACGCTTTCTACATGTGATAGCACTAGTACAACTTCTTGTTATAAAGGAAAAAAATGGACTTTAATTGGTCAAACAATTAACAAAACAAATCTTACAATCATAGCAGATGGGATAGATGTTACAGCAACTACAAGTCTTCAAAATTTAAATGGCAATACCATCTTTACTTTTTCTAAAGATTATCTTTTTGATACATTAGGGGAAACTAGACCAAGTCCTGTTCCAAATTCTACTATCAGTATAATCCAAATTGGAGATATAGCATCAGGAGGAGAAGATTTTGATTACCGATATTTAGGTGAAACTTGGTCATCTCCTAGAGTAATTAGGATGCCTAATAACGGTCGTGGAGACAAAGATATTATGGACGATGAATACGTTGCAGTCATGTCTGGTGGTTATGGTTATCCATATCCAAAAATTGGATCAAATGTTTATATAATTGATTGGTTGACAGGAAAAATAAAAAAAAGAATAGACATAGAAGACGTTCCTAATGATATTGTAAACTCTTTGCCATCAACACCTGTAGTAGTTAGTGCAAGAAATTCTGGTGCAGCTGAATATACGGGTGCCTTAGTTTATTTATCAGATCTAGAAGGTAAAATTACTAAAATAAATTTAACGAATATGGAATTTGATTATGAATATGATCCAACGGATAATACCCTTAAACCCAAACCTTCTTTTCTTGATTTATATGACCAAACTACTTTAATTAACCTTGAAGCTAACAGATTATTTAACAACAGATTTATGTATCATTCATTAGAAGCTGGGATTGGTGCTAGATATAATAAGCTTTGGTTATATGGAGGAACAGGAGATTATTTAAATCTTAATGATGTAATGGTTAACCCTTCATCGGTTGATAATTTAATGTTTGGAATTAAAGATGTGCACTTTCCTTACTTTGGTGTGGTCAAAGATGCGTTAACAGCAGATAATTTAACAAATTGTAAAGATACCACAACTGATAGTACCGGTGCAAACTGCCCTGAAAATGCAGACCTTGGTTGGTACATTAAATTAACTGATCGAAAAAAGGTTGTAGCTGAACCAACCCTTTCAGATAATATTGTCTACTATCCAATCTATAAGCCAACTAGTAAAAATAATTTATCTTGTGGCTCAGGTGATGCATACATATGTGCAGCTGATGCAGAATGTGGTACGAATATTTCAAGCAGATTTCCTGGTAATCCAAACAATCATAAAGGAGAGGAATGTTATTATGTTGGAACAGGGGTTTTATCTAAATTAGTAATCCATGGATCAAAAATTTATGCAAATATTACTGAACAATCACAAAACCCAAATAAAGACGACCTTGTAGTAATAGAGTCGCTAAGTAGTGGTGTTGTAAATTATAGAAGTAGTTGGAGAGAGAACTTTTAATTTAATTTTAGTAGCTAGTTAAAATAACATAATCTTAAACTGCTCAACAATAATAACATACACGATACATCCTATAATTATAAAAGGACCAAAGGGAATTTCTGAAGTAAGTTTTTTACTTTTGTTCATCAAACTTGGGGTAACTGTAATGAGTGCAACCACTGAAGAGATAAATATTACAAATGGTATTGAAATCCAACCAAACCAAAAACCAATAACTGCTAATAATTTTGCATCCCCTAGACCCATTCCTTCTTTATTTCTTATAACTTTATAAAAAAATATAATTGACCAAATAATTCCATATCCAAAAATTCCTCCAATTAAAGAGTGAATATAATTTGGAAATAAGTCATTTAAATTTGGGTCAAATGATTTTACAAAACCTAAAAACATCATTGGAAAAGTTAAACTGTCAGGAATTATATAATGTTTTAAATCTATAAAAAAAATTATAAGAAATGATAAGCCTAAAATAATTAACAACGGTGTGGTTAAAGAAATTCCATACGAGGTATAAATGATCAAAAAAATAAAAGCACTTATGGTCTCTACAAGTGGATATTGAAATGAAATTTTTTTCTTACATTTCCTGCATTTTCCTTGGATGAGTAAATAGGATAAAACTGGGATATTATCGTACCAATTAATTTGTTTTTTACATTTAGGACAAAAAGATCTGCCCGATACCACTCCTTTTTCTAAAGGCAATCTATAGATACAAACATTAGCAAAACTGCCCCAAAGAGCTCCTATTACGATGATAAATACAAGATCCACTGAAATTTTTTTTAATTATATTTTAAATTGACTTGATAATTCAACAAAACCATCTATTAAAAATTGAACAATCACTACTGCGTCATGCAAATGAATATATAAGTTTGGCGTATTTAATATAATTTCCATATTTGATAAATTTATCAAAAAGAGGTTAAAATACTAGTTAATAAAATGCTTTTTTTTAAATCAAAAAAACCGGATCCGTCAAAAGAAAAAGAGATATCTCAAGAGAATATTGACTTACAAATAATCAATAAAATGAACCAAGAGTTTGCAATGTCTCTTGATTTAGATGAAACCTTAAGCACTGCTTTAAAACTTATTATTAAAAGATTGAATGCCCAAGCAGCAAATATTTTTTTAATTAATAATAAAACTAAAAAGTTTGAGTGTATTGCATCACAAAATCAAAATCATTTAGATGAATATCAACTTGATTTAAAAGATGGAGTGATGGGAAAAGCAGTAGAACAAAAGAAATGTATTCGTGTTGGGGATGTTAGAAAAGATGTAAGAGAAATAGCTGAGTTTTATTTTGATCTTGATAATAAGACAAATTTTACAACTTTTTCGGTTTTATGTTCTCCGCTTATTGCAGCAAATGATTGTATTGGCGTTATTCATTGCTTAAATAAAAAAACAGATGATAAATTATTTAAAGAAGATGATCGTGAACTTTTAGAATTACTGTCAACACCTGCAGCACTTGCAATCAGAAATGCAAAGATGGCATTAGAAATGGTTGAACAAAATAAAATGCAAAAAGAAGTACAAATTGTAGGTGAAATTCAAAAATCTCTTTTATCATCTAATAGGAAAGAACCTTTTCCTCTAGCTGGTATCAATATTCCTGCGAAAGTAATCTCAGGAGATTTTTATAACTTTAATGACTTAGGGGATGGTAAATACGGATTTGGTGTAGCTGATGTATCAGGCAAAGGAATAAAATCCTCTTTATTAATGTCTAAGGCCTCAAGTTTATATAGCTGTCTTAGCAAAACGAATTATTCTCCAGCAGATCTTCTAATACAACTTAACAATGAAATATGTGAGACAATTTCAAGGGGAATGTTTGTTACAATGCTCATCGGTATCTATGACAAAAACAATAAAGAATTATTGCTTGCTAATGCAGGTCATGAACCTCCAATTATTTTAAATGATAAAAATGAGTTTTCAAATTTTAATGAGTCTGGGCCTCCTCTGGGGATTGTTAAAAAAACGAAATATGAAGAATATAAAATAAAGTTTGAAAATTCTTCGATGTATATTTTTACAGATGGAATTACTGAAATTAAAAATCCAGAAGGAGAAGAGCTTGGTTCAGTAGGATTTCAAAGATATATCACCAAATATAAAGATAAACCTAATCATGAAAGATTAAAATTAATCATCGATAATGTTATGAGCTATAAGTATGTACAAAAAGATGATTTAACTGTTGTGGTTTTAGACTCTTAAATTCAGGAAAATCTAAGTGAACTGTATGGTTTTAAATCAAGATTAGTGTTTTCATTAGCAATCATTCCAGAAATTATTTTTCCTGAAATAGGTCCTAAGGTCCAACCTAAGTGGTGATGCCCAAAGCAGTAATAGATATTTTTATGGTTTTTTGATGGGCCCATTACTGGAAGAA
>Ga0213868_10002407_pt1 | contig 17956 bp, 9 predicted proteins | sample PICome_9_FD_160087 | JGI IMG/M metagenome (GOLD analysis project Ga0213868, IMG submission 160087) | Coastal seawater microbial communities near Pivers Island, North Carolina, United States - PICO127 | ecosystem: Environmental > Aquatic > Marine > Coastal | place: USA: North Carolina | collected...
GGTAGTTTTCCTTGATTGCCTTTTAACGCCTTTAATACAGGCGATTTTGGATTTTGTTTGTACATAACTTTTATTATCTAAATTGGTAATTAATACCTGCTTTTATTTCGAACACCTCTTTATCCCAGTACTTCATATACTCGCCTTCTGCAAATATACCCCAGTTCAATCCTATCTTATAACCGATGACACCACCGAAGTTGTAGTCGATCCATTGCCCTGGTATGAAATGATTTGTATTTTCTAATTCATCAGCAAACTGCTCGTAGGAAAACTCGTGGTCCCCTATAATATGCATGTGCCACGGTAACATACTCGCCCATGAATGAATCCAAAATTTTTCTGAGTAGTGATAGTAATCAATACCGATTATAGCTGATAAGGAGCCAAGTGCGCCAATGCCGGCGAGTTGTTCTGCATTGTATGCATTTACAATATCGCCGTATATATACTTTCTAAAATCAAGATCAGTGTCAGCAACTTTGTTACCGTCTGGATCTAACCAGTACCAGTCTCCATTGTCTACCTCGTCGTCGTTATCGTAATCAATACCGTAATAGATATCTTCATAACCCATGTCTCGCACTAAATCCCACCAAGGTCTAGCTTCTAAATATTCCTCAATAGGGTTGTAACCGTAAGCTTGATGCTGTCTTGCTGCAACACCTAAGCTAAAATCAACTTCACCAACGTGCAATCTTCCTCTTACTTCAACTTGAGTGTAATCTAGATTAACTAACCCTTGGTTAAACAGCTCTGCTTTTACCATCCAATACTTAGCTAAGTATCTTAAAAAGTAACGTTGGTTTATATAATCGTTGCCTTGCTGTCTACCGCGATCGAATTGAGCCAAGTACTCAAACCCCTCAACAGCGCCAACAGTCGCGAATAAAGATGTTGTAGATTGGTTATGCCCATCGTAAAATGGGTTTTGTCTTTTTTCGTAATCGTAGCGAGCCACACGGCGAATGCCGAATGTATATCTATAATCAAACGGGTTTTCAATGGTTATATCTATTAGGTCCCCACCTTGAGAAACAAAGTACTCTGACTGTGCTTCCATTGGCGACGCTCCGTACACACTGGTGTACAACGTGCTGTACTTTAACAATCCCTGCCCAAACGCTGAGGTTGATATAAAAAATGTTATAAGTAAATTTTTCATGCTTAAAACTTATTAGCTCCTGTTAGCTGGTCAACTTCCTTTTGTATTTCGCGGTAATCTATATGCTTTAAAGACAAATCAATACCCGCTTCCCATCTCATAATTTCTTTACCGTTTTTATACAGTATTAAAGTAGGCACTGATCTTATGCGCTCGTCTTGCTTAAGAGTTGCGTTACCATCAATGGTAGCTTTGAATATTTTAGCGTCTTTAATTTTAACAACATCTACATAATTGTTTGCAGCGTTAAAACCCGCGTTGTAATGCACTAAAACTATACCTCGCTTGCTAATAGTACTAGAAGCAAACGAGCAAAGTGTAAATGCCATTAATAAAAGGATTGTGTTTTTCATATTATTTCATTTCAAATAGTCTTTCTTCTATTTTATCAAGTTGCTTTTTAATATCGCCCACATCATTCTGTGTGTTCATTATTGTTTCGCGGATTAATTGATCTTTAAGATCGTATTCCATTCTACCAATTTCAGCGGGCGGTAAAAGCTTAGCTTCTTCAATGCCTGCTTGTAGGTCAAAATACCCGAGTGTAATTACTCCTACACCCGCTATTATAGCGCCTAAAGTTTTTAGGGAAAGCCCTACTACTGTGTTTTCTGAAATTTCCTTTGCCATGCTATTTAAAGTACTTGTATTTTGTTCTGCCTTCTTTTTTATAGGCTATTAATCTTTCTCCACGGTTTGCCTGGTTATCAACGTAAGAAACATGCACCCAGTCTGGTTCGTCTTCTGTACCAAATTCCCATATCAACTGATCAAAGTCAGTGTGCTCGGAAATATAATGAAATAGTTCTTTGTTGGTCAGCCCACCGAATGTGTGAGCGTCTAAGTCAAGAGCTTGACCTTTGGAATGTTGTGAGGTTTTGCTTCCGCCAATGCGCTCGTTAAGAGCTTCGCTGCGATATCCGGAAGTAACGGCAATAGGGTTTTTAAAATAATTACGCGCTGGTTGGAAGATGTTTAGCGCAATTGCCTTTAAATTTTCCAAATGTTCTATCGTAGGCTCATTACTGATGCCGCATCTCTTTGCTGTGGTTGATTTAGTTACCTCTGCAACGCTTAAGTTATCTGATAATCTCATTATTTGTTTTTATTTAAATACTCAGTCATTTCAGCGGGGGTCATTAATTCTAATTCTTGCTCTTTCTTTTTTCTAGCTTCTATTTTTTTCGGCTTGTTTTTTCTGCGGGTTTCTTTCGCCTTCTTAGTTCCCGCTTCCTTGCGCTCTTTCTTAGCGGCTGCTTTAATAGCTTCAGCGTTTTCCTCTATAGCACCCACGTCCCACGTTTTCCAGCCTAAGGCTAATGCTATACGCTGCCACGCTTTGTTACGTGCATCGAATGCTTCGCTAATAGAAGTAAGCTCATCTACCACACGATCAAGCGGTACACTAACCGCGGCAGATAAAACTTTACCTAATATTGTCCAGTTAGGCCCTAGGTCTAATCTTCCGTCTGCTACTATACCCCAACCACGTGCAGCGATCTCGTCTTTCTCAAACTTTTTTGTTTGGATAGCGCTATGTATTTTGCGCGCTTTAGAACTAATGGGTGGTGATATGTTAAATAAAGACAGCACGGTATAGGCATGGTCAGACATAAATCCTTTTTCCTCTTGCTTGTTGTATTCTCTAATAGTATTTTTAACAGTAGAGAAAACCGCCCCGTATACGCCTGAGCCTCTAAGCAGAGTGTCGAGCATACTGTTTAACACTCTAGCTATCTTAGCTTCTTCTTTTGCGTTTTTCTTATCTAATTCAGCGGCAGTAAGATCTTCGTCATCATCATCAAAACCTGGTAGCATAGCGAATAACGCGCTTTGCAAGGATGAGAATATAAAGTTTTGAATCGCTCCGTAATAAGTAATTCTTGCTACTTTAACTCTCCAGTCACCGCGGCCATTAATAATATCTAACGCGTCTTTCTTCATTAAACGCGTCATTTGCATAGGCGTATTTTGGAAAGCAAATACAAGACGACCTAGGTTGCTTCTTTGCACCTGAGAAACTAGTGCTGGATCTGAAGACTGCTGTGTTTCATCTGATATCTTAGAGAAATCCAAGAAAGCTTGCTGCTCAGCTTCTTTTTGGGTCATACCTTTTTTAAGATACGTGTTAACGCGATTACGATAGAATGTAGCACCTCCAGATGCGATAGCCATACTATCCGCAATTTGAGTAGGTGTAAAACCTAATTGCAATAACCTAGCTAAAATAGCTTGAGGGCTGTTCTTGTTTGCGTTAGCTATGCTGGCTATTTCGTTAGAACTTACGTCCTGCTTTAATCCACCACGGCGCTCCTTAAGTTTGTCTGAGTTAAATATCATTGCCCAGTCAGTCCAGTATTGCTTTTGATTAGCAAACGCTGCGGCTGCCTTAAGAGGGTTGTTATCAGAGTAGTTTATAAAGTTAACAGTAGAAAGCATCTGCAATAGTGCGGAGCGTCTGTTGAAGAACATAATCGCACCTGTAGAACCATTAATCCAGTTTAACCATGCATTAACCTGCTTATTGCCTCCTGCGTTACGGTTTGTCCCGTTTTTCATTGAATACAAAGCGTCCACAATAGCGTCGCGATGTGCTCTACCGTACAATGCCTCAATCTTGTTTAGGTTTTCCTCGGTAAATATTGCATCAGCGTTCGCTATAAACTCTTCTAAGTATTTTTTACGGCCAATCTTCTCGGTCATACTGTTAAGATCTGACAGCAATGTACTTGCCGACCAGTATTCGCTAGGCTCCATCCACGTATCGCGGCGAGCAACAACAAGCATTGCATCTGCAAAGTCCATTAGCTCTGGATTTTCACGAATAGCATCTTGCAGTATTTTCGTATCCTTCTGAGACAAGCCTGGTACTTTAATACCTGCTTTACCCCACAAGTACGCTCTAACAGCTTGATCGTAAGTAAAACCTGTCTTTCCGATCTCCTTATTTAGCAACTGGTACTGCTTAGGAAATGCTTTAACTGCGGTTTTAAAGTCGCGTTTTATTTGCTGTCGTATACCATTAATAGCGGCAATACCTTTAGCATAAGGCGTCATTAGGTTATCTTCGAGCCATTTCATATCAGCTTCACCCTGTTTACCTTTACCAGCAAACGCATAGTTAACTAGCCCTCTAAAATCATCAACGCTCGGCGCAATAAAGAATTTAAACTTGCCTTTCTTTTCGCCGCGCTTTTGTGCTTGAACGGCTGAGAATGTTTTAAACGCTTCAACGCCAGTTTTGCGTTCAAGTATGTTATTAAACTCCTTACTTAGTGAAGTATCTATAGATTTAGACGCTTTGGTAGTTTCTACAGCTTTAACGTCTTTAACAGCTTTTAAATACTGTTTAGAGTTAACGTCAAAAGATTGTTTAGTATTGTAAGCTTTAGCGTATTTTTCACCTATTAATTCACCGCCCGCAAAAGGCTTTAAAGCGTATTGGATTTTACCTAAAGTAAATATGTTGTAATATCTTTTATACCAAGGTGTTTGTCCGGGAACATAGCCAATAGCCTGACGAGCAGCAAAGCCGGCGGCAGTAACAACTTTGTCCATAGCTAACGGTATAATAGCTACCCTATAATCAGCCTTAAGAGCGTCCATGTCTATAGATTTGTCACCCTGTACGTAGCTTTTAAACATTAATGCTAGAATAGCTCTCGCTGGTGTGGCATGCTCGTATCTGTAACTTTTAGTGTTTTTAGAAGTTGCACCTTCAGCTATATGCGTAACCGGAGCAGCTACCCTAGCTACTGTATTTGTACCGGAATTCATCGCTGCAATAACCATTGCCTGGACATCTGGACTGTAGTTTTTAAGCCCTTTAACTATAGTGCTGGTTAGCTCCCATGCTGCATTTGCTGTAGCTGCGTCTTGCGCTTGCAATTCAGCAGAATTTTCAAACTTACCATTTAAGTAGCTTGCTTTAACGTCAGCGCTTGCTGCCATTGTTTCAGCGTTATCCCATTCCTCTTGTGTGTAAAGCTTACCTTCGCCTACAAGAGCGCTCTGTACGTCCGCTACATTATAAAAGAAATCTTGCCTAGAGTCTTTCTTAACGGTGCCGTCCTTTTTAAACACGCCGATTCTGCCAGAGTTAGCAAATGTGCGGGCCATAAAAGATTTAGCCACGGCAGCGGGAACATTGTTTGATTTTAATATGTCAACAATTGCTTCTTTAGACTCCGCTATTTTAGCTCTACTTCTAAATAAATCAGCAACAGTAGCAGAAGCACCGGTCATTTTATGAACGTTTTCTACAAAGTCGATGTCATTGTCAATCTCTTTAAGTATATCAGAAATGTCTTCTTTAGCAATACCTAACTCTTTTATATCTATTCTTTTTATAGATTTAAATATTTTAAGTAAGTCTTTGGCTAAATCAGAATATTGTTTAGCGGTAAACGTGTCGCCGTATACTGCTTTTAAATCATTTCTAATTGAACGCACAGAATAGTCTTCATCTACGCCAACCATTCGTTTCGAAAATTCATCTCGCTTGCTTTCCCATGCCATTCTTTGCTCAGGAGACATGGCTCTTATAGATGCAGATCTTTTTACACTGCCTCTTTCAACATCCCTCGCTACCTCTTGCACAAAAGCGTCACTTAACTCAGTCCCTAAAAGCTCTTGTCTGTTTTCGTAAGCTTTCCTAATCTCACTGTTGGGGTCTTGCAAAGCATCATTGATAATATCAAATGAAAGTTCTTCCGATATAGCTTTTGCTAAAGATTCTTTACGGCCGCGTATAGGGGCCCCTGAGGCGTCTAAAATATTAGACAAGTAATCAGCATCCGATAATCTAGTTGCCGCGTTAGGTAGTCTTCTAACAAGCTCTGCGCCCGATGTACGCCCTGCTTTGTCTGTGTCTACAGACTCTCTATCAATCTTTTTGCCTTTCCAGTCGCTTGTCCATACACCGTCAACTTTCTTTTGAATAGCATTTGGCATCGCTGTCATAAGATAAGTGGTGGTCATGTTCTCCAGTATAGCCGCTTTATTGCGTAATAAGAATTTACGGAGCTGACCGTCTTTCTTGCCACCCATAGCTTTCTTTAAGTCGATGTCAGCTTGCTTGCCCATAGCTTTGCGTATTTCCGCAATATAAGGCTTTACCGTAACGTTCTTAGAAACGGACTCGTCCATGCGCGTTTTCATAACTCGCACGGTTGATTTAACTTTAGCTTTTATAGATTCTAATACATCAGCATCAACAATGCGTCTTTGTATTAAGCTTTTATATACTGGTTTTTCAGCCACAGGGGTGGATGCTTCCTCCCTGGCTACTACTTGTTTAGCTGTTTCGCTATCTGTACTTTCTGTTTGAGCGCGTTCCTGCCCTTCTTCAAATAATGCTTTACGAGCATCTAACTTTCCGAAGTTAACATTAGAGAATATAAACTCACCTAATGTTATTCTAGCATCGCCTGACTTACGCTTAGCTTCCGGGTTAAAGTTAATTAAACGATCACCAACACTTTCTATAATTTTTTGTGCTTCTTCTTTACTTACAGAGCGCGAGCGAATATAGTTGGCTATAGCCGGATGTAGCTTACCGTCGTTGTATATAGGATTGAATACTTTACGGTCAAAAAACTGCTCCCGTGTTTGCACAGATTCTGGTACAAGAGCGTTAATATCGCTAAGTAGCGATTTAGATTTTTTGTTACTAACCGGGGCTTCTTCTTCGTCTAAACCTTTAGCTTCGTCAACAAAGTTTTTTATAATTGCTTTTGTTTTAGCGTTGCGATTTTTATTCGCGTACTCTGCTATAAACGCGAACGTTTGAGCCCCGTCTTCTATGCTTAATTGTGGTGAGGACTTTGAAAATACTTTGTTAAGGAACAAATTAATTTGTGTAAGTGCGCCTAAATCTACTTTATTACCCTCTGCTATATAATCTGAAAGGGCGTTCATCGCCTCTTCATAATACGCAGCATCTTTTACATCGCCTTCTTTGTAAAAGAAATCTAACTTATTTTTAATATAAGCTGAAGTTTCAGTAGTGTTATTTTCTAGCCAGTTAAGCAACTTCTCACCAGCTTTATTAGCCGCGTCATTACCTATAGATTGCTTAGCTACTGCGTGTAGTAATTCGTGTGAATAAACAGCTACTTTACCGCTTGCCGCGGACTTGTCTACGTTTATGTATATATCGCCTGTAGCATCATCTATAAATGCGTCTGTATTTTTGTCACTTTTGGGAAATTTCTTTCTAAATTCAGCGTCTGACAATGAAATAATTTGATTTGTTAAGCCAAGTTCCTCTAATAAATTCCTAGCATTGGCTTCATCTGCTGCTAGTTGTTTTTTATTTGTTTCAATAAAAAACTCAAGTTTAGCAGCTTGATTTATATTTTCAGCACCTGATTCTTTTGCTTTCTTTAAATATTTGTTTTTAGAAACATCATCTAACTTATCAAATCTAGCACCAGACATAGCTTGCTTTTGAGCTAGCTCTTGCTTAAACGCCACTTCAAATGCTGTTTTAGCGTCTATACTAACTTTCAACGATGCATTATGCCTTGCTGCCTTTCTTTGCCCTGAATTATCGGTTAGAATTGCTTCTCTTTGGCTTGATAAATTATCAAACTGTTCTTGCAATGTATTTTTAGCGGCATCAATTTCCGCAATGCTGGCACCCGATTCCGCTAGGCTAATAAGCCTCTGGTTAATTTGGCGCATTTTTAGGTTTGCCTCACCAACTGCCGCTAAATCTTCAGCAGATAATCTAGAGTTCATTCTTGATATTGCGTTGTCTTCCAGCAATTCGCCTTCGGTTTGGACCTCTTCAATTAGTTGTTTAATCTCAGGACTAATATTTTTAGGCAAAGGGGCCGCTGGGTTTAGCAAAGAATCTATGTTCTCCAAGCCTGACAGCTCTTTAATTTTTTCTATTTTGCCCTGGTACGCTTGTATCTCAGCATTTGTCATGTACTGATGTGCAAGGTTTTTATAAACCGCAGGCAAGGATTGCTTTAGCTGTAGCGGAGCCCCTATTAATGCACCGCCGGCATAAGATTCTAAAGCACCGTCCATTATATTTTTATCCTCACCTAGTATATAGATAGAGGCAAAATTGTTAGTTATTTCAGTAGCTGCTTCAGTCAAACCTTCTTGGTTAGCTGATTTAGCAACAGCCTTAGCTATTTGTGGGCGTAATGGGTTCACAGCCTTGTTAACGCCTTTCAAAATAGCCATAGTACCTAGCCTTTCAAATACAACTTCCGCAGCGCCGGAAATCGCGGACACAGACATCTCCTTCCATAGAGGCATGTTAACAATTTCAGCGTCAGCATCCATCTGTGCTTCTATACTAAGTCTTTCTTCGTCAGTTAATGTACCTGAAACTAAAAGCTTTTTATTGGCCAGCATTCTATCTGCAGCAGCATATTCTTGTGTAGCTAATTCAGCGGCTTTACTACCGTACCCGCTCGCGAAAAATAAAGGCATTGCAGCCGGCCCTGTGAAAGCCATAGTTAATGAAGGTATAGCTTGTACCGCCGTATTACCTGCCCAATTAATTAACGTACTCGGTTTAGATAAATCTATATCTTCAAAAGCTACACCTTGTGATAGCCTGCCTTTTTCTTTTTCTGCACCCTGCAGTATTTCCTTAGCGTTTTGCTCCGCTGTTTTTATACCTGCTTCGAACGCTTCGCCTATACCCACCCCAGGGGTAATCGCTGCAAGTTTCGCGGCACCAAGTGCGTTAGTTATTTGATAAGCACCGTAACCTATGTTAATAGCAAGGTCTTTAAAGTTAACACCTAGCTTGCTTACTAGGTTGTAAGTTTTTGAAAAGTCTTGTGTAGCGCGAAGGGCTATTTGCGTTTCTTCGCTTTGTAGTGTATCTAAAAAAGAGTTGTAATCGCTTTCTTGCTCTATTAAGGCAGCTGCGTCTCTTTTAATAGCTAAATAGCCTTCTTCTGTCGGGTTTTCTTCGTACGCTTTAATATCGTTAGTTAAAGCAAAATTGTTTGCCTCCAGGCTGTTTTTTTCGCTTTCTAAGTTGCCGATGCGTATCTGTAGGTCCAATTTGTTTTTAGCAGTAACTGTTTCAAGGGCCTCTCTATCTTCACTAGGCAGGGCATTGATATAACCTTGGCTAACTTTAGACTTTTTAGCCTCGAGCATATCAACTTTAGCATTAGCTACTTCAGTACTGGACGGCTCAATAAGCCCCGTTTCTTTCCAGGTTTGGTACGCTTTAAATTCCTCAGGACTGTCAAAGTCGCTTTCTTTTAAAGTTATCTCGGATCGCTGCCCCATGCCAAGATCGAGTGTATCCATTTCGCGCCACTTAGCGGCTTTTTCCGCTATTAAGCTATCTTCAACTTCCTCGTCGCTTATTTTAACATTTTTAAGACCCTGCTCGTATTCTTTCAGTAAGTCTTCGCGTCCTTCAGCGAATTGCGCTGCATAATTCTCATCGGCATATTGCTCTATAAAAGAATTAAAATCAGCAAGCACTTGCTCCCTGTTATCGTCTTTTAAGCTTCTTTTTACATAGGCTCTAGGGTTGGTCTTTGGGTCGTATTCCTGTATAGATTGTAAGCGTATTTTGTTCGTGCCTAAGCCTTCTTCTGTTAGCTTAATACCTATCGCTCTCATTTTGCTGTTCAAGCGATCGTATACGTCTTCTTCTGATCCCTCTAAGTCTTCTAAAGTAAGTAAGTAAGGGTTAGCTTCGGGTGACTCCAATGAAGTATCGGCCAAACTGGAATCCCCAGCGGCCGTTTCTTTTACTGGTTCCGTCGGTGGAGTCGTTTCCCCCGGAACCGTTGTCTTTCCCTCTAATGACCAACCGTATTCGTTAGCCCAATTTTCAACAGATAAACCTAATAGTTCAGCAGAAGAAGTAGCTTCTGCAATTGAAATTGTGTCTTCACCGTTTTTATACATGTGAATATTATTTATTAAAATTTATAGCCAAACAACGCTTGCACTTCGTCTAGCGAATTTACTCTTTTCCCGCCTTGGTACAAAGTAGCGACACCTTTGCTATTAGTAACAAACACATCCCATTTATTAGCTGCTCCCGTAGGTTTAAATGTTAATTTTTCACCGTTAGCGGTTTTTAAAGAAAACATATTATTGCCGCTCCATGCACTTGTAGCATTATCCCAAGAAGCAGCTGCTTCCTGCATAGCAGCTGATCGACTGCCGCCGCCTCCGGCACCGGAAGGTTTAGCTAACGCGCTTCCTCTTGTACTTTCTAAACCATTCATTAGCCTGTCTAATACAGTTTTGCGAAGCTCTTTAATGTCAGACTCTGGATCTAAGTCATCAAATTTAAAAGTCTCAAACTGATTATCTGCTATAAAACTTAAAAGGTTTTCATCATTACCTATACTATTATCTAGTCTGTTCCTTAAACCTTCTTTTAAACCCTCAGTTAGCGGGCCGCGTGCTTTAGACTGGCGCTCTACTTCGTTAAATATATTTGAAGCAGCTTGCTTAGCAGGTTTATTAGACACCGGCATTTTAAAACCAGTGGATGAAAACTCGCCAAGACCTTCGTCAGACCACATAAGTTCACCTTTGTCATTTACACCGGAAAATGGCATTGCAGCCATAACGGTAGCTTTAGCTATCGCTTCGTCATTAAAACCTGCTGTAGAATAATCGTTAAGCTCTGTTTTAAAATCAGCTTTTAATTGCTGTCTTCCGTCAATATTATTCTTTAAAGAAACTAAACGGTTTTTATATCCGCTCATTTCATCCATCAAACTTTGATATTCCGGACTAGTCTTGTCTTCTATTTTAGCCGCTTGGCTTGCTAGATTAGCGTAGCTATTTCTCCAAGTTACTACCTGATCCTTAACTAGCTTACCTTCTTCCGGGGTGAAAGACATGTAATCAATATCGTCTTTAAACCCGTCCATTAAAGTATTAGCCTTAGCTATACCTTCTTTTGCTTTAGCTTCGCGTGCTTTTTTAGCTTCTAAAGATTTGTTATAGCCAGTCATAAATTGACCACCTACATCTTGAAACCTACCTTGTGTATCTGACACTCTACGTGCCGCGGCTACTACTCCTAATCCTTGTTGCTTAGCCATTATTAATTTCTATTTATACCTAAAGAGTTTTGGACGTCGCCAATACCAATACCTAAATTACCAAGCTTACCTAATTGCTCCGTGTTAAGGCCTAATGCTGCTGTGCCTAAATTACCCACTCCGCCCGCAAATTGCCCGATAGCTTCGGTTCTTGCTGCTCTAGCAGCTTGTATCGCCTCTTCACTTGCTGCTAGTTCGTTTGCATCAATTTGAAACTCTTGGCCAAGTAACTGTGCCTTAAGTGCCCTAGACTGCCCAGCCCCCCTTCTTTCCATTGATTGTAATCTACCAGCTTGTTGAGCAGTAGCCATTTGGTTTCTTTGTTCCTGCTGGCCAATGCTTGCTGAAGCTTGCTGCGCGTTTTGTGACTGCTGGTTAGCTAATGATTGCGCTAATGCCGCAATACCGCTACCACCCGCAGACTGGCTCATGGATCCCATTATATTAGACAACCCTTGTGCTTGCTGCTGCGCTGCAAAATCCGCTGCTTGCGTATTGACGGTGAGGTCTTCCATTGTGTTCTCTAAGTTAGAGTACAAGTTAGAAGTATCCTGAGCAAAGTAATTAGCCATAGACTCATCGTACCCTGCTTGAGCCTCGTCTCTTCTAGCTAGTCTTTTTTTACCGCCGATATATGAAGTGCCAAAATTAACAGCACCACTTAAAATATCCCCGAACATATTTAATTAGTTTATAAGTTATTATTACGTATTATTCGCTGCTTATAAAGGCTTCAGTGTTAACCGCGAACAACTCTCTTTTCTCTGCACTAGTGTTTGTCATTACAATCGTAGAATAGTACCCTGTTAAGCCGGACGTGCTTATATTAGTAGGCTTAGATACAAATAAGAAGTCATTATTCTGCAGCGCTTTGTTGCCTGAGTTAGCGGCAGTAATTTTAGTAGATGTTAATGATTGTACTAAACCTATTTGGGTGCTTGCATTACCTCTATGAAAATACAATGTATCACCAACTTGAACAGATACATTAATTTCTTTTGTGAAATCTATTACAAGCGGGTTACCAGTTATAGTAGATGATACAGTAGATATACCTTGTGTAGAGAAGCTTTTTGTATCTAGTGTTGTATTGTTGCCCTCTATAAAGTTGAAGTATATACCTTCTCTTTCTTTCCAGGTATTTACAACTCCGTTTTGGTCTTTTGTTGATATTGTGGCAGTCCAACCTTCATCACCTTCGTAAGATAAGGTCTTAAAGTTTTTAATGCTCGACGGTCCATCATTGATAATAGTGGTAACAGTTGTATTCCCTTGCGTGCCATAAAAGTTTGCGCGAGTAGTTGTGTTTGAATGTTCCCACATTTCTCCGTCCTTAAACGTGTAGTATTCGGTGTTAAGAGAAATAGCACCCTCTGGAGCGTAAGTTAAACGCGTTGTCCACCCGTCTACAGTTTCTAAGAATGATAACTGCTTGTTGTTTAAGCGTACATTATATGTACCTGTATCTTCATCATATGACCCGATTAGAGGCTGCGTAACAGCTTTTAATTGCTGATTGAAGTAGTAAGACATGCTTTTGTCAGAGATGACTGTAATCCCGTCTCTTGACAATCTCATTACAGCCCCTCTAGCTCTGTCTGTAAAATACGATCTAAAACCAAATGACGCAAATGACTCAGGATTTTTAGATATTCCGTATTCACCTACAAATGGCATGGTTTGCCCTAATACATTATTATTAGATGTTACATTTACATTGCCATCAGCGTTAAATAACGCATCTTTGTTTGCTAATATCCTAAAGCACTTATCTTCCAATAAAGTTATTAAATCCGTATCCCTAGCATGTAGCTTTTGAATAGAACCGTACGAAGGATTAAGGTCTTTGGTTATTTTTAAACCCGCTATAAACTGATTTAAATTATTAACACCGCTAGTACTGTTGAATATACCACTATATATTAACCCTGCAGTGCGACGTTCTTGCCTATAAGGCTCCTCAAGTATAGAAGACACCCTAACCCCTTTGCCTAGCGTAGGTGCGTTGAAATCGTCGTGTATTCTATCGGACTCAACACCGTTACCAAAGGAATATGCATTAAACCAAGATAATGTTTGCAAGCTAGTAGCGTTGCTTTTAGCTATAGCGCCGCTGGCTTCATAAAATATATCTATATCTGCTAGTTCCTCAGATTCGGTTTCAAATACTGCGGGGTTGCTAGAAGAAAGTAATTCTTGATTCGGAGCTATTCTTTCCCTGTAGGTCTGTAGGGTAGCTGGATACACAGTGCCAAGAGTGTCATCGTAAGCTCGGTCTAATGTTATAAACTTCCTATGAGAAGAACCTGACCCTCCTGCCCCACTTCTAGATGTAGGTCCAATTATGGAAACACTGTTTATTGTATAAAAATTAGGGCTTATATTGCCGTTTGATTGTTTAAATTTAATTTGGCTACCAGGCTGTAGGGAATCAAAATAAATTTTCGCAGCGTCAGTATCGTATCCGGATGAAGGCCCTACAACGAGAATATTAAAAGTTGTTTGCCCATTTTGAACGCCACCGCTCCCAATACCAGAATATACATCTGTCCAATATAATTGTGCCGGGTCGGGTGCTGATGATGGTGCCGCCTGCGTTACAGACTTCTCGTCGTCTACTACGTAATCCGGGACTAAATTTGAAAAAGCTGTACTTACATTTTCCGTGAATGTTGCATTAGGATTAATTTTTGCAAAAAATCTTCCTTGGAATTCAGGCAAAGGTCGCTGTGTTTTTTCTATTATTGCAGCGCGTAAAGCGTTATAATTAGTTAGCAAGGTTAGCCATGTGTCAGCCACTTTAATACCCTCTGTTAGTAGAGCTTCATATTCACTGTATATCACATTATTGTTTTCTACTACAACACCAGTAGGACCTCCTTCTATTATTTCATAAACAGATGATTTTCCCGTGCCCGCACTGTTTGAAAATTGCAAAGATGCTCCTTGTGTAAAACCGTTATAAAACGATTCATTCCCACCCCCGACTCCATGGCCGTTGCCCTCAAGGACGACACTTTGGTTAGGTCCGTAAAATTTAACTTTATTATTTCCAGCTTTAATACCGTTTGTTATTGCTAATACTTCATTTGCTGCTGTAACAGTAGAAACAGCTGTTAAATAGTCAGGCGCTTCGTTTTCTATACCTATTACCTTATATCTATTGTTTGTAGTTACAGGTATTGAGGTATCGTGTTGTTTTTTAAGACGTATGTACTGACCCTGCTGTAGCTTGTTCCTTTCGGAAGAAGGGAAACTTAACCACACAGAACCGTCTTGTGCGGAATAGTACCTGTCTAACGCTATATTGTAATATTCAGGGGTATTATTTTTTATGTAAAATTTAAAATATGTAGCCCACGAAGGCACAGTCGACGCTGAACTAAGCTTACCCTTTAATGTATTTATTTTTTTTGAATTTTGTTGATCAAAACTTATAGCTCCTCCGTTGGAAGTGAATACCGGTGATTCTCTACCGAAAGAGTCTAAGAAAGAAACGCCTAATTGGTACTCTCTATCGGTTTTTACAGTAGGGATTCCAAACCCGATATTAGTATGATTAGAGTTAATCTGCGTTGTCTCTAAAACTATAGAGGAGTTCGGAACGTCATAGTTCTGTACGTAATTTCCGTAAACTAGCCTGTTGCCTATAATTTCTTGTGATTTTGCTTTTTGAGGAACGTTGTCAAACAATCTTAATAATTGATCGCTTTCTATAACTCTGCCTAAAACTCCAGACGTGATGTCTAATGTGATTACTGGCTGAGGCGATGCGCTAAAATCAAATCCAAAAGATTCTATTAAGTAAATATTGTTAGATCGTGAGCCCTTATATAAGACTTCTATTTCTACAGCGTTTTTAGGGAAAGCATTAGACGTAAGAGCCGGGAAGTTGCTTAGCGTTATTTTACGCATAACATCCTTCATGCCTTCGTTATTGCCGTCTCTGCTTAAATATTCAAACTTACCAGGCACAAAAGCTGGTAAGGAAAACGGGGCATACGCGGAGTATTTACCGTCATTGTATTTGTATCGATACGAAAACCTGGGGAAGTCGTTTTTAAATATAGGTTCAGACTCTACAAGTAGCATCGACCAAACTAAGCTAGAATTAGGCACATCGCGCGAAATACTTTCTATAGTAAGCGTTCCCCCACCTGGTGACAAGCCGCTACCTGACCCGAAAACACCTGTAACTTGGTATTGATCAACAACACCGTCTTCTTGCGTAACACTAGCTGTAAGTACAACGCGGGGGTCTGTAGCACCACTCCAAGTTATATTTTGATTAGACCACGAAACAACCTGCCCATCGCCAACTTCTTCACCGTAAAAATTAGTAGCATTGGTAGATATGGGGGTAATCCCAGTTCCAAACCCGCCGATTAAAGAAGGTACTGCGGTTACTGTAAGTGCTGTTAAAGGGGCTGTGGTCATCACCGTAACATCAGTTTCAATAAAATTCCTACCGTATACCTGAGTATGAGTCGCTAATGTATTACCGCTTTGTACTGATCCTGCTTTAAACGTAGATATATTAATAGACTTAGGTTCGCTAAGGTCGTCTGTAAAAAACAGCATGTCCTCTAGTATATTAACGCCTGTAATTAAGTTGTTAGCACTAAAGCTTAATACGTTATTGGCGTCAACCAGAACTGGTGTAACAATATCTGTTGTTTGGTCGTATTCGAGTATAGCATCTACGCTCGCACTAGTTACAAACCAGTATATTTTTTCGTTGGAAGGATCTCTTACAACCCCTATACACTTAGGGCTAGTTAATCCAAACTTAGTTGTCCAAGTGCCACTACCCGGTTTGTTGTTTTGTTTAGTATTGCCTAATACATTTTCAATGGCACCAACGTCGTTGCCCTCAGATGTACTTACCTGGATATTTTGACCATCACGATATTCGCCTTTAGGTACAAGACGCTCATCGAGGTCTTTGTTCATTTTACCGCGAATAAAGGTTTGTTTTAACTTAGGCATATATTAGTGTTTAATCCACTTAGATTGATTTCTCATTACTTGTGCTAGTTCTGATATCTTAAGATTAGACATGCGCAGCTTAGCATTGCGCTTAGCGGCAACCATTTCTTTCTTAAATCTAGCAATCTGGTACTCTGGAGTATTTGCTCTGGCACCTAGTACGGCGTGAGCAATATACTTATATACAGCTTCTTCAGCAAACTTATGCACACGCATCTCTTCATCAGTACCCAATCCATCACTAATGTATTTTAGTGTTACGATTTGGTTAACTAAGTTAGAGCTAAAGTGCATAATACCTTTTAACTGGTCAATGTAGAAAACACCATTACCCTGTGCTTCTTCCGGTGACAACCCGTAGCGTCTACCGTATCTGTAAAGATTAAACAACTCACTCTCTGTAAGAGTGCTTTGGTTATTAGATGCTGTATTAGACGAATAGTAAGAAGCATTAAACCTAGCTAGCGTTACAGATTCATTTGCTAAGGTCATTTTACCGTTACTATCAAACTGGTATTCGTAGTTGCTGTCTTGGTTAACAGTATTAGGATTGCTAGTGTTGCGTGTTGGATAGATAATTCTTTCTATACCGTTTGAGTCTGCCCAAGATACCTTAACATAGTTTACATAGTCTTGAGGTAGTATCATGTACAGCGCTGGTGGTATTTCTACCTCTAAAGCTTTTTGTGATGGCAGAGTATCAAAGCTAAATTCTTGAATAGCACGCTGTGCATAGAACGCAACGTCTGTGCGCTTTATTTTGCTTATAATTTTATCTTCGCCGACATAGGCTATCATAAAATTGTTTACCATGTCTTTAAGGCTAACAAACTGGTAGTCACCGTAATTTTCATCACCGCTGTTCCAGTTACCGTCTGCTCCTTCGTAGTAAAGTTCGCTAGTTTGATTTATTAGCCCCATTTATTAAGATTTTTCTTGTTGAGTGTTTTTAGCTTCTTCTTGTGCTGCTATCTGATACACTTGTAATTCACGCGTTGATATACCCGCTAGTTCTAGTATTTTCATTACTAGCTCTGTTTCCTCTGAATCATGCAACTCGAAATCCACAGAGTTTGCTGAGCTTTGTAAGCTAGAGCCATCGACTAAAGTGCCAGCCCATTGTACAGTCGCGGGTCTTTTAATATAGTTACACGCTACCCCTGCGGTTATAAGTTGAGTTGGAGCTGGCGTAGTGAACGTTAATACAGTGGAGTTTGATATGCTTTGAGCACTCGATAATGTTATAGTAGTACCATTAGTCGCTATAGCAACTACTGTTACCGCTCCTGAGATGCCTGTACCAGTTACTACATTGCCTATGGATATACTTGGATTAGCCGCGGATATGTTAATTGTAGCACTAGAGCTGACTGCACCGTTTAATGTAGAATTCGAAGACCTTACAATGAGGCTGCCGTATACTCTATACCCACTAGCGTTTGCTACAAATACAGGCCTAGTCTCAGTAGGCTTTGTTAAAGGTGACGCGTTAATGTATAAAAATTCATTTTTATTAATGCGTTCTACCTCTGCGCTGTTGTATATAAGTGTACCTATGCGGTACAAATTATTAGGCGTGCTCCAATAATCACCAGCGTATGTCATTGCGCTAGTAACTTCGAATAGGTTTATTTTTTCATTGAGAATGTTGAGCATGTCGGAGAACTCCGTGTCGTTTCCATGCATTCTACCAAACTGGTTAATGTCATAGAAGTATTGCTCGAATAGATCCATTTGC
>Ga0213868_10002412_pt1 | contig 17944 bp, 17 predicted proteins | sample PICome_9_FD_160087 | JGI IMG/M metagenome (GOLD analysis project Ga0213868, IMG submission 160087) | Coastal seawater microbial communities near Pivers Island, North Carolina, United States - PICO127 | ecosystem: Environmental > Aquatic > Marine > Coastal | place: USA: North Carolina...
TGCCATCTATTTTTCCTTACTTGCCTACTTGCATCCATACGGCAGTAGCTATGAATGTCAGTACTGCAACTGTTCCTAATTGTACTAAAGTTTTCCAAATACTTTTCTTTGTGTCTCTCCAAGAGTCCAGCAAACTACGTAACTCTCTAATGTCAGTAGCTGCATCCATATCAGATAAACCTAAATCACACAAGGCTTGTTTAGCACCCTTCTTAGCGGCCCTATCAAGCATTTCCTCTAACTGTTCTGGTGTAATATTTGACATCATAGGTTTATAGTATATGTTCCGGGGTTAGGGTAGGTATAGCTATTACCAAGTACAGAAATGGAAACTCTTCCAGTAGCACCATTACCACCAACTGTACCACCGTTAGGATCAACACCGCCAATACCTTTAGCACCTACCACAATAGTCAACACTGATCCTGTATAGATGTTAACTGATGAAGTACCCTGATTTCTATCTGCAGCACTACCTCCAGCACCACTTGGGTCTGTGTTATATACTCCACCAAAGGTGTTAGTTTGCCTACGACCGCCGCCGCCGCCTCCACCAGCGCCATACGATGTAGATGGAGCATCACCACCGGGTTGCTCTTTACCAGAGTCAGCACCCCCAGCACCGAAAGCACTAGCCTCGCCACTACTATCAGCACTATGTCCAAGAGAGCTTGCAGCACCGCCTGTGGCACCAGTAGAGGATCTTGTTAAGATAGTAGTTCCTGAGTGAGTAATGGTAAAAGAACTATTACCACCATCACCACCATCAACTTGACCACCAGTACCAGCGCCGTTATTCATACCGCTACCACCACCCCCGCCGCCGCCGATTACATCGAAGGAGACAGACTCAATCGAGTCACTACCATACCATTCAGAAAAGTCCATATCTGTTGCAGAACCTTTACCAATTAAACCCCTTATATCACTATCGTTAAGGGAAACAGAAGTTCCACTTGCGACTGACCCAGCTGCCTCTACGTGCATTTGGTTTAGAGATATAGATCCTGATGAAGGTAATGCCATTACTTAGTCCTTTAAGGTGTTAGAGCGCCATAAGCAGTTATATTGCCTTCTACAGTAAGGTTACCATTAGAATCTAGTTGCATCCTACAGGTGCCACCAGTAAGAAATTTTAGAGAAGTTCCTGACTGTTCAATTTCCCAATTACCTAAGTCAATTTTAGAGGCTTGTACGGTTGAGTTAGGGTCAGTGGAAAAAGCACCAGTAGAGCTATTATAAGATATACCACCACTAGCTGATAAAGCATTTCTGGCTGGAGTTGCAACTCTCGCGTCTGTAAAGTAAAGGTTACTAGAGCCTTCAGTAATTGAGTCTGTATCGTGATTACTTACATCACTAACTGTTCCAGTTACATCCCCAGTCAAATTTCCTTCAAAAGTAGAGGCAACAACAGTACCTGCAGTACCACTGAAAACTTCACTACTGTTTGTCGCTTCTGGTATAAAGGTAAATTTACCCGAACTATCATTAAAACCAAAGAAACCTAGTTTAGCAGAGGTTCCGTTATGCCAGCGAAACTCAATACCACGATCTTTGTTATCATCTGAATTGGGTGCAGTATCGCCACCTAATGTGAAAATGGGATCATCTACAGTTACAGTTGTACTATTTACTGTAGTTGTAGTGCCACCTACTGTAAGATTACCATCTACTGTAAGATTATTAAATGTCACATCACTATTTGTAGCTACTGCCTGACCAATAGAGATCTCTCCGCTAGAGATAGATACACCAGTTCCACCACTAAGACCACTTTGAAGTTCACTAGTAGTTGGCCCCGTATAACTAATAACGCCCGTAGTACTATTGTAAGCTATGTCGCCCTGACCACTAACTTTAGTGACAGAAACGGCACCTCTTGCTGCAGTCTCTGCTCTTGCTGTTGTATGATATAAGTTTGATGTACCTTCTGATAAATTATCAGTGTCGTGATTAGATAGACTTGAGACTGTACCAGTTAGTGCAGCATCTGATCCATCTGTACCATTCTGAAGAACTACAGTTCCATTTGTAGATAATACGTCACCCTTTACGTTACCTGTAAGTAATCCTGAGAAACCGCCGTTACCTGTTACTAACCCTGTAAAAGTAGAGGGGGGTGTCACACTAAAAGTACCCCCTACAGTAGAGTTACTAAAATCTACATTCCCCAAAACAGTTAGGTTGTTGTCTAAGGTTGCAGCAAGTGTTACATCTAGAGTGCCTTGAAAGTCAGCATTAGCGCCAGTAAATTGAAGGGCATCTGTAGTACCAGACTTAATTGTCATATTACCAGATACATTGTTTAGACTACCAAAGTCAACTCCTGCATCTTTTAAGAGAATGTTACCACCAGCTACATCTAAAGTCATATCACCAGCGACATCCACAAGAAGGTTACCTGATGAAACGTCTAACTCATTATCTGTAAGGGTCATATAGCCATTACTACCAGCTACTACAGTATCTCCATCAAGAGTAGCCGCTGATACAGTAGAACCAAATCTACCATTCTTAAATCTGGCACTAGCCGTTGAACCACCAAGATCTATAGTGTTATCACCATTAGGTAAAACTTGGGTTGCATTTACTGTAATCTGACCTGCAGGGCCAACCTTCTCAATAGGCGCTCCTGAGTTAGAAGAACTAGGATCGTGGTTATGACCAGAGGAACCACTGAAAGCAGTTTGAACAGCATTAAACTCAGCATTAAGGTCATCAGCATCAATAACCTCATTGTTAGCTATCTGACCTGTAGTATCTTGTCTTGTATATCCTGCCATTTTAGTTTGTCCTTACTGTCTTTCGTTAGTTCTAAATTCTAACACTGCAGTGTCTAATTTAAACGTTGGATTAGTAGAGTTATCTTCGTACTTAAGTGAGACTGTCTTACCACTACCTAATGTAAATGTTTCATAAACTCTGTCAGCAAAACTGCCATAAGTAGATACACTGTATAATGAAGTGGGGGCACCATATAAAGCTGCTGTTCCTGAAGAACTCTGAAGTGTTGCTGTAGGGGGGTCAATAGTAGTACCCCTAGTTTGACCATCAAAGTCATATGACATATTCATATCTAAATTAAGTGTGGCTGTTGGCTCAACATAAGTTGTAACTCTATAAAAAGTTTTTCTTACTTGAGGATCTTGAATGGGCATATAAGGGGATTCGTAAACACACCTTATGTTCTCAGAATCAAAACTAGAGCCAAACTCCATCTTATAAACATAGCCAGAATCATTAGCAAACACAACAGTCTCAGAGTTTCCTGTAATAAGGCTATCAGATACGTTTACTTTCATACCCACTAAAGTTGCCCAAGCTATAGAGTCTGCACCTTGGGCAGAAAATTTTGTAGCAAGTAACCCAGAGGATACGTCTGAGGGAGTGCTTGCGTTGTAAGCAAATACCCTATATTGAGCTTTCTCTCTTACAACCACAGAAGAGAAACTACTAGCGCCCTTTAAAAAAGTCTCTGCATCTTTCTTGATAGGAGCAGAGGCAACAGCTAAGGCAAAGTCACCAATTCTATCAGTAGCAGATAGTAACCTAATGCCATCAGAAGATAGGTACATAACATCCCCACCTACCTCTTGAATAGTCTCTTTAGATATACACCCAATACCTAAAGCTATAGGGGCTAATTGAAAATCAGCTTCACTATTTCCTACCAGTTTAAAGATAGAAGATTTAGTAAAGATTATAAGTTGATCCCTAAATACTTTAAGACCTTCTACATTAGAACCCACATTTATAACACCCGCACCACTAGCTGTACTAAAATTAGTCTCATCAAAAGGTACACTAAATACTACTTTATCATCACTAGCATAAAAAATGTGGTTCTTAAAGTTTTCTACATCAGAAGCTGTTGCAATGTCTGCAGAGTTAGAGGAAGATAGGAACGTAAAAGTATTATCTGTATCATTATATATCGCAGGAAAGTTAACACCATCTACTAGTACGGTCTTCTTTTTTCCACCAAAGACAATATCAACAAAACGAACTCTTTGTCCTAAAGAAGCGGCGGTTCCCCTTAAAGTCCACCCACCGCCTTGACTTTCATAATACTTTGTAACACCACCATCAGCCCTAGCTGCTAGAACAAACCCCGGCCCTAAAACTTTTGAAAGAAGTACATCACCAGATCCCGGTAGGGCTGATGTGTCAAACTTAGCAAAGCCTTTTATTTTAGAGTAACCACCACTTGTAGAGGGTTCAAGATTCTGCAGAACAGCGGCTGAACCTACAGCATTTACACCTTGTTGAAGAGGACTTAGGTTTGAAATAAGACCCCCTCTAAACTCTATAGGAAATGTTTGATACTGTATAGCCATTAGTAATGTACTCTAGTGTCTCTTACGTAGCTTGTTCTGTTTATAAAGGTACTTCGTAAATGCTTAATACCCATAAGAAACTTTTGTTGTAATGCATTAGCAGCTTGCATATCACCCTTAAACATAAACAAGTAGTACATAGCACCGTCTACAATAACGTGTCTAAAATACTCTGGTAAAGCGGGAACATCTGTGTTTTTAACTAAATCTACAGGTAGTCTGTAATACTCATAGAAGATAGTGTAAGCTTTGTCTGGGGCAGGTACTAGTCCGTATTCTCTGCTAGGGGTTTGGAATACATAACGGGGCATACCTTTTAACTCAGAGTTATACTCGTAATCTGCGTATTTGTCAAGGTATTCTTCGTATGAAATCAATTTTAATTTAACTGTTTCATTACCTAATGTAGCGCTTCTAGCTATTCTAAAGCTATCCCAGTCAACAGTCTTAGCATCCCCGGGAGTAGAATACCTAACGATGTTAGCTGTAAGTGTCTCTTCTTCCTCAGAGTGGTTAAAAGGCCACTCATATTCGTGCTGGTTTATAAAGTTAATTGACGAGTTAACAGAATCTTTAATAGCAGAATAATAACCAGTAACTGTATTAAAGTTATCTGTTGTAAGCTCTACCTCATTAGACCTTCTATTTATGTCGTTAACTATGCCTAAAAAGTCATATGCCATATCACTGTTCCCGCATTCTTATTTTAATAGATCTCTCTACAGTATTAGCTAAGTTGTTAGTTATACGACAGGTAAACTTGTAGTCAACATTGTTTAAACCAGCGCTAATGTATATTGTCGCAACTGTATCTGTATTAGTCGTAGATGTGATAGTTATGTTGTTAAGAGTTTGCCCAGCCGTAATTTCTTGCATAACACCGTTAGCATCTCTAAGGAACCAAGCTACACTTGATATCGTTTTATTACCTAGAAACCGTGACCAATCTACACTATAGTCAAGTGTCTCATCTGGGTCTTTGTTGGGCCACCTAAACGCCATTTTATAATCCTTTACTTAAGTAATGTAATATAGACATACCTATCAAAAGGTGTTGTGTCTTTTTCTACAAACACTGTTCTGAGTTCTTCTACTATGACAACAGTTCTTTCTTTTGGTGTACTTGACATTAAGCAGCCCTCGACACATAAACAGTTCTTGCTCTGTCATAAGAGTTCTTAAACTGCTCAAAGTTAAACCCGTCTGTAGATAAAGTTAAAGAGCCTTTACTTACAGTGACTAAGGGTAGAGTACTTAGTTGTACAGATGTGTTTATTACACCTTTTACTTGTTCAGACGCATTAAAGGTAGAACTTGCAGAGGGTAATACCTTTACAACATTTATAACTAGTAAGCCAGTTACAGAAGAAGAAGAAACTCCAGAAGGACTTGCTTGGCCTGTAAAGGCTTGTTCAATACTAAACGCTGTAGCAGAACTTACGCCTGTAATGACAGCAACAGAATTTATATCAAGCGTAGGCGCAACTTGTGAAGTAGTGGACACAGAGTTAATAGCAACAAGACTATTATTAGAAGTAGTGAGAGAACCTACTTGTAGTGAACCAACTACACCCTGTAAAGGCTCTTGACTAGACCCAGATAAGTTGTTAGTAGACACTGAAGCTGATGCAGAGGTTATAGGTACAGAAATACCTACAGAAGCCTGACCTACAGATACCTGAGAAGATACAGATAATGCCGGGGGTATAATTTCATCTATGTCAACTATTAATTCAGAAATCTGTGACGCAGAAGTTGACGTTGGTAAGGTTACGCTTAAGTTTATTACTAAGTTATTAACAGTTGTACTTGAAGAAGTATTAGATACAAAAGCTTTTACAAGTAAAGCTATATCTTCTATGGAAAATTGAGCGCCTGTACCACTAACAGTTTTAGAGGATGACGCTGACTTACTAACATCGTTTACTGAAAATACGGAATTAGTAGAGGGAAGTACTTTATTACTTGAGTGTGTCTGGGTGACAGAGGTTGAGATTGAGTTTGAAGAAGTGCCTACTAAGTCTGCATTACCGTTTCCAATACTTGATACATTATTATCTATTAATCCAACGGATGTGGTAGAAGATATAGTAACAGATGAACTGACGGATAGATTTGCTGTAACTGCAGAAGATGTTGCACTAGGCAGACCAGCGCTTGGATTTACAGTAAATGTGCCTACAAAACCTTGAGAGGATGTAGTTAAAGGGAATGAAGTTGAGTCGCAAGTAGGGGCAACATCTTCAACATTTATTTGTAAAGGTACTGAAGTAAGTGACTTATTGCTTGAGTGAGTTTGACTAATATTTTCTAAAGACGTTACACCAGTAGAACTGTCAAGCTCTATACTGGAATTTACGTTAAAACTGTCAATAGTACCAGTTTGACCTGTAAGGGTAGCGGAACTAGGAACAATGGTAGAGTCTAAAGAAAAAGATAAGGGTGAAACAGCCGCACCAGAGCTTGTTTTATGGCTTTCTTCAAAAGGACTATCGAAAACAAGTGTATCAGCAGCGGTTGCATTATTTGTAAAACTGTTAGTAGCTGCCCAAGTAGGTGTTGTTCTTTGATAGAGAACCCTACTCCGAACTGGGTTTAGGGATACACCAGTTATACTAAAATCAGTAATTTGTCCAGTAAATGCGTTACCACCGCCACTTGCTGACCCGACAACAAACTCGTCTAAGAAAAACTGATAAGAATTAGTGCTATAAGACCCATAGCTTATTGTCATTAATTGACTGTTTGATGCTAGAAGACTGCCACTAACGTCAAAAATTTGTGCGTATACACGCTGACCAGTACTAAAAATACGGCCTTTATACCAAGTGTTAGGAGAAAAAGTACCTGAGTTAGGTAAGTAGACACTAACACTAGCGGCGGCGTTTCTACCTAACTGGTTACCTAACCTTACGTAACCGCCAATACCATCAGTAGACTGAAGTGTACCATAAGCCCTCTGGTATGACCAACCTGTTTTATCACCATCAGCTTGAAAGAAGTACTGTGTACCCCCGCTGTAGTTAGATGCCACTTTAAAATAAAACTCAGCGCCAACACCCGAACTCTGATACTGTGTAGAGCTTGTGTATGTAACCCCAGCGGATGTAATACCTGAGTAGTATAAATTGGGTGTAGTATCTAATAAAACATTAGCGTTTATAGTTTCGATACCAGAAACATTATTTACTTCAGAGGTAGTATTAACACCTACTATAGAAGCAATAATAACAACTTCTGTATTTAAACTGTTTGATATTTGAGTAGATGAAGATACTGTTGATAAGTCTGTGTTAGCAGTACCTGATGCGGATATATCAATAAATGTTTGTGAAGTAACTTTAACTAGTGTTGAATTACTAGAGGCTGTTTTAGTAACAACTCCTATCTCAGAAGTACTTGAGTCTGAGGATAGCTCAACACTACTTGAAACACCTATATTTCCCGAAATAAGAGCAGAGTTTACATCTTCAACAGTTTTATTTGAACTAGCAGATAGTGTTAAAGAAGAAACACTTAAAGTTACTGAAACTGCTACTAGGTGTTCTGAAGGGCCAATTTGAATTGAACCTACTTGTGTAGTTGAGTTTAGTGTTGAAAGGGTTTCGTTAGCTGTACCATTTGAGCTAACTGAATTTACAACAACTGAAGAAGAGTTTCCAGTTAAATCTATGCCGCTCTTTGGTATAACAGAGTTAACTTGTACCGAAGAAAATGCAGAAGTTAGTACCTGTAAGTCAGTGACTGTTACAGATATACTATTAATGCTAGAACCAGAAGAAACACCACTTAGGACATCTTGCTCTGAAGTACTTGTGGAGACAGTTCCTATTTGTGTACTTGAGGAAACCGAATTTAGAAGTTGTTGGTCTTCACTAGTTCCTTGTAATGATGTAACTTGACTTGTTGTGTTTGCTGAAGAGAGTGGGATTATTATATTAGTAACTATATTCCCAACTTGAGAAGAGGCAGATACAGATGTTATTAACTGCGTATCTTCTAATTGTACTCCTAAAGAGTTAATCTGAGAAGAGGAAGAAACAGAGGAAAGAGTCTCTGAATCCGTTACAGTTAAAGATAAAGTTCCTAACGCAGTAGAGCTAGATACAGACACTAATGACTGAATATCTACTATAGATGTTGAAACAGAACCTACTGCAGTTACACTAGAAACAGATGTTAAAGTTTCACTGTCTACTACAGTAATATTTAAACTACCTACTGCAGTTACACTAGAAACAGATATTAAAGTTTTACCGTCTACTACAGTAAGATTTAAACTACCTGTAGAACCTTGACTGTTTACCCCTGACAAACTAATAGACGATGAAACTATTAAGAGTCCATCGTCTGCAAGAGTTGTTGATGATAAGGGGCTAAAGCCGAGCATTTAGGTTCCTTTTAAGAACTTACTGCAGTCGCCCAAGTGTTCACAAATGCTGTTACTTCATCATTCGTCATAGCACTTGGTGGATTCTCTGTGTCAATCACGCCACTGCCATCTGCAGGAGCGTTTAACATCGGGTAGCGAGAATGAAGATCAAGAACGTAATCAACCAGTTCTGACTGCGTATAATTTGTGACGGTATCAGGAACCCAATACGCTCGATCAGCTTCGTCAGGCGTGTAACCAATGTAAGTGTTATTGTCTGGATCAGGAAAGTGACCCGAATTTTCGACCCACGGTGGTGTTGTGTTTCCCATATGAGTTCTATGTAATTTATACTTCAGAAACATCTTCATCCCCTTTTGGCTTTTCGAGCTGCAGCATATACTCTGGGTTTACAAAATCAGCTTTTCCAAAAATTCTTTCGGCAGTAGCATCTACATTTTTGTGATACTTTTCAGCCATCTCATCTAGAAATTCTTCAAGATCGTTTGAATGTAATAGTTCGCCTTGAGAAATGCGTTGACCGCAATACTGCACATATCCGTTTACCTCAGTAAAACCGACCTGTGGATGCACTCCATATTGCTGCATATATTCAATCGTTGACGTTGATGCTCGACCCCCATTCAACAAATTTCGGTACATAAGCTCAAAGCTACGCCTTACGTGATGCCGCTTCTCTTCAGCCTCGAAAGAAACCTCATCCCAATCATCAATGCCGTGCTTTTCTTTGAGATTTTCGTAGGCGTCACAAAGAGTAGCAATGTCTTTAATTGAACCATTAATTTTATGCTCTAACGTCATTAAAGAATGGCGCTTCATTCGCAACTTGGCCTCTGACACGATATCGTCTTGGCCTTCTAATTCTAGGATCTCTTCACGACACTCAGCGTGGCTGACTTGCGCTTCATTCAAAGCCATTTTGCGGGTTTCAACCTCTGCCGCAACTTGTCTAAGCATTCGCATTGGCGAGTGCCCGTTGAGCATCGTCAGGCTCATTAAGCTCAGTGTTGTTTGAGAATTAGAACGATCAAAGGCTCGTGTGGCCTGATCTATTTCTGGCAATTTTTCAGCAACCCTAGTTGCCGCTACCTGATTAATATTTTCAGATGCCTCAATAGGCAAAGAAAACGTGATTGGTTTTGTAACTATATTTGTCATTTGTTTTCCTTGAAGTTTAAGTTCCAGAGCAACCTGTCGCTCTGTATCTGGCGACTGTTAAGTCACCGAAATCTGATCCACTACCAGTCGTTGCAATAGTAACGTGACTCATATGATTATACGTGCCACCGTAACCACTGCCGCCAAAAACAATTCTTGTAGCGTTCGTACACGCACCGGGCTTTGAGAAGTTTGTATTTAATTGCCCAAAGCTAGTAGCATTGCTGTTATTTTGGATAACAACGGTATCTAATTGTGTGCCACTGGTTCCATTAAAAGTAATTGCTCTGGTGTCATCTCCCGCTGCTCCCGTAGGCTGTGAACCGTTACCTGTAAGTTGGGCGATCCAAGATGCACCCGAGCTAGTAAACGAACCAGCCGCAATATCAGCGGTGGAGTTTGTGCCACTAAATGTTAAATACCTTGATGAATCATTCCACATTGAATGGCCCATTTTGGTAGCATCCATATTTCCGAAACTAGATGCAGACATATATGATGATGCCACTGAAAAACGAAGAATCGTATTTGTCGTATTACTGTTATAGCTTGATTGGCCCCCAGTATGAATAAGGTAGTCTACGTTAGAACACATCGAACCTCTGGCTCTGGGGTTATTTATGTTACCTATTGTGTTTGTAGCATTTCCCAACGTTGCAAAGGTAATGCTGTAACCATTATTTGAAACAACATTGGCAGAGTTAAGGCCTCCATACCAAAACCCTCTTGATCCATCAGAACAAGCACCACCAGACTCTCGTAAGTACCAAGCATCGCCAAAATCAGTAGCATTCCCCGCTGTCGATATGGATATGTAATCCAGAGTTAAATTTGTATCAGTACCCGCACCAAAAACGCCTCTACCACCATAATAATATGAGGGAGCTACAATCGTAATCTCTCTAAAATCACTATCCCAGTACTGATAAAACTTACTGTTAGCAGAGTCGTACCAATAGTCACCGTTTGCATTCCCACTGCTAGGCTCAGTTCCGCTGGCAGTGTAATTTTGTAAGGGTGAGGCACCACCGATTAAGATACCGTTTTCAAGGTCAATCGCTGTGCCGTTATCTTTAATGGTGTTTACTTTTAATGTGCTCATTACGAAGCTGCTCCCGATAAAGATCCCATATTATCGCAAGCAAACGCATAACTACCGAAAGTCGTGGCATTACCAGCCGTAGCTATGGTGACAATGTTCTGCGTATCTAACCGCAAAGCTGGAGATTGCCTGTAACCACCCGCCCAGACAGCCTTAGTTTCGTTACAAGCGGAAGTAACCCAACCCGCTGCATTCGTTAAATTTCCAAAAGAATAGGCATTGCCAGCACTTGCTGGACTCCAGTATTCGATGCTTGCAGTCTGACCGCCAGAGTTATTAGTGTACCCGCCAGCAACAAGAATACGAGTGCTAGTTCCACAAGCGGCTTGTCCACCCGTTCCATTCCTAGCTGTAATCAAATCTCCCCAGTCTGCAGCATTAGCCTCAGTAGCAATCGTCACGTAATCTATCACATTTTGTTGAGAGCCGTAGTAGCCCCCAATAAAGAAACCTTTAGTTCCGTCAGAAGCCCCGGGGCCATTATTTCTAGTGTTAGTTAAATTTCCATTCCAAGTACTAGCGTTACCCGTTGTATCAATAGTGACCTTTTCGATTGAGGTGGATTGGTTTTGACCCATTGCAAATATAGCGGTTATGCCATTGGATGCGGTGGCATTGTTCGAGGGAGTAGACCCCAGATCACCAAAATCTGTAGAACTACCAGTTGTAGTTGTTGTGACATACTCGATTTTATTAACGTAACCGCCTTCAATACCACCCGCAAAAAGCCCTCTACTACCACCCGCAGTGCCAGCAACGCCTGTTCTATTAGCTGTTAAAGAACCGAAGCTACTTGAGCCGCCAGAACCAGTTATATCTATGTAGCGAATTGCGTTTGTCTTGTAGGGATTGCTGTTTGTATTACCACTCGCAGTAATCATCCTATCACCGATATGGGGAACTGGATTTGCCGTTCCACCGCCAATGACTCGCTTCCACTCACCCCCAGCACGATAGTCTAAATTCCCAACTGTTGGTGCATACCAAATGTCACCATCGCTGGGGCTACTGGGTTCAGTATCACTATTGGTAAATGTACCGCCGCCAAGAGTTTGCGCTGATCCACCAACCTTAATTCCGTGAGTGAAATTAGCAGCGCCCGTGCCAGCTAAATTGTTAATTTTATCTACTGTAATATCTGACATTATGAAGCCGCTCCTGATAAAGAACCAGTGCCATAACTTGTAGTTCCGCTGTTTCCCCAAGATGCTGCATTGCCAGCGGATGAGATTTGAACATAGTTCATTATTTGCTGAAAATGACTAGAGGCGTTCAAGCCATTCGCAAAAACAGCCCTATCCTCGTTACAAGCAGAAGTGGTGTAAAAAAGTGCAGCCGTTAAATTACCAAAACTATAAGCGTTACTAGCACTTGCTGGATTTATATACTCAATACTTGCAGTTCTACTGCCACCTGTGTCATTGCCACCAGCAACAAGAACACGACTGCTAGTTCCACAAGCGGCGTCTTGGCCGGGATCTTTTCTTGCTGTATTAAGATCTCCCCAGTCTGCAGCATTAGCATCAGTGGAAATAGTAACGTAATCTATCGTATTTACAGCGGTAGAACTAGAAGCTGTAAACCCACCTATAAAGAAGCCTTTAGTGCCATCAGAGGCCGCAGCGCCGTTAGAGCGATTGCTATTTAGAGTGCCGCTCCAAGAGGTGGCGTTACCTGTGGAAGCAATAGTAACTTTTTGAATATGACCAGTATGTACATTTGAAGCCATTGAATGGATAGCGGTGGTAGCATCAGACGCAGAGGCGATCCCAAATGCAGTAGCCGTTAGGTCACCGAAGTCAGTGCCATTACCAGCGTTGGCGATTGTGACGTACTCTATTGTGTTAACAACTCCACCAGAGTTTTGTGCACCACCCGCAAATAATCCTCGCCCTTCGCCAGAACTACCTGAAGCGTATGCCCTTGTCGCTGATAAATTACCAAAAGAGCTTGCACTGGCAGAGTTTGCAGTTATGTCGAAGTACTTGATTGCGTCAGACTGCCAAGGAGATGCGCCAAGATTACCCAAGGCCATCAACATCCTATCGCCAAAGTAAGCTGGCCCCGGCGGGATCACTCCTAAAGTAACCGTTTGCCACGCACTGTTCACATAAATCATCAATGCGCTGTTTGCAGTATCCCACCAAACCGCACCATTCGACGGGCTTGAAGGCGCAGTGCCACTGCTAGTAAAGCTGGAAGTAGCTAGGCTGCCCAGCGCAACCCCGCCAACAGTTGGAGCGGTAGTGAAGTTTGGTGCGCCAGTTCCAGCGGCATCAACGATTGTGTCTACACGAATTTCGGTCATAGGATTACGTGCCTTCCCCCAGCCGCAACAGTTAAAGTTACGCCGCTGGCAATGGTAAGCGGCCCAACCGTGAGAGCGCTTTCTGTGGCTCCTACAGTGGTGTCAGTCGTAAGAGTGCGTGAGGCCACGTTTACTGCGCTAAACCCTGCCGAAGAAGTTATTGTGCCGAATTGAAGAGTTCCACTACCATTAGTTTTTAAAACCTGATCTGAAGTACCATCAGATGTAGGTAGTGTAAATGTGTCCACAAAGGATTGAAGATTTGAGTCGTAGTTTTGTAACCTGACCCAACTACCAGCGTGTGCAAAGTACATTGCACCATCACCGTGTACGTGAGTTATTCTACCGTGATTACTTGAAGCTGAAGGTAGATCACCAGTAGAGCTATAAACTTGAACAAACTGTAAATCATCTGCAGTAGGCGATATAAATACTTTTGCGCTACCAGATAAGTTAAGTAGACTTCCTGTAGAAGAGGAAGTAAGTGACCGTGTGAGAGTGCTTCCAGAGTTGGTGAAAACTCCAGTTCCAATCTCGAAAGCAGTTGCAGGAGATCCCCCATCTTCGATTACATATCTTAGGGTTTCTCCATCTAAAGAAGAAGGTACAACCACAAAACCAGTCTCCGCAGATCCTAGAGTGATTGTACCTGTTCCAGTAGTGCTTGTGCTTACTTTTACACGGTCAGCAAACTTTGCCATAAGTAGTCCTAACTATTTAGGTAAGACGAATAACAGCGTTTGAAGCATCGGCTGTTGGGAACTGTACAGTAAGTGTACCAGAGGTTGCACTAACAGTGCCACCAAAGTCAAATACTGCAATAGCTTTGTTTGACTGAGAAGAGTTGTAAATAATACAACCATCTGCAGAAACTGTTACGTTGCTGAAAGCTTCATCAGCAAAGTCTACAAAAGCTGTAGTTCCAGAAAGTGAAATAGCAGGTGAATCTAAAGTTCCACCGCCAGCACTGTAGCCACTGCCAGAAGCTTCATCTGAGTTACCTGTAACGTCAGAGTAGTTAGTAGTTGCAGCACCATAAGTGCCTGACGGACTGGCTTTGATTAAAGCTATTTTCAAAGTGTCCGTATCAAGATCGTGAACACCTCCAAGCAACTCTTGCTTGAAACTGCTGCACATTGCTGTAGTGATTGCCATAAGAGGTATCCTTTTTCAATGCAAGACTAAGAAAAAGAGTAGGCCACAGTTAAGCAGCCTACTCTCTAACTATTTAAGCAGCGTTGTATACTGCAGTTACCAGAGCCTCTGGACGTAGAATTTTGCGCCCATAGAGATGCATACCGCGAACAATATCAGCGAATGAATCTGGGTCACGATAAGTCTCAACTTTGTTGAGTTGCTGTGCAGTTGCAACAGCGGAGTCGTGTCCAGCTACAATAACGCCATAGTTATCGTCCTGTGCAGTTACGCCTGTGGTTCCGGGGCCAGTTCCCTTCGCAGGAAGGTTGTTTGACTGGTAAATACGGAAACCGTGAAGATTGTTAAGTACCAGACCGTTTTGCAGTCCTGCACCACCGAAGTCAGCGTTCAATACGCGAGAATCTTCGTCTTTCAACATTTCCATAAATACTGCGTCAACACAGAGCCATCTTCCACGAGTATCAACATTAGCCTGATCCATAATGCGACCCATACGGGCTACAACTTGGAGAGGTGTTGCTGTGGTAGTAGCGGCTGCAGTAGCGCCACCGAAGCGAGGAGCCAACGGAATTGAGTCACCAGTTGTACCTGAAGAGGCTGAAGTAGTGATGTTTCCGAAGTCTGACATATCCAACTTGTTAGCAGTCAGAAGTTCACCTGTCAAGTCACCCGCTGTTTGGTGTGAAGCAGTACCACTTACAGTACTAATTACCGCACCTGCAGTAGAGTAACCAGACATATATGACAATACGTCAGCATCCATAGCGTCAGCCATTTTATATGCTGCACGATCAGATGACAAGCGCATAAAGTCGTGATGTGCTTGTTGCTCTTCGATATCGTCAAGCTTGAAGGCAAAATAATTGGCTTTGTCGATAGTCAACTGAAAGTCATTGTCAACGAGGTCTTGTGCCGAAACGGTTGTACCACGTAGCAAAGCATTCACAGTGATATCAGGCTCCTTAAGAATACGCACTGTATCCCCTTGGTTCGCAATCTCACCAAAATATTCTGAGTTAGTAATTGCATTTACAGTAGCAGCCTTGCGGAACGCAATCTGTGCCTGTTTTGAGTAGATAACGCTGGAGAATACTCCATTGTTCAAGTTGGTATAGCCAGAGGCTTTTCCAAATGCAGCCATAATTAATCTCCTTATAGATATGACCGTTGAGTTTTACAGATCCATATCCACAACAGAGGCCAAATCTTATTTAGGTAGCTTATTATTAAGGTATGCCTACCGTATCTAATAAGGGCTAAACGTGTCTGGGTAGTCTTTTAGTGGCTAGAGTCTTAGTTTAAATACACATTTTAAGTGCATACTATACAAGTTATACTAAACTTGCAGCTATTGTCAATACTTATTTTGACAAATCATAAATAAATTTACCTGATTTCTGAGCTTCGTGTATTTCTTCGTGATGTTTCTCAAACTCTTTGTCACTCATTTTAGCAACATTTGATTCACGCCAGAAGTTTTTACTCTCATCATCGTTTACAGTTGTTCTACCTTTAGTCTTAACAGAAGAGGCAGCGGCCTTATCTGAACTATTAGTAGACTTAGCTTTAATACCTTTATGTGACTTATAGAGATCAATAGCTACAGCTACAGATTTAGCATCTTCTGAGTTTTCATATAGAGCATCTTGTACAACTTTAGGTTGTTTTTCTGCCCAGTTGTGAAAATCGTCTGACGCACGAATCTCTTCAAAGTCAGGGTGTAAAGACATAAGCTCCGCTTCAGCTTTCTCTTTTTTAGCTTGAGTACGTAGCTCTTCTATTTCTTGGAGTCGCGTGTCCAAGGAAGAAGCTTTTTCAGCAGCTTTATTTTCTGCAATAGCTTCGACAATACCAGCGACATCAGGATACTTAGCTGTCCAAGCCTCAATCTCTTCCTTAGATTTGGGAAGAACCAGTTCATTCTTAGAAGCTTTTTCAAGTTGTCCTTGTAGCTTTTCAAACTTTTCATTCCAATCTTTTTCCTTGTTCTGTAAAAGCTTACGTATATCACCGTATCGCTTTTTAAAAGATTTCTCTTCAGCGCTTAGTCCATCTGTTCCTGCATCATCCGTTTCGGACTCTTTGGATTCCACTGACCGTGCTTCTTTTTGTTCCGTATTACTCTCATCTGAAACTTGGGTGTCCTCAACGCTTTCGCTATCGGGTTCCTGATTATCTTTTGCTTCTTCATCGCCCTGTTCACCTTTTAACAGTGCATCTAGTTCACGTTGCTCTTTTTCAAGAAGTTCTTTGTTACGCTCGTGTGCATAACTGTCAGCTTTAATAATAGTTTGTTCTGTCATAGACATATTGTAGTTCCTTTATGTTGGGGCCAGCATATTGCCGGGTAGCCTTATAGTTATTCAGTTAAGGATTTATTCATCCCATCCTGTCATTGCCGCTTTTTTACCTGCTTCAGGAGTAAAGTCCTTTTTGTTTTGTTCTTGTATATCTTGCATCATCTGAGCTGCAGATGGCCCATCGTTATCGTTACCACCACTGTTACTACCACTACCTACTGCAGGTTTCTCAACAGGTTTTCTTCGTTTACCAGAAATAGATGCATCTAGACCTAACTTATTACCATCTTTATCAGTAGCTTGTATACCTACTTTACCACCATCAAATCCCATTAGATCTCCTAAGAAAGTGTCAGCAAACCCAACTTGTTCATCCCCAGACGTATCCTGTAGACCCTCAGTTAAAGTCCTCTGACCACCAAAAAACCTAGAACCTGTATCTTCTGTGTCTGCAGTTTTATCAAAAATCTTTCCTAACTGAGTTATTTGACTTTCCGTTAGATCTGTACCGTCAGCATTTTTACCACTAGCTAACCTACTAGCAACTTCAGAGTTAACCCTTGCTGCTCTACCTTCTCTAGTCATTCTCATTACTTGAGTAAGAACAGGCCCAGTACCATAACCCACTATTTCTTCAAGAGTACCCATAGTTGTAGCCTTGTCACCTATTTTTTCAAGATCGTCTTCAGAAAGTTTACTTAAATCAACAGCCTCTGGTGCTTCACTAGGATCACCAAACTGTGGGTCACTGTCATTACCTCTTGGAGCTTCAAGAGCTTGCTCAGACCTAGCACCAACCTCAGTATACCCTGCAGGGATAACAGACATAGGTTTACCATCAATAAAACGAATAGTAATAGTTAAACCTGCCTCGTTTTCAAAAGTCTTCCACTCCTGCGCTGGGCTACCAGAACCCATAAAGGAAGCAGGGAACTTTGCCTCTAAAGCCTCTCTGTCTAGAAAGCCACCCTCATTCATCTGTACAGGTTCTTCTTCTACTTGTAGTTCAGATACGTCAAACGGTAAAGGATTTTCTTCTGGTACAGGTTGACCACCAATACGCCCATTAGCTTCCATATCTTCAAAGCCCATCTTAGCTTGATTACGTAGATCTTCAAAGAACTTAACACCGTAGTACCGTACTACATCAGCGGGTACGACATACTCACCCTCACTAAGCCTTGC
>Ga0213868_10002413_pt1 | contig 17934 bp, 17 predicted proteins | sample PICome_9_FD_160087 | JGI IMG/M metagenome (GOLD analysis project Ga0213868, IMG submission 160087) | Coastal seawater microbial communities near Pivers Island, North Carolina, United States - PICO127 | ecosystem: Environmental > Aquatic > Marine > Coastal | place: USA: North Carolina...
TAATGCAATCATTTGATTGTATAATGCATTCCTGACATCCGTGTCAGTATCACCTAACGCAGCTGTATATGTTACTTCCGTATTTGAATCGTTATCTACCACCTTAAATATATCACCAGCAACAACTCCCTGTGGATCAATATCAAAAGTAAAGAATGTATTTGCATCATTTAATTGATTCCATGTTGAATCAACATTATCCCATGTAATATTAGCAAATGAAGTATTTTCTAAAACTGTCATGGCACCTACAGGAATTCCTGGTTTATCAGGTAAATAATATGAAGATTCACCATCAGGCCATGTACCTACTCTATTTAAATTTGGAGCATACCTTGTAAAATAGGCCAAGAATGCATCAGCTAAACCAGATACTGTTGCATTACTTCCATCAAAAGGTTGCCCTAATGGCCCATTAAAATCAGGACCTATTGGTGAAGGTGGATATGCCTCGCCTGTTGATATTGGTCCCAGTACTAAATTTCTACCAATACCTTGTCCACTGAGTGGTGCAATGTATGCATTACAATAATTTACTATAGCTTCATCTACTATTGCCTCAGAAGCCAAACAGAATGAACTAAAAGATCTTAAATCCTCCATGTAAATACAATCATCCGTTGATAATCTAAAATTAGTATCTATACCAGCAATGATTTCAGTTTTATCATTTCTGCTTATCGTATTAACCACTTCCAATAAACCAAAGAAGTCAGCCTCACCAGTTATATCTTTAATCCTAGCGTTGAGTGGTAGGAATTCGTTTTCTAATTTTTTCTTTAAGCCAAATAATTTAATAAGTATTTCCTCGATTGTAAAATCGTAATTTTCTTCTGTGATAGGAAGATCTTCATCGGTATACCTGTCAGGTACAATATTATTAATTCTATAAACTAAACTGAATAAACTAGTTTTTCTAAATTTCTTATTAGGTAAAGTAATAGTTTTATCATTAAGTTGAACAGTAGGATCGAATATTGAAATATTATTACTTTGAATATATTTACCAAACATTGGAGAATTGGCATCTACATTTTTCCAGAATTCCTTAACCTGTAATGTATCATAACCAAAAAATTTAATAGCATTAATAAGTCCTTTATAAGAACCTAAGAATGGATAAATATTAGAGCCTTCTAACATTATCTCCTTTCTCTTTAGATTTACTTCTTCGAAATTTGGAAGCAATTCTTTTATATTAGTATTTCTAAAAATATCACTATCTGATTCTAAAATATTATAACCCATATTTTGAGTCATGACAGATAACCTTTCATCTTCACCCACAGTTTCTCCCCATACTAAAATCTCTGCAATAATATCACCGGTACATTGGTCTTTAATAAACAAAGTTCTTTTAAATGTATTTTCGGTTTCCGATCTTATCGCTAAATTAATTTGTAAAGCCTCCGATGTAATCACATCTGTTACAATATAACCTTCAGGATTAACAGTATAATTAGGATCTCCGTCTAATGGAATTTCTAACTCAGATATTATTTGTAAGGGTGGCCCATCTTGTTCTTGTACTAAAGCACTTTGTGTACCGGTAGTAAAATTCATATCGAACTGAAACATTAAAATTTCAGTAGGATCTGTAGTTTCCCATTCTACAATCCAATTACATATACCATTAGTGGAACCGGTCGTTCCACTAGGTACCTCTATCCCATGAGGTAAGCCAAATTGTTTAGTGTTAGTATTTTTATTAACAAATTCCTGTAAAATAAATATTTGCCCAACTTCAAACAGACCAATGGATACCTCTGGTAAATAAATTGATCCTGACCATTTATCTGCAGAAGCATCATAGTCAAAGTTATAGTACTTACCATTCTTATCAAAGAAATTTAAATATTGCCAATTGTTAGCCATCTTAATTTATTTTTTGATAATCTTTAGGAACCCCAAAATTGTAATAGATTCTTAAGTACTTTACTTTATTAATCCAAAAGGTCATAATAGGTTTTAAGTATCCATCTAAAAATCTAGATAGTCTTTCATTTCTAAACATATAACTAGAAAATGAATTTCTCATTAAGTTTTCATTATAGTCATTACCTTGGTTTTTTAATAGCCACCCATCTTCATAAGTTGCTTTATAAACACTTGGCATACCTGTTCTTCTTTCTGTAAACCTATTCATATTACTTTCCTTGTATTGCTTTTAGTGTTGGGTTATCTTTTAACCTACCTGTATTAGTGCTCCTAGAATTACCTGATGTTGCAATTGTAGTTCCTCTTGTTCTCTTAAGATCATTAAATTTAGCCTGTTGTGTTTTATTATACAGGTTATTAGGTATAGAACCTTTAAAGAATATATTAAGAGAACTTATTGTATTTTTATTCGGTATAGCCTCAAAGAATGTACCGTTCCTATCTTCCCAACCACCTCTAATAATTGCTAAATCTTCAGGGCCAATAATAACATCACCAAACTCATCCAATCCTAATTGAGGATCTTGACCTTCTTTAATTTCTACCTTTTTAGTTTCTATTAATACTTTTTGATCTGTTACAGGATCTACGCCGTATGTAGGTACCTCATAAAATCCATCTCTTATTGCCTTTTCATTTTCTTCTGAAATAAAAAATACATTTACAGAATCAACCCCTTTAACATTTTCAATAATTGAAATAATATCTGATCTAGGAATTCTATCTCTTCTATTAATGTATATAAAATATGTACTTAATTGTTCTCTTATAGCCGCATGCATTTCTTCTTTATCAAAACCTTCTACGTATCTTATTACAATATTCAACGCATATCTTTTAATTATAGGGTCATTAATTCTAACTTCAGCTGTAACAATCTGTCTGCCACTTTCATTTAGGATTTCATATACCATTTCCTTTTCATCACTAGTTAAACTAAATTCGTCTACCGGTACATTAAAGTAATCCTTATCACTGGTTATTTTCTTTGCAATATCTGGTATTAAGAAAAGGTATACAATATTATCATCATCTAAATATTGATCATCTTTTGTATTGTAAGCATCTACAAATGAAAAGTAATCATACTTACTTAAGTAGTAAATATAATTGTTAGGATTTGCTAATACGAAAGAGTTACTTTGATATGGTGCAATTAATCTGGTAAAAGCAGGATCTTCACTATCAGATCCAAACATTGGATTTCTTACAATGTTTAATGCCAATACTTCATTAAGATCTACATCTTGGCCAGTAGAATCTGTACCAGGATCTTTAAACTTAATATCTAAATTTTTACCACCAATATTGCCGGCAGATCCTCTCGTCTTAACATAAGTAACTTTTATTATTGATCCTAATGCAGGTGGTTGGCCAAATTGATTATTACCAAAGAATATTGTAAGTCCACCATTAACACTAGTTTTAATCATTACGCATTCCTCTCCATTATTCATATCATACAATGAATCTACCTTTTTCCAAAGCTTACCATCAACATTAACATTTGCCATATATTGATCAGTAGGATCTTTTGTAGTTAGGTTATAACTTTGTAAAGGTTCTCCTGTACCAGTAAATGTTTGGTCTTCCCATTCACCTTGTATTAGTTCAACATTAACGAACTGTCTTGTTGTTTTTTCTAACCTAATATAATCACTATCAAATTTTATAAAATAAGATAATCCATTTTGGCCTATTTCACATTCTGCATAATTTAGTATTTGAACAAAATCACCTTCAACTAATGTTGACGCAGATGTATTAAGTCTTAATCCAATAATACCTTGTGCTGATATTCCTCTGGTAGGATCATGCCCGGTTAATCTTGAAAGACCATATATAGATTCAATATTTCTAGCTCTACTAATGTTAAGCTCTGTTGCAACTGCTTCTATATAAAATAAAATAAGTTCGCCTAAGTTAGCAACAACGGTAAGTATCTGTCCAAATGGCGATGCAGGTGTAAAAACTTCTCCAGCTTGATCATATTGACGCTGTAAGTATTGAAATGCATCAAAGAATAACTCTGTTGCTTTAATTCTTGTTTTACTAAAAAATGACATTAATTATTCTATTTTTAAAATAAAGCCCCAATGACTCTTTCTTCATTTATATAAATATCCACTAAACAGCCATTTCTTTCTACCGTGCTAAAAAACTGTACTCTTGTATCAACACCGAATTTAGAACTACTGCTGTTTAAGCAATATGATTGAATCTGACTATTAATTTTTTGTGCAATAACAGATTCATTCATAACTAAAGAAAAGACAAGATCATCTAAATTACACCCTATATTAGGGGCACCTAGAACATCACCTTGTCTTGTAAATAAACAATTTTCTATTTTCAGAATAAGTTGTTGCAGCTCATCCGTTACCTCAATTACATCATCATTGTATTTTGGGGCATCAATATCTCTACTGTATATTTCTTTAATCATTGAGAATATTCTTTTATTATATATTCTCTACATTTTTTGAGGGTCTTAGATTATATTTTATCCAGTGAAAAAGTAATCAACACCTTCATCGCCTTTTATTTCTTCAACGACAGCATCAACCTCATCCCTGCCTTCTGTAGAGATTAAATCATAATTAATAGTAATGTTACCAGGAAGATTAAATTGAAATGTACCTAATATTCTAGATAATTGTATTTTAGCCATACCAATACAGTATCTTATAAATGCTTCATCTTGAAAAAGATCACAATCAGGAATAGTATTATAAACCTGAAATATACACGCACCGTATTTAGGTAACTCACCCATAAATCTAAACTTTTTAGTTAGTCTATTATAGTTATATGATATTTGTGGTTGAAGGGCTTGTCTTGCATTATCAATATATTTTGAATTAATTACATAGTACATTAGTTCTTCAGAACCAATCCCTGCACCATAAACATCAGAGTATATAAATTTATCTAATGAAAAATCAACATCACCTGCAGAAAATGAATTATCCCCAAAGCCACCATCTTCTCCAGAAAAGCCTCCTATTTGAAACACATTATTTACGGCCCAAACGGTTGGAGGCATTTTCACAACACCTCTAGGATTATTTACATCTTTCTCTGTTAATTTATTATGATCACTTCCGGTGGTATCATTATGACTAATACCTTGTCTAAAATCCTTTTCCTGCCAAGCAGATCTAGGCAATGCAATAAACATTTCTTCTACACTATCTTCGTATATCTTATAAAAATAATCTTTTGCTCTATTTATAATATGAGCCAATTCCTTTTTAGGTACAGTGAAAGGTATTTGACATGCAACTGTTAAGTCATCATTAATTTCTTTAATGAGTGCATCTAAACATTCCTGTGAATCTGGATTGCACCAAGTTTTATTCCTAGCCATATCTTTATTTAATTTTTTCTATTTCTATTACTTCGGTTTTATCACCAAACCTTGCAAGCTTCGTTGCTCGCCCTTGTCTAAAAATACCTCCGATCATTTCCCCACTAAATACACCCCTCTTACCAAATACATAACTATCCTGGCATATCACATTTCTACTTACATAAGATTCTTCTATTTTACAATCTTCAACAACAGTAGCACCAAAAAGATTTGATTCAAATACGGATGCATTTTTTAAATCGCAACCAAAGATATCACAATTAATAATGTTACCTTGAATAACTGAATCTACAATATCAACACCGCTTATTTCAAAACATCTCATTAATTTTGCATCTTTAATTTGTATCCTTCCTGTATCAGCATCATAATTAATTAAACCTTCTTTCATATCAGCCTTTGTAATTAAATCAAAAATCTTTTCTCTAATTTTAGGATAATACATTTCAACGATTTGATCATATGTTTGAAGATCAATCATTAAATGAATATTAGGAAATTTTTCTTTAAATGCAGAATAGGTTCTATAAGATTCTACAACAGTTTTATGTTTTTCTAAAATCTTATCTAAAACCTTTAAATCCGTTTCGTTATATTGTGGGTTAACTAAAGTTTCATATAATGAAGTAATAAAATGCTCGGTCATTGAAAGTATAGTGGAATATTTTTTTTCATAATCCTTTCCACCTAAGTATCTAAATTCAATATAACCTTTAGGTACCTTACCGAAATTAATACCATAATACTTTTCTTTAACAAACATGTAATTCTTCCACAGATTTTTTTCTGGTGAAGGTTGAGTCATACCACTCAAAGGTACAATAAATTTTACAGATTTTGCATAAACTGAATCTTTTCTGTTTGGGAAAGCTTCATATACTTTATTTTCATCAAAGTTAAGTACAAATTTTCCTATATCTAATTTAGACATATTAACAATAGGTCCTAGCTTCTTTCCATCAAACGCGATATTAACATGAATTGAACACCTCTCATTAGTGGTTCCATTTTCTCTAATCCATTTTAAAGTTTTAGCCATGATTAACTTGGCCTCAACAAAGGGAAGAGGTCCAGTTACTAGTTCAATCATCCCAGTACCACCTGAATTATCCGGTTCTAATTTAAAGATATCCTGAGTAGGGGCAAAGTCACTATGAGCCTTTTCCTCTATTCTAATTGTCTTATTTAATGTTTGGGCTAAACCGTCTTTTGTAAGGTCAAGGTTTTCATTTGAAAAGAACTCAAATTCAAAACCTATCTTTGAAGAATGTATAGCATTAAGTTGTTCGTTAGAATACATATTTATCCTGATTTGTTTATATATTCCAAACCAGGATATATGTTATACTAAGTTCATAGTAATCTTTCTATCACTAGTATTTACACTACCAATCTTAACACTAATAGTATCACCTTTAGAAAGTTCGGTGTCCTTTAATTTAGTTTTATGTATAAGACCACTTATACCTTTTTCTAATTCAACAAATGCACCATACTTTGTAACTTTGGTAACCTTACCTTCAGTAATCATCATAGGTTTATACTTTTCATCAGCACCATCCCATAAATCAATTCTAGGACCGGCTTGGCTAAGAATAATTTTTTTCTCGGATATGATTTCTTTTGCCCAGAAACTTATTTCATCACCTGGTTTAATATCTCTTTTATCAAAACGTTCTAATGTGGCTTCATCTAATTCATTCTTTGGAATAAGGCCAGTTAAGCATTCATTAAACTCGGCAAATACGCCAAACTTAGTAGCACCTGTTACAAACCCTGTTATATGTTCCTTGATATTTTCTCTAAGAGTTTCAACAGCAGAAGGAATCATTGTTCTTAAGTATTCTCTATGGGATACAACAATAGTCTGCTTTTCATTTGAATATGTTATAGGCATTACAATTAATTCTTTACCTATTAACTTTTCAAAATTAGGTAATTTATTTAAACCTCCTAACGAACCAGGCATAAAGCATTGTACACCACCAACTTCAACCCAATAACCACCGTGAATAAGCTCCTTTACTTTACCAGTAAATCCGATAGTCTTATCTCCAATTGCGTTATAAATTTCATTTCGTTTAACCTCATCCATAGCATCACCAATAGAAGCATAAAGAGTACCTTGTTTATAACTCTTAACTTTTATATCTACAGACATACCTACTTCTAATTGATCAACAATTTCTTTAGGTTCTTTTTCTAAATTACAAACAGCTGTATTTTTTCTTGATATATCTACTAAAGCTTCTATCTTAACCTCAGTATCTTCACCATCAATATTTCGTATTTCTTTTTTGATGTAAGCAATTTCACCTTGGGTAATATAATTAGTGCTTTCCTCGGACATCTGTAATTTTTTAGCTTCATCATCGGCTAAATCATACAACGCCATTGCATCGGCAGCATACATTTCAGTACATAATAATTTAGTTCCTTTTGGTACTTGTACCTTTATAGTTTTTGTGTCAAATGGATCGTCACTTAATTGGACGGTTATTTCTTGTTCAGTCATTTATTTTTTATTAAAGCGTGATTATAGATTATATATTACCTTGTTGACATATAATAGTTATACATCTTGTAGTCTATATTGTTTAAGATTATAAAACAGGAATTGGTGGTGATGGTGCCGTAGTAGCTCCAGTACCTGCAGGTGGTGGTGCAACTACGAGTTGCCCTGGTGGTACAATTAAAGTTTGTGATCTAATATAAGCATCTATAGCAGCTCCAGCAGTAGCTCCAAATGCAGCGGCAGCCGCGGCATCTATCGCCTCTGCACTAACTGGCATATTAGAAGTACTTCCCCCTGCTGCTACATGGGATATATTAGGTGCTCCTGCTGTTTTTGCAGCGGCATCAGCAGCTTCCCATGCTGCCGTCATTCCTCTAACTATTATTGCTGGTACTAATGGCATAATTTAATTATTTGATTTATAGTTTATATATTAGTCAGTTGTATTCTTACTACTGTATGCCGCACCTGGTGATGGTACAATAGGTGGTCCTGTTGGTGTTCCTGATTTACTTGCAATATGAACATGTCCATCAACCCAAGCCCTAAATGTATCACCTTTCATAACGGATTCAGCAGCAGCTTCACCTAATTTAATTCTAGGTGAATTAACATGAGTTTCAGCAGAAGCATTAATCTTAGCCTCAACACAGTTAACAACGGTATTGGTTGTAGCATTAATTACAGTATCAGCTCCACTATTAATTGTAAATTGAGCAGAATGTGTAAATGTTATATTTCCATCATTAAGCATTACCATTGAATCGCCATTGGCATTTATAATACGAACAGAATTATCAGGTAATACATTAACTGTGGTTGGTCCTTCTGTTGTTGTGTAATCAATCATTAGGCCCTTTTCCTCAGTAAAGAAAACTTTTATATGTTCACCTTCTCTTTCGTTTGTTACCTCAGGGTTTCCAGATTGTAAGTCACCACTTAACCCAAATGCGGTATCATATATTAATACATGCGAATTAGGATAAGATGCTTCAATCTCCGCCTTGGTCTCATCAGAAGGGTATAGTGACTCATGGTATACAGGTGCATAATAATTACCGTTATCAAAACTTACTCTTAATACGGTACCTATTTTAGGAAAAGAAAATGTTCCACTTCCAGTGTTACTACCACCAGAAGATGCCACCGATGGCCTAGCCCACGGTAAAGATTCCGTTGGCATTATATAAGCGCTACTTGGATCCTCAGGATCAACTCTTTGATCCATTTTACCAAAAACTCTTACTTTACATCTGCCTTCAAAAATATCATCTGCATTATCTTCTACAATACCTATCCATTGGGTACCTTTAAGATTGTCATCCTTTAGGTCTTTTGTTTTTAATCTTCCCATATATTATTCAAAAATATTAGTTCTATCTAAAGATGGTGGCCCTGATGGGGCTGGTCCAAATATATTTGTTTCTGTTAGAGGTGGTCTATCCCCACCAGCTGGCATAATATTACTAGACGTTAATGTTTGTGTACTACCACCTGGGGGTAATTCACCTTCATAAACATTGGCATCAATATTATCTTGAAATCCTGGGGTAGTAGCTTCTTGTGCAGCTGCGCCTTGGAGCGTACTAATTAAACCCTGTGGATTATTGATTGCATTTAAAGCAGTATTACGAAAGCCATAAACATTACCTAATTTTAAACCTTGTAAAAAACTTAAAGCCTTTCTCTGTAATACATTAGTGGCTCCTTGTATTGTTTTGTCAAATAATTTTTTACCAGCAGCTTTTGCCAAATCCCCAAAAGTTTTTGGTTTTTGTTGAGCAGAATCAATTAAAGTAGAATCATATCCTGCAAACTGCCCTATTGCTTCAACCGCTCCGTATCCCCATTTCATAGATGAGGTAGCCATAGTGCCTGCGCCTTGGATATTTGAAACATCCGCAAACACTTGACCGCTTGCGGTAACATCCCATAAACATTCATCAAATCTTAATGTTATTCTAGATGCATTTTCATTTACAAATTTACTAAGTTCGTCATTAGGATTATTAGTCCCCCTAAATTTTGCTAAGTTTTCCTGTACCGCGGCATCTAACGCACTCTTAACAGACCTAAATTTTCTAACTTCTACTACATCAACATAGCATGTAAAATACATAAGATTAATAGGTAATACTGTCCTTCTATATTTTACATCATAACATGCTGCTTTATATAAATTAAACAAAGCAGACATTTTTAAATCAATAGCTTCAAGTAAACCAACGGTAATACCTTCGCCATCTGCGGCTCCACCATAAGGTGTCATAGTTACAGTTTTATTAAAGGCTTCTTGTAAACCTTCTATAGTTTGAAAATAATAAGGTCTTTTTGTCTGTATCTCTCTAAGACCTTGGCAGAAAGCTTTTAAGTAAGTTGCTCTATTTACTTCTCCTATTTTATTTAAATAACCAATAGCAGAATCACCGGCGGGGTGAGAGCCTACTTCACCAACATCACCACCTTCAAAGGAATCAGGATTTTGCCCAGAAGGAATCCCAGGGTTACCTTCCAGTGCACCTTCAAAAAGTGGACTTTTAATATCAAATCTAATATTAAATCCTAAGTAAGTAGGGTCATCTAAAGAAGTTACGCCGTTACCTCCACCTGCAGCAGATTTAGAATTCTGCACAAATGTCTTAGCAAATTCATAACTGCTAGGAAATGATTTATTAAAGTTAGCCGCTAAGTCATTTAAACCTTCAGGTATTTCTTGATTAGCTAAATCTGTAAGTGGCATCTATCTTTTGTTTTTTTATTTATTCTTTATGTAGAAGGGGTTACTTCTCTTCTACGCAAATGCAATCTCTGTCTTAATCCTTGCCCTCCAGGCTGTGGGCCCTTTGTCATAAAATACTCAATCCCAGTTATGACATAAAAACCGGATAGGTATTCATTAACAACTCCATATTCATTATCAACATCACTACCTAAATTATCAGGAGTGTCTTCTCTTCTTTGAGAATCACTAGGTGCGTCCTCATCATTATCTGGTGCAGTTAAAGTACCTTTTACCATTTGTGCAGTTTCCATCATATGACAATAAATTCTGCTATACCTCATTATGGCAGGATTGACCGTATCTAATTCAACAGTCATACCTAACTTATTAATCTCTGCAAGATTTTGGAAGTTTTGTATGGATGCATAATAATAATTTTCATGAACATTATCACCCTGCGTTCCTAAAAATTTAAATTTAACCTGGTCATTTCTCGGACCTTCCACTTCTCCATTAATAGTCCTACCTTTTGTAACTGGTATCATACCTGGTGTATCATTAGTTAAAGGATCTACAAATTCACTTACAAATTCTTTTGCATTAAGATCCCAATACTGTGTATATCTTTTATATCCATTATTCTTACTAATCTTTCCACTATTATTAACCTGCTGATATTTAGATATGTACCTTGCAGTACCCTGTAAATCCATTTGATTACTTATCATATTAGGAAATGTAGTTTCACTATCTTCTTCATCACCACTCCCCATTGTATCCATTGCATTTTGTTGAAACATTTGACTAGTTTCCAAATCATCTTCTTGACCAAAAAATTTATTAGCATCAACAAATGTTAAATAATAGTAAGGGTCAATATATGCAGTAAAAAAAGAATCATCATTTAAATATGAATTTGATGTAATATCTTGTATAAATTTTTCAGCTGTATCATAAGGATTAGTCCATATTTGTTGATCTGCAGTTTCCTCTACATTAGATGCATATCCTAATTTTAATTCCTCAGCAATTGACTGTAATGAATTCCAACTTGTGTTATCTTGGAATTGTACCTTTTCGGTAAATAGGTTAGGTACATGCATTCTACCTTCAACCATTAATTGTGATGATGTATTTGTAGCACCTCCGCCACCTAATGGTTCTATTTTTTCTACAGTAAAATCTATTCTTAAAGGTTTAAATGTGGTTTCATTACCTTGTGATCTAATGTATAATTGAATTATGTCACCATCCTTTGGAAAAAATCTAGCAGTAAACATGCCATCCCTATCAAAGAAACTGAATCTACATGTAGGATAAAATCCAGTACAATCTAATTCAAACATTTCTAATCTATCGCCTTGTACTTCATATGAATTAATTCTAATAAGAGGTATCATTGTAGAAAACTTACTAGGTTTTTCTTTTATAGTATTACCGTCAGAATTTTCTGTTCCGCTTTCTACATCAGTGATTTCTAATTCATCAAGCTCTATTGTCGGTTCAATAACCGTAAGTATATTTCTTTCTACTGCTGACATATTAATTAGCTTTAGTATTTCTACTTGGTAGGTTAGTTCCTAATTGAATCTTACCACCACCGTATGTTTTAGATTCTTGGCCTGGTTGTAGCATATTAGGAGGCATTGGTTGTTTTACACCAGCCTCACTTTTCTTAGCCTTTTCAATTAATCTTTGTATTCTTGCCTGATCTTTTTCACTTTGTCTACCTGTATCAACATATGCCTCTTGTACATCATTAGGTCTTGTTGCAGGATTAGGTCTTTTATAAACTAAGTCTTTTCTAGATAAATTAGGAATCACTAAAATATCACCTTCATTAACACTAAATGGATTAAAAATATTATTAACTACACAAATAGCATCTACAAACTCACCACTACCAAAATAGGTATTTGCAATTTTATCCATTCTACCAACCTCATCTTGCATAACATAATGTAATGCCTTCACCCCTAAGTCAGACTCATAAATAAAAGATGGTGCGGTAAGGTCCCAATACCCTTCACCAGTTTCATCTACTATTAATTTATTCTTTAGTGTTAATGATTTTATATTCATACCTTATTTTATATTATGAATCAATAAACATACTAACTGTATTAGATATATACTCAGCAGTATCTCCCGTAGCTTGTTTATTAGGATTATTTTTAATGTTAGATATTTTATTACTTTTAACAGAACTTGCAGACGCACCTTGTGTTGATTGCAAACCTTTTTTGAAATTACCTGCTTTAACTGCCCCGTATGTTGCAATATCTTCTCCGGCTAAATTTAAAATATCTTCTTCACCGGCAGCAGAAGCATAAATTCTACCTCGCCCTGCATTAAACATATTTTCTATATCACCTTTATCTCTAGGTTTACCGTGTTTAAGATCTATTTCAAATTTAACCTCCATTGGAAAATCATCATAACCTAAACCGTGCCCTAGTGTCATAGTTGAATTATCACAATACATATTACCCATTGTTACAATTGGATTAAGAGGGTTACCAACAGTTACATGCCAATCACCAGTAGGCTCAGCACTTATTAAAGCTTTAGATGCCTGTGTACCTGAAACCGCCCCAACATTATCACTTAAAAATCCACCTAGCATATTACCTAACATAGTTTTACCAACCTTAAGTAATCCTTCTATTCCATTTTCTAAATTAAATTCACCAGTACCTCCACCGAATACATTCTTAAATCCAGTTTCAACATCAGTAACTACGCTTCCAATATATCCACTGAAGTCACCTTGCTTTAATTTATTAATATCTCCAAACTGACTAGCCACTGCACCAGCACTACCGTAATATCTTTGACCGCCTCCGAAGAACTGACCATTATTATAAGTCATAGTTAACATATTACTAATAATGTCAATCATTGCAATTTTAGGATTAACATAATTAAGAGATTTAAGTTCATATTCAAAATTAAGTTTTAAGTCATTTGAAAATTTCATACCACGATCTCTAATCTGTGTAGAATCAATAACATTAACAGGACCTATTACAAAGTTAGCATAAGTAGTACCTAGCTTATCACCAGTAGACATATTTTGTGCCGCGAACTTTTGTCTTGAACTGATACCTTTAAATGCATCAGCCGTTGCTCTACCTACACCACCCATCTTAGAATAAAATGGCTGAGATGTATATCCACCGTCACCGCTACTAATATCCTCCATTTCAGATTTGACTTCCTTATAGTTTAACCCATAAGACATTGTTAAAATATCATCTAACTTATTACCAGCCTGTTCACCCATATAAGTAACCGCAGTAACACCTGCAGTTTGTGTAGCATCTACATTAGTAGCAGCCCTAGGTGTTTTAGGATCTTTTCCTGCAATATCCATTTTTAAATCAAAAATGTTATCATTTACAGGAGTAGGAAATCTCCTTAATGTTATTAAGTGGTTAACAGGTATTTTTTTATAATACTTACAATATAAAAAGTCTTGTGCAGTATAAGATATTCTTGCATAGTTTTCATTAAAGTATTCTATTAATTTAGCAATGGATACATTTCTTGCAGCTTCACCACCCATAACAGGATTATTAGGTTGATCAAAAAATCCATTAAATACTTCACCACCATTTAATTTACCATACATCCCTCTAAAATTAAATAATGCATAACGATTAAAAATAGATCTAGGTACAGGTTGATTCATACCTACCGCAACTGAAAATTGATCAGGGACAGCACCTTGAGAATAAAAGCTTTTTGCGAACAAAGTTTCTACCCCATGGGCAAATCCAAATGATTCACCACCGAAGGCACCTATTCTATCAGCAGTATTTTTACTGGGGTTAGTTGGAAACAACGCATCATTAAGATCTGCTATCCTATCATTAAATGGCATATATAGACTCTATTTTTTGTATATATTCAGCCTAAGCTGTTGAGATACTTATCAATGTCAATATCTCCTCTTTGAAATTTATCAGCCCAACCTTTTTTAAACCTTATATTGAATTCCTGTGGACTGTCAGTTGAAAGAGAACCTTTAAAAAATGGCCTTGATGATATATCTCTTATTTCTTTTAGGTTTTTTGATATTATATAAAATTGAACTTTTTCAAATAAACCATGTAAATCATTTTTAGTTTTTTTACACATAACAGATTCCACTATTACATAAAACCGTTCTCTGTCGTTTTCATCAAATCTTTCTTCTAATGATTTTACATTTTTAAAGTCTTCTTTTTTAAGTGGCATTTTTCTTGCCCTATTTTCAAATTCATATTTAAAATTCATGTCAAAAAAGTTAGACTTTAAATACTTCATATTATCATACATCTTAATAATACGAATTTGATATAATGGATTAATAGGATCCCATTGCGTATCTACAATAAGACCTTTAACAGGTAATAAGACATTAGGTCTACTAAAAGAAGATAGTAGGCAATATACAGTTTGCCCTTTTGTAAATATTCTGTGTGCTTTCATTCAAATTCAACAACATTTTCGAATAGCTTGGCACTGCCGTTTACGTTAATGTCAGGTGAATGATAAATGTTATAAATAAGTTCTTTATCCGTTAAGGATTCTACATATGATTTTATTCCTTTAACAGTATGTTCATTAAGATGACCTAAAACATAAAAGATGGAAGTAGTAGTATTACGATCTAAAACGGTTTGTAACTGTTTCATTAAATAAGAAGATACTACAGCATCAGAAGGCTCCGATTGATAAAAGTCATTTTTAGTTAGCTTATTAAAAATATCCATGTAATTAATACATTCAATATTTCTAGGTACACCACCTAAGAATGATTTAACTCTTACAGCATCCTTGGAATATATGAAATTAAATTCTATGCTTGTTTCCATTCAGTTAATAAATCGATCTCAGCTTGGAGCTCTTTTATTTTACTTTCTATTTCCTTTTTATTAGGTTCATAGTGAGTTCCCCATTCTTTCTTAATTCTTAGAACATCCTTTTCAAATTTATTTCCACATTCTAATCCTAAGTCTTCACATAGCTCCCAAAAGAACCTCATAATATATTCATACTTATTTCTTTGGTCATCGGTAGATTCAAATACATCTACTGAAGTCCATTGTTCTTTACCTCCACCATGATTATCACCAATCACTTTTTTGATAACGCCGTTTCTTGCAGGCTCCAAAACAATTTTAATCATTAAGTCTTTTATTTAAAGATTCTCTAGCATCTTTCATTAGTTTTCTAGCAACCTTTTTATCAGTCTGCCAAGTTTCCTTATCTCTTACCGATAGGATCGCATTTGCCTCTCTTAGCATTTCAATTTCTTTATCATTATAGCCAACTTCTTTCCATGCAATTATTTTACTCTCTTCGATGGATTCTAATTGCTCCGCTATCTTCTTTTCAACTGCATCAGTATTAGCTGCATGTAATTCTTTACCTCTTTGTAGATTTTCTCTAGTAACTTCCATCCATTTATGAAACGGTAATTTACTTTTTGCTTTAAGTATACCTTGATACTTCATTGCTAATCTTCTCTGTCTTCTATTTGGTGCCTGTGTCATATGATTGATTTTATTATATATTATAGCTTAAATTGTACTAATCAATTTTATAGCGAGTAGAAATTAATTCCTTAATGCTATCAAAAAGACTGTCATAAATTAAGTCGTCGTTTATTTGATCTTTTATAAATGATTCTAATTCATTATTAACTTCATCTAAATCAAATGAAGAACTAATAATTTCATAAATAGCCTTTTTAGGAATTTCTATAGGAAAAGAAAGATTAAGTTTTATTTTATCATTCTTTTTTTGTTTATCAAAAAGAGTTCTTATTGGAGATGATACTGTTTTTTGTGGTACCTTTTCTTTATAAATTTCTGCCGCTTTTTTTAAGGCAGGTGAAGGGGATGGGACATTATCAAAATCTAACGGCTCTCCCTCAACAGGTTGTAAAAATTCGCCAATCAGATTAGTTGATATTCTACCACCACTATTAAATATTGTCCATTCACCTTCGGTACTACTGATAGTCTCAACAGTTCCTATCTTGTCTCCTTTAATCCACTGTAGCTTTATGAGCTCTGTATTTTCCATACTATAATCCTTTAGTAATTATTATACTCAGAAAAAAGAAATTGTTTAATATTATTAATATAATAGGTTTAGTATTATGACCCAAGCTTAAACATTTTATAAGATATTCTATTTGGTTGACTTGCCATGTCACTACTAAAATTACAAGCAAAACCTAAAACAAGTTTAGTAGTTCCTGCAGAAATGGGGGCTGTTGTTGTAAAAACCCAATCATGACAATAGAACCAATCTTCATCGTTAACTAGAGCAGCGGTTGGTCCCTGTTCATATGCATCAATTGCAGTTAATTGCATTTCATTACTAGTAAGCGACCCACATACCCAAGTCCATAATCCTAATACCGCATTTCCAGCAGTACCTGTAGCATAATTAAACTGATGATTTACTCTAACTATTATATTTACTCCTGAGTCTATATCATCAGCTAAAGGTATTAATGCGTGAGTGTAGGTAAGAGGTAATGTAGGGCTTGGAAAACTAGAACCAGAAATATGAGATACAGCACCACCATTCCATGACGGAGCCGTATAACCTCCGCTATTCAACCCCTCACAGATTATGAAATTACCAATAGGTAATCCATCTTTTACATAAAATGCAGCTTGAGCTATAGGATTGTCACCAAAACCACTACCTGATCCTGCTGGTCCTTGTGGACCAGTTGGCCCTTGTATACCAGTGGCTCCAGTTTCTCCACCTGGTCCTTGTACACCAGTGGCTCCAGTTTCTCCACCTGGTCCTTGTACACCAGTGGCTCCAGTTTCTCCTCGTGGTCCTTGTGGTCCTTGTGGCCCATCAGCTCCTTGTGGACCTTGCGGTCCTTGTGGTCCTTGCGGTTGAATACAATAAACAGTATTAACTCCACCTGAAAATGTTTGACCAGAACCGCCGATATAAGATACACTCATTACTTGGCTTGATATAACATTAAAAATTTCATATGTATCAGATTCACCATCTGTTTGTGATAGTGATATTCTGTCTCCAATGTTAGCGGCACCTAATGTACTTGAAGATGTGGAACTTACAAATACTTGAGTAACACTGGCGGCATTTGCATTATTTATAGTAAAGAATCCTGCGGGCGTACTGCTTGTTACTAGTACTTCACTTTGTGGTATTACTTCACAACCTGTATTTAATGGTGTTATACCAGTTTCACCTTGTGGCCCTTCTGGTCCGGTTTCACCTTGTGGTCCTTGTGGTCCGGTTTCACCTTGTGGTCCTTGTGGACCGGTTTCACCTTGTGGTCCTTGTGGACCAGTTTCTCCTTGTGGTCCTTGTGGTCCAGTTTCACCTTGTGGTCCT
>Ga0213868_10002416_pt1 | contig 17924 bp, 12 predicted proteins | sample PICome_9_FD_160087 | JGI IMG/M metagenome (GOLD analysis project Ga0213868, IMG submission 160087) | Coastal seawater microbial communities near Pivers Island, North Carolina, United States - PICO127 | ecosystem: Environmental > Aquatic > Marine > Coastal | place: USA: North Carolina...
AGCGCTTTTGTGCCTATAGATATTGCCGGAGACTTTCTCTGGGAAGCGGCGGCCACGACCGCGCTCACACACCCCAATATAGCGGTAACAGCAATCGCCGCCGACTTCACCCAGGAATGGACCTTTGCCGATGAGATTCCCCAGGGGCGACGCATCGTCTTCTACCCGGGCTCGACCTTGGGAAATTTTGACCCCGGGGCACAAAGAGGCTTCCTAAAGCAACTCGCAAAAGTAGTCGGCAATGAGGGAGGCATTTTGCTTGGCGTCGATCTTCATAAGGAGAGCACAGTTTTACAACGTGCTTATGACGATGCTGCGGGTGTGACGGCTGAATTTAATCGCAACATGCTTAGCGTCGTTAATGCCCGGACCGGGTCTAATTTTGAGCCCAACAGTTGGCAGCACCAAGCCCGTTATAACGCTGGAATGCGACGCATAGAAATGGAACTGGTCGCGCAATCAGATCAGTTAGTAAATATCGGTAACCAAACTCTGTCTTTTGCTCAAGGAGAGGTTATTCGAACTGAACACTCACACAAATTTACCCTTGAGAATATTAGCGACTTGGCCAGTGCTGGGGGCATGACCGTCACCCACCATTGGCTCGATCGCCAATCGCAGTTTTGCCTGGCCTTATTACAGACGGCTTAAGCAGCCAGACCTTCCGCCGTTACAAAATCAAGTGTGGTATCAAGGGCTCGACCCAACTTATCCATGATTTCATCGACGTGAACTTCTTGGATAATCAGCGGCGGGCACAATGCCATCCGATTGCCACCCAAGGGGCGAATAATGAGGCCATTATCTTCCGCGGCCTTGGCACAGAACTGCGCAACCTTCATGCCCTCGAAGGGCTGCTTAGTGTCCTTATTGGCAACAAGCTCTAGCGCTCCCAACAAACCCATAGCAGATACCTCACCGACGAGTGGGTGCTGAGAAAATTCGGAAAGTCGCTTCGCCATATAAACACCCAGGGTTGCAGCATGCTCAAAAAGTCGATCGCGCACATAAATATCCAGCACCTTACTGGCTACGGCACAACCCAATGGGTGACCGCTATACGTATAGCCGTGTCCGAACACTCCCATATCTGTCGCAGGGCCAGCGATGGCATCGGCGATATCTCCAGCAACAATGGCTGCCGATAAAGGCACATAGGCTGAGGTCAGTGCCTTGGCACACGCCATCATACGGGGCTTCATATTCAGCTTTTCAGCACCAAAGGCAGCACCTAAGCGCCCGAACCCACAAATCACTTCGTCGTCCCAAAGCATGATGCCGTATTTATCCAATACAGCCTGAACTGCCTCAAAATAACCCTCGGGCGGAATGATGACACCTCCCGCACCGTTAACGGGTTCGGCAATCATAGCGGCAATGGTATCGGGACCTTCAGCCAGAATAAGGTCTTCCAGCTCCCGAGCACGCCTCACCACAAAATCGGCTTCAGTCTCGCCAGGCTCGGCACAGCGGTAGTAGTGCGGTGCACCGGTTCTTAAAACACCCAACGCGTCAAAGGGTAGTTGAAAGTGCGCATGGTTCGCGGGCAAACCCGTCAGCGCTGCTGAGGCGACTGACACCCCATGGTAACCCTTGTCCCGCGCAATAATCTTGACTCGCTCAGGCTGGCCACTCGCAACGGCATAGTAGCGAATCAACTTAACCAGGGTATCGTTGGCATCAGAGCCAGAAGCGCCCAAAAAAACCCGGGCATCCTCAACAGGAGACATCGCGGCAAGCTTATCGGCAAGCTCAATCGCTGAAGGGTGGGTTTTACCACTAAACATGTGGCTGAAGCTGAGCTGCTCCATTTGGCGGGTCGCCGTTTCAATGATTTCCTGATTGCCGTAGCCCAACGAAGTGCACCACAGACCCGCCATGCCCTCGAGGTATTGCTTGCCCGCATCGTCATAAATGTAGGGCCCTTCACCTCGCGATACCACCATCACTTCAGTAGCCGCAGGGTTGGTCGTTGGATAGATCATAGCTGTCATGGTGTGCCCCACTCGCGTCAAAACTTTTCGCTAAAGCTACTCCGTCATTGGGTATTAGCCAACCCCCTAAAAGGGGTGTTTTCGGTGAGCTTAGCCCCACTTTTTAAATCAGGGCATTGGCGACAATAAACCCTCGAAAATGACCTGACTCTGACGTATCTTGTTGTAACTTTGAGTAGGTTCTCGGTATTGCCAATACGCTGCGCCTCCGCAGCTTGTAACAGGCCTACTTGTACTTGCTATCGGCAGTGAATAATGACCTCCACAACAATAACTTCTAAGGACGGAACATCATGGAAAAGCTAGCAGTCACTTTAGGAAGGTGCCTTCTTGGACTCTATTTTTTAATGCCCGGCATATCAAAGGTCACCAGCTATCAAGCCATGCTCGACTACATGAACCTGCACAACATACCGATGGCAGATGTACTGCTCCCCATCACAACAGCCCTGCAAATTTTAGGGGGCCTGTGCTTGATCGCAGGCTTCCGAATTAAAGAAATTGCTCTGATGTTTGCTGGCATGACCCTTTTAATCAATCTGGGCATGCACGACTTTTGGAATATCTACCCAGAGACGGACCAAGGCCATGAAGTGCAAAATTTCGTTAAAAATCTTGGCATCTTTGCGGGGCTATTGGTAATGAGCGCAGCTCAGCACTTGCCTCAATGGCGCGTGGCTAAGGCGTAACCCCAAAAATCTGCAGATCTGGCACGTCAATCGAGCACCACAGCCTCGTTGAGTTCTAGATCTGCATTTTCCCAAGCCGTTTGCCATTGACTGGCGCGAGCATCTGCGGCGCACTTTTGGCTTTGAGCACGCAGTGCCTGCGTCAGCCCAAATAAAGCCCAACCGTTGTTTTGGTTCCACTCCAGGTCACGCTCAAATACCGCCTGGGCCTCCTCAAAAAGCTCCGCTCGCAGCAAGGCCACGCCCAGATACAAGCGCATAGACTGGGGCCAATCCGGAGGCTCGGTGTAGTTATTAGTGTCCTCAACGGCAACCCCGGCTCTGAACGACGAGACCGCCTCATCGAGGTCGCCCATGGCAAGTTGTATTTCTCCCCTCAGCCCATGAGACGCCAAAGTTACTATTTCAGTGGTTGCCGTCGCACCGGCGCGATTGCCCCCAACGTCAGGCGCAGACGCGAGGGTCTCAAGTTTTTTAAGCTCTGCCTTTGCGAGCTCTAGCTCACCCGTAGCAACCAAGGCACTGCCTTTTACATAAGACCAAATCCCAGATAAGTATGGCGTTGTTTTTTCGGGCGGATCCATCGCCAGAAGTTCATCCCAACGCCCAAAAATCTTCAGCACCAACCAGGGTGCTGCGCGACGCTTTTGAGCGCGCCCCATAGTCGCGGCCTCAGGAGATAACCGATTGGCCATCTCCCAGGCTGAGGTAGCTGCGGTAGCGTAATTACCCTGCATAGTCGCCGCGAAGCGAATAAAATCCAGCGCGTGGCCAGCATGTACGCGATGAGATAAATTATAAGTTCCCTGATTCGGCAATGGGCGATTACCCCAGATCGCCGCAAACTCTTTATCGACCGCCAGCGATCGGCGATTGTTAGCAATAGCCCGATCATAATCGCCAACGCGAATAAAAATGTGCGCCGGCATGTGCACAACATGCCCTCCTATAGGCACCGTTGCTTCCAGAGCATTCGCCGAAACCATGGCGCGCTCAGGACGACGTGATGCTTCAATCAAATGAATGTGTAAATGCAGAACACCAGGGTGCGTCTGGTCGACCTCAATAATCTTCTCCAGAGACCTTGCCACCTGTAAGGTCTCGTCCTTGGGCTCCCCAGAACTATCCCAATAGTCCCATCGGCGAATCGACATATAGCTGGCAGCATAGAGTGCGGCAACATCTGGATCCTCAGGATACTGCTGGTTAAGCGTTCGCATCGCCGCGAGATAGGCCCGATCTCGAGCCTCAGGCTCGGGAATGGCCGCATCATCATAGAATATTTGAAGGGCACCTATGAGCGCCTTCTCGACCTCACTGGCACGCGCGATGTAGGTTACCGCTTTAGCTATTGCCGCTTTACCCATGCCATTGGGGTCGTCAGGCATTCCTGCATAACGCGAATTGGGGTTGGGACCCGCAGCATGGGCGAGGCCCCAGTAGGGCATAGGATGCGTCGGATCGAGGCGCGATGCCTCCTGATAAGAGGCAATGGATTCTGGAAAGTAAAACGCCCAAGCGAAGCGCAAACCCTGATCGAAAAAAGGTTTGGCAGCAGGCTTTAGGTCCGGCATGGCGCGGGCGTACTCCCCCGATCCAGGAATCAAGATCGCCAAAGTCTCTGCAGAGATTTGAGTCTTATCGCTGGCCAGAGCGGCAAGTTGAAGCGAACCACAAGCCAGGACACCCAGCCAGACCGCCATCGACATTGTTATCCCTGCTCGCATCATTATGGCCACTCTGAAACACTACTTTTCAACGGAACCTACCCCGATTCCCAAGTTACAGCAACGTCAAAATCCGCATGCGCTGTCACAGCCAATGTAGAGATGCAGATAAAAACCGGAAATGCGAGGCCTTATGCGATCGCGCCAAAAAGCATTATAATTCCATCACTGCATTTATGTGACTATTCATGCCCGATATCTTCATCAGCTACTCTTCCCGTGACAGAGCCTTCATAGCCCCCATGGTGCAGTACTTTGAAAACCTAGGCCTGGATGTCTGGTGGGATCGGCATATCGATGCCGGCAGCGCCTATGCGAGAGACATAGAAAATGCGCTGGATGCCGCTAAATCAGTCGTGGTTGTTTGGTCACGGCACTCAGTAAAGTCAGATTGGGTGAGAGCCGAGGCCAATGAGGGACACACTAGAGGAATTTTAGTCCCCGTTGTGATTGATGACACGCGCCTACCGCTATTATTTCGCTCGCTCCAAGGGCTCCCCTGCAGATTTGGCAATGAATCTGATTTCGCACAAGTGGCTTCAGCCATCGCTAAAGTTACGCCAACCCTTAGAAACAAGCTAGCCGCGCCAAAGCAGCAAATGAGTGCCGCAAAAAGCCAAAAGCACTGGAGCATAGCCCCTTTTTTTGGCAGGTATCGATTACTCGAAAACCTTGAAGCCGCACTATCAGAGTCTAGGCGAGGCGCAGGACAGGTAGTACTGCTCTCAGGTGAGTCCGGCATGGGAAAATCTCGAACGGCTCAAGAGCTCGCGGAACGCGCAAAACAAAAAGGAATTTCAGTTCATGCGGCCTGGTCTGAAGCCAATATGTATGCGCCTGCATACTGGCCCATTATCCGAATGCTCAGAACTGCCATTGAGGAGCTCAATCCTCCGCTTATGCGCGAGGATCTTGGTCGAGGGGGCCCTGTACTCGCCAGCCTCTTGCCTGAACTCCGCGAATTGTTCCCTGACATTGGAGACACCCCTGACTATTCAGCTGACCATCTCATCTTTGAAATAGGTCAGGCACTATCACAGCTTTTCAGAAATTGGGCCGAACGCAACCCGATATTGCTCTTGTTTGACGATTTACAATGCGCCGATGCACAAACCCTCGCGGTCTTTTTAATTATTGCAAGGGAATTGAGTCGAAGTTCGGTGATGATTCTTGGAAACCTTATAGAGGGCGATCTAAACACAGATAGCGAATTTAGAAATGCCCTTTCGGAACTGACACGCGCACCCCACTTCGCGCAATACGACTTAGAGGCCTTGCCAGAAGAAGAAGTAACGCGCTTTTTTGCGGAAAACGTCGATGGCCCAGATGAGCTGAAAAAGTCAGTCGTTGAGAAATCAGCAGGCATTCCCCTCTATATCACCGAATTTGCGAGATCGATTAATAACGATGTAGATCGGGGGGTAATCAAAGATTCGAAAGCACTAACGATACCGAGCAACCTTAAAAATCTGCTGCTGGGCCGGGTAAGAAGTTTAACTCCAGGCTGCCGTGAGTTTCTCAATGTCGCTGCTGTTATGGGGTCGACACTTTCGCCGGAAATTGTTAATCACCTCATAAATATGTCGAACGAAGCGGGTGATCTTTTGATCTCAGAGGCCAGTACCTCGGGGGTCTTAGATGTGGGGCCAAGCGGTCGCTTACGATTCACGCATACGCTTTTACGCGACACGTTATACGACGATCTCAACGCGAGCGCTCGCATAAAATGGCATCGCGCACTTGGCGATTATTATATCGAGCAACAAACTAGCTCAGTGGGTGTGGGAAGTCATTGCGAGACTATTGCCCACCACTTCCAGCTCTGCGGAATGATCGACAGCGCTCTAATTTATTGGGAGAAAGCTGCCAATATTGCCAGTGGGCAATCGGCTTACGCCGACACCATTGTGAGGTTACGGCAAGCCCTTCAACTCCTCTCGGACAGCGCGCTTCCCCCTCGTGAACTCATTGAAAAAGAAATTCGCTTGAGACTGAGTTTAGGATTGTCCATTGTGACTTTGAAGGGTTCTGGGGCCAGAGAAGCGGTGCCAGAGTACGAGCGAGCGATGGAACTGTGCGACGCGTATCCAGACTCACCTTCGCTATTTTATGCGTTGAATGCTGTCTGGTCCTATCATGCAATGCACTGCAGCATATCAGCCATTCCACTTGTGGAGCGTCAGCTGAACCTTGCAAGCCAACTAAACTCCGATACGGTCTCCGTACTAGCCAGCAATGCCGAGGCAACCACGCGCTTTTTCCAAGGGGATTTCAACGTTGCGGAACAATGCCTTGAACGGGCATCCAGATTATGGAATCAAAAGCTACAACGCCATAAAACCGAAAATAAATCGACGGCAGGCTTACGATATACCATGCTGAGTCCGCTTTACTATTCCTGGTGTTTGGTGATTTTAGGCCGTGAGGAAGCAGGGCTAGAACTCGCACAGCAAACTCTCAGTGAGGCTAGCCAAATGGGCACGTACTGCCATGTACAGGCACTTAGCTACCTCGCCTGCATCTATGAAATAACAGGTGAGTTCCAGCAGCTCAAAGCGATTTCCAAGCAGATAATTGAACTAGCCCAGAAGCATGGCTATCTAAGCTGGCTAGCTGTGGCGCACTGCACCCATGGCAAGGCCGTAGCTAAACTGGAAAATCCCGCAGCAGGACTTACCGAGGCCTGGAGTGGTATTGAAACCTACGAGTCACTGGGCGGAGTTCTTTGTCTTAGTTGGAGGCAGTGTCAACTCGCAGAAATTTTGCGACTAAATCAGAAATCCGAGGAGGCCGTTGCGTACCTAGACGCAGCGCTGGCGATCAATAGAGATCGATTTGAACACTTTGCGGATGCGGAAATCTTTCGACTCAAGGGCGAGTGCATGCTCGACCTTGGGCTTTCGGAAGGCTTAAGCTGGATACAACGCGCTCAAAAAATCGCTCAGGAGACTTCAGCCCATATTTTTGACGCACGGGCAACAGCCGCACTGGCGATGCATGCCTCAGGCCCCACAGCCACCGTTTAGTTTTTAGCTGGACGCGATGCAGTAATGAGCTGCAAGAAATATCGAACTGACCTTGTAACAAGGACGCAAACCGTCAAGAGCGCTCTATCACCCAGGAGGGCAGTTTTGACAGAAAGGCTTTATCGCCGCTCTCGGGCAGGCCATTAAACACCTTTTCGAACTCGTGACTCGCCGCCCCCGCCAGGCCATGCGCCAACTCCTTAGCATAATCAATACATCCCTTGTCTATCATCGAAGATTGCAGCCAACTCACCGATGCTTCGCTGCGAGCCTCGCGAGGTGTGTCGAGAATAGTTTTGATGCGAGTTCTTTCTTCTGACGATGACAACTCTAATAAATTCACCAGCATCAACGTGCGCTTTCCCTCGAGTAGGTCTCCACCCAGCTCCTTGCCATAGCGCTCATGATTTCCCACAAGATTTAATACGTCATCCTGAATTTGAAACGCAGCACCAAGAAAAAAAGCAAAATTGAATAAACTGTCAAGGTTCGCCCTGCCCCCTGAACCAATTAAGGCTCCTAAGCGAACGGGAAAGAGCGTTGTTAACCAACAAGTTTTCTTCAGAACCATCTTTAAATAGTCCTGTTCACGTAGATCAATTTGGTTATCACGCCGCCAGCCCAGATCCAGAGCCTGCCCTTCGGCTGTCTGTTGAGCCATTTGATCAAATTCTTCAAGAATTCGAACCACCGAAGCCGAACCCATTGAGCTGCTCGCTTTTATGATAGGTCGCAAACTCAAAAACGCTAATGAATCTCCAGCATTAAGCGCAAGCGGTGTCCCGATCTGCTTATGTAGGGTCGGCTTGCCACGGCGCTCATCACTTTCATCTTCAATATCATCGTGAATCAGCAATGCATTGTGTAAAAGTTCAATCGAAACAGCCGCCGGCACCAGCTGCTCTATGGAAGCTCCAAACATGCGCCCCGTAGCGATACACAGTGAAGGGCGAAACATACGCCCCCCTCGCTGCGGATAGTCCGCCATAGGTCCGTATAGATAGTCACCGGGATCACCCTGAGGCAGCCAAGTCTTCAAATGCGCACGAGTGATCTTGCCATATTCATCAAGAACCTCGGCAACTGTTGAGTCACCTGTAACAGGCACAATTAAAGTCCTTTTACAGCAACCGAGAGTGCCCCCCGAATGGCACCGTCCTCGCGATCAAAGACAATGCCGGTATATACGCCCGGGGGCTGGCTGTCGCCGATTTCGATTTTTAGTCGCCATTGATCACCTTCACGGGTCACCTCGACACCAGGAATTACCGGCGAGGCTGAATCTAACCCGCGCAGATCGTGCACACCCAATGCGCGAGATTCAGCACCCGGATGAGGCTGGAAAGTTACCTCTACAGGCTGAATACTACTCACCTCGGTAATAAACCCAACTGGGTCACCGCCGCTTGCTCCCCTCTCAGGCTTTGCGGTTTCCGAAGCCTCGGCTTTATTACCGGGCATCTGCCACTGAACAGACCGGGCCACAAATTCAACCCACAACAATGAGTCCTTCATGAGACGCTCTGATAACGCCAAAAAGTTTTCTGATCCCATAGACCCTTTCAAATCGGCAAATCCAGCTCCGAATAAATCAGACGCAGATCCAGGAATATCATGAAAGCGAGCCTGTGCCCTGCCTGCTTCCATTTGTTCTTCAGAGACTTCGTAGCCCAATTGAGCGCCTTTTGCGGCTCCCGTCATCGTTTCTGACGCCTTCTGAAATTTTCTTGATCCTGTCAGTGAAATATTTGCGGCTAACTGCCTGTGCGGTTTAGCCCTTGCTAGAACCGGTCGCTTCCATGCCTGCTCTGTCATACCATCTCCTATGGGTGGTCAAAGCCCGGAATATCCTCCAGGGCGGGGTAAGTCGAAATTGCATGCGCTGCTACTCGTCCGGACATAATGGCCGCCTCAACACAGCCCACATTGAGGCCCGCATCGGTCCAATCCCCCGCCACGGTCATATTGCTGACGTCATAATCTAGGGGGGAAATTCGGTGTTTGCTGCTACCTGCAGTAAACAAAACGTAGCGGTCCGTCGGGTTTAAGTTAACGCGAATGTACTGTTGACGCAGGCTTGACTCTGCGTCCTCATGCTTTCTACCTTCCGGATCAACGAGCAAAGACCACCTAAACCCGTTTTCATCCACCGCGTTTGGCCAAACAGTCTGAATGTTTTCATTAAGATATCGCCTGGAGTCCGTCATTATGGCTGCCTCATAAGAGGCTTTGTACTCAAAATCGTCTTGGGCAGGTAGCTCATCTGGCGTGATCAATGAGCTGCAAAAGTAGGCCAGTGACTTTGGCTCTATCGGGAAACTTTCATGGGCTATCAAGTGGGTCATGTCGGCCCATGTCTCATAAGGGCCGGGAATGCCTGTTAGGTTTACAGAATCGTCTCGCCAGCCTAACGACTCAATATCTTCGCTGACCCAAACTTGAAAAGCTTTGGTGGCAACAGTTTTCACGTTTTCCGTCATTGCTTTCCAGTGGGGAAACCGTTGCAGCAGTTCACCCGCAACAAAGGGAACCTCCCCTAGCCCAACAGCCAGCAATACCGCATCAAAATCGACATTCCGTTTTAGCTCCAGCTGATTAACCGCGGTTGCATCCCAATGCGATTCAAAATCCACGCCTTCCGCTTTACTTTGAATACCATCGACTAACTGATCCCACAGCGGCTCACTGGGCCAGCAGGGCACCCCGTCAACATCCATCAGCGGCAAATATTCATCTCCTGTTTTAAAGCTGGCCTGCACGTCAAAATGCATCGCTTCAATATAAGGAGTTCCTGCGTATTCTTCCGGGGACAGCTGAAGATTACGCAACCGATGGAAGAATTCAAAACGCACTCCACGGCGGCGTAACACTTCGTAAAATGGTGCGAATACGGCATCCCCCATGCCGGTCTGCATTTTGTAAAAAAAGGATCCTCGATAGGTTAGAAAAGCGCGCACAGCACATCGCAAAGCCTCTCCCGCTCCCGCATTCGGGCGACTTAAATCGCCCTCTTCATAGGAGAAGGCGATGTTATAAAGCGTATCAAGAAATGAAGAATTGAGCGTGAGCTCTGTCGCACCATGCTTTTTAAGCCACTCACGCCAGTCCAAATCACTAATCGCATCGAAGCCTTCTGGATGCGATATCAAACCGTCCTGAAGCGAGCCTCGCATTGCTGTCAACGTCAGATCTATAAGTTCAAAGAGCCGCTTCATTTCAGTATCGCGACTGACCAGCGCATGAACACGTTGGCTGACAAAATCACCCAGCATATCGACCACCCTAGTCAACATTGAAAACGACATGAATGTGGGTGATTCGGCAATAAGTCGGGCTGCGTGCACCGCCTCAACGGCGACGGCCAGACTCCCCAGCTGGCCAAGCCGTAAAATACGACTCACACGCTCCATAGGCGTTGAGCTTGGGCTCATCGCCTCCGGGTTGTCGTCTCTGGCGTCAAGCACCTCATCTCGACGCGCCGACAGCAGCGTGGCCTCCAAGAGTTGAAAACCACGGGCCATATATTCACTGGCGCTGAACATCCGTGGTGGGGCATCAGGGTCACCGGGAGTCCCCGCTCCCGGAGGAAACCAGGTCAACCAATGTGATGCCGTTCCATCGTGATGGTCATCCTTCACGCCAGTCAATCGATCGGGTTTGAACACATCGTCCCAATCTGCAAAACGACTACTGGACGGCCGATCTAACTCCCGATAACACTCGCGAATCAGACGGAAAGCATTTTCATAAAAACCCATAAAAATATGCAATCCATGCTCTTCAATTCGATCTCCTGGGCCGCGACCTGAGGCTCCCTTACCTCCAAGCCGAAAGCCCTGTTGGTAAATGGTTACCTGATATTGCCCTTCGAGTTCGGGACGAGTGAGATCAAACGCTGTCGCCATAGCTGAGCATCCCCCCCCAATTATGGCCACCTTAGTCGGCTCCCCCGTCATGAATTATTCCTCCTGCTCATTTATTGCGTGTCTGATCTTTGGCACTCCGGCAGCCCAAGCACAAAATCGGCGCCCAGAGCCGTGAATGGTGTTTGAAATCCTGGAAGCGCAGCATGGTGAGCAAAGTGCTCCAAGACAGCAGCAGCGGCATCAGCAGTAAATGAATAAGCTTCTCGAGTGTTAAGTCTCGACTCGACCTGTTGGCCACTATGAGTCACTGCCCTAACCACTACCGTCGCACTTTTCTGTGTGCGAACGTCTTCTCCAGGGCCCGCGGGCAAACGTTTTACCAGACCTTGCGCTGCTTGAGATATTCGGCTGTCAGAAGCCAACCAGCCGAAGGTGCGGTTGGCGAAGACTGCGCCCGCTAATGCAGGCGTAGCCTCGAAGAATACTTCAATATTTGGCACGGCACTGCTATGCCAAGCCGTACTGATATCACCCCAACTTACTCCCAAAGCACGACGCTCACCCGCACCAAAATCAAACTGGCTTTCAAGTATTCTCGGTTCTGCAACAATCCGCCCCCGCCGCCTAATTCGCAGAGGCTCCCCTATGAGCTCAGTTAAAGTTTTGGCAGAACCTCTAGAAATAAGTTCTAAACCAGAAATGCCTATTTGCAGTCGTGAAATGTCAGAACAACGTCGGCCTACATGGCCAATGAGACAGTCCGATGCAACAACATCAAAACCAATACCGGGGAGAAGCATGCATTGAGCACGCTCTGCCTGAGGACCTAATTGCCGGATAGCCTCGAAAACCTGCCATTGGGCATTGATATCGAAATAATGGAGACCGTGAGCTAGGCAGAACTCGATGACAGAAAGGTACGAACTTTGAAAGGGCCCCAGGCAATTGAGCACTAAATCTCCAGGCTTGAGCAGGGGCGCATAACCAACCAATTGCTCAGCAAGGGGCTGACCTCTGGAGAGGGTTGGCGCAACAATGTTGGACCGACCCTTGATGCCATCGTAGATGAGTTGGCCGGAGTATCCCTGTGCCCCCAGAAAGAGAAAAGTCTTGTCCTTTAACACGCCCATCCCTAGTCATACGCCCGAACAAAATGTGCTCTAGATCACATTTTAGCCGTTAATGCCGTGTATGGGGATAGTAAAAAAAAAAATTCTACGGCGCACCCATTTGACGCGCTAGGGGAAAAGCTAGAGCCACTCGCAAGCGATGCCGGCGCTTTCCAACCGGTTAAGAGCCGCACTTCCTAAAGCCACAGCAGGCGTCAAAACACCACCCCGCCGAACCCTTTCGCCCGATTGGCCCAAATCAAGTACCAACTCCCCCAGAATATTGCCCGTGGATCGATAACCTGGATGTCCGGTTCCCTTTAGACGGGCCATAGCCCGAGGCACCCCTTCCTGACTAGCCACAACATCAAGCTGATAGTCGATTCCATCAATAGCCGCACCCCCTAGCCGTGAGGGCCGACTGACAAAACCTCTCCACAAGGCCAGCGCCGACTGCCTTCTGGCAGTGTCTTTTCCTAGCGCTGCCAAATATTCAACCGCGCCCGATGCTAGGGTATGTGCCAGTACTGACTGCCCCCACGGCCAGGGCGCAATAGACGATACGTTCATACTTTCACGATAACTAAATCCCGGACCGTAACCTTTACCAAGCTGCTCCATCAGCGCATTACTGCGATGAATAATCGCCGGGTTTACAAAAGGACCTGGGAGCAAAGGCGCTCTCCAAACCTTATAGTTGTTGTCGTACTCTGCGCTTAGCTTTAGTGGCTTGGTGCCTCTGGGCGCGTGCGCGGCCTCGACACCACTAAGACTGAGCGGATTCACTAGACTTTCCTTTGCAGGATTCCTAATCAAGGTTTCAAGCGCGGTCGCCAACGTTCCGCGCGAGGCAAATTGCGGGAAGCTCGCCCAGTTCAAACCCCGGTAGGACAGTAACGTATCAACGTGAATCTGCCGTCGCGGATAGTCTTTTGCCACCTTTTCAACAACAGCTTGAGTCATAAGATCGAAAGGTAATGCCTCAAACCCTGCCGCTGGAACGATTTGAATTTTCAAAGCCCTAGCACGATCATGAAAACGATGAATCCAATCCGCGATAACATCCACTTCACCGGTCATATCGATGTAGTGAGTACCACTCTCTAGACAGCTTTCAATAACTCGGGCTCCGTGTCGCGCATACGGTCCCGCAGCGTTGACTAACCACTCGGCATTGTCGGTGAGATGCCTAAGATCCGCATGCTCGAGGTCCTCGATTACGACAACTTTAGGCGCTAAAGCTGGGGCAAAACCTCCGGCCACCTCGGTAAGGGACTGCCGGTTGCGACCTGCAATAATCCACTTTAAAGGCGTTTTTATGCGCTTGCGTAAATAACTTACTATCGCCTGCCCCGTGAAACCGGTTGCCCCAAGTATGGCGAAAGCTGAGCGTTCAGTGCCCAAGGAAAAACAAACTCATTACTCTAACCCCCAAGGGCCGTGTCACGCTTGTCACCGCCCGCGCTATTTTTATGGCTTAATCCATCCATTATCTGGCAGGTCGTTCCGATAGCGATAACAAAGGGTTCTGCTACCCGCTTCTTTAATAGAGCCTCCCTCTAAATCTTGCTCGGGGGCACCCGGTAACAAGGAAAGATCTGTCTGCAATTGCTGGGTGGCCTCATGAACATCGCTTTTAACCGGTGATCCCGCCGCCATAACTTGATAAAAAGTGGGCGCTAACAAGTGATCTTCAACTTCGTAAGGGTCAGTAGACGCCAGTGCATTCCCTGATTGGGCTATGGCACGTAAGCGATTTTCGGGTCTCTGATAGCGTTGAGAATCACAGGTTTTAAGCCCCAATGTTTCAACGATAGGGTGCGCCGCGTCTTGTCGAATGCGAACACACATTTTCGAGAGCCTTCCCTCAGAGACCTCGTCACTTCGCCAGTTAATTCTGGACTCCATCTCGCTGTTGTCGTAGCCGATCTGAACGAGTGATTCATAGCAAACCTTAGTAGGATATTTCTGGTGTTGGAATTGCTTGATCGCAAAAACATTATTAAGGTCTTCTAGATCCCAGCTGGACGGCGCAGCTTTGACGGGGTTGAAGGCCACCTCACGCTTTTGTACCGATACGATTGCTGTACTGACAACCTCGCCGTCATCTCCGATGACCTGTGGCGCCATCGAGAAGCAGGTACTAGGAGAAGACTTAGCATGTAAGTCTTCAATCGAGGTTCGAAAGCGCATGAGTGCATGGCGTGTCAACGGACCTCTCAGCTCTGTCGATGTTAGGGCATTCCACATATTCGACGCATAAGAAAATACCTGCAACGTGCCTTGCTCACCGTTACGATCAGAGTTGCACTCATAGCGAGTCACCGGCACGTGAAATTGAAGACTACGATTACGGAAATTACCGCGATCTGGATATCCCGTGATTCGATAGAAATCACTGATAACCATAATGACTGTTGGCTGCGCCGGCTCTGCTAAATCAAACTTAAATCCTGACCCAGAGATTCGTTCATTTAAATAGCCATCTAAAAATTCTTTCAATGTGCCAGCGCGAGCAGACAAACCCAATGCTCTCACCGTTCCGAAATATTGATAAGGATTACGCAGCGTTTCATCTGCAATATCGCTGCGTACAGGATAGGCGCTAGTCAGTGGCGCTATCATGAGGTTACGCCCCCACTAGTCTCTTGCCCCATTGAAGGAGTGAATTCTGGCTTGTAATCACATAGCTGACCAGAATCTAAGGCCTCTGAAAAGCTCTCTCCATGAACCCGTGTCAGTAATGGAATACTCGTCTGGAGGGAGAAATTCATTCGATACCAAAAGGGCATTAACGGTGTAAGAATATCGATTGGAGGGTCGCCCTCCTTCGCCGGCGCCTCTTCTCTACTGACTTTGATGCCCAGAGTTTTCAACGCAGGGTACGCCTCATATCGATGAACACGTATCCTGAAGCCACCGTCCAAACTCGAAACCTGTGACTCCATGCTGCCTAGCAAACCAGCACCATACATTTTAGTGACCTCGGTTCGCATATTAGCCAGCGTTTCAAAGCAAGATTCGTTAGGGTTTTCGGGGTCACTAAAATGTTTAACTCCAATGGAATTTCCAAGGGATGCAAACCACTGAGCCAAGGAACCCGTACCCACTGTGTTCCCAGACGCAGTCTGCCTATAGCGCTCCAACATCTGAGTGATCATACCTATATTCGAGCTACGCAAATCGAAGATGTCGCGCCATTGCTGCATCAGGGTGTCCAAACTTCGCTTCGACCCAGACCAGAGATCGGTTAGGGCCTGTACCGGGTCTAAAGGGATACCCGTCGTGCCATCGCTAAAACCCGCGCGCTTTTCAATTTCCATTATGGTACTGAATCTCTGAGATTTTCCCTCATAGAACTGAGCAAGCCGCATGGCACCAATGCGCATAATAGGCACGCTATCCCCTGCCTCGGGCGCCCATCCGGGAGCCACTGAGCTCACGTTAATGAGGGACTTGGGCCAGCCAAAATTCTCTCGACCCATCATGACTGAAAGGGGGTTATCAACAAAAATGAAGGGTGTCACCAGCGCATGGCCTTCAGCATGTCTTCGATAATACTTGCCATTAAATTTAAAAGTACCCTTACTGCAGATCTCAAACCACTCGAGGACCACCATGAATAACAGTTCATTCTGCGAGGTATGTGCCCTCCCAGTTAACCGACCGCTCATGGATCCGTAATCGAGTAGCTGCAGGTAGACCAGCGGCATGGCAACCCGAAAGTAGTTACCGCCGCTATGACACGGATCATTCAAGTACTTATCGACAAACCCTTGCAAAATAAAGGGGTCAGCGGGAAGCGGAAAGATTCGCGCCATGACATTGTCAAAGGTGGAAAGCGGGGTGTTCTTCCCTGAAGCAGCCATTCCAAAATCCTCTGCGCCCATATTTGCGCTTTGAAGAAAACGGTAATTGGTCCAAACTAGGACCTCTAGGAAAAATTCTTAAACCAGTATGCATCATATTTCAGAGAAGCAAAATATTTATGGGCTACGTAAAGACCGCCAAAGAAGTCATGGAGCTACAAGCAGTCATGTCAAAGCCCCAGGCTCGCGCTGGGAGGGTGCTCTATGTTCCCTTCGATACCGACCTCAATTTTGTCCATGAAGTGCTGCCGCCGGGCCTTAAACCTGGAGGGGGGCCGGCTAGTCTCACTATAGGCGACTGGCAAGGCAGCAACGCTGGCCCTTATCGAGCGGCTTTTCTCATGGTCAGTGCGACGCCAGAGCACGATGAAAATTTGCGTGGGACTTATTGCCTGTCATTTTTCATTTCTAGCGAATCAGCCGTATTATTCGGCCGGCCCATGATGGGAGAACCCAAAAAATTGGCTAGCATTCACTTCGTTATAGAAGCCAACAAGCTCGAGGCAACTGTCTCACGCCTGGGTACCGACCTTATTAAAGTGACCGCCGATCTGGGCGAGGAAGTCTTGGCAACCGAGAGCCAATCTCGAGCATTTTGGTACAAGCACCAGCCTGCGGATCATGGTGCAGGCCTACAATACGACCCCCAGCTGCTCATGCAGATAAACACACAAAAGACCCGCAAGCTGCAAATAAGCACGGCAGAAATAAGCCTACAGAGTTCAGCCCACGATCCCGTAGCAGACATTCCCCTGCAACGGATACGCAAGGCTTACTACTCTGAGGGCGATATTCACGCGTCTTGTACTATTTTGCGTACCGTCGACCGCACAGCATTTTTGCCCTATGCTTTTTCAGGTGTCGACAACTGGACGGTGCTGACAAATCTTAATCACTCAACGGAATAATATTCAGTCTACTGCGCCTTGGTTTTTTCTTTGCCACATCGCTGACAGCGAAAGCGAGTAATCAGTTCACCACGGCGCACAGCAAAAGGATCCGACTTCACCACTATCCATTTGTGATGACCATTACGGCATAGCGTTTGATCAGGCTTAGGCCGTTTACCCGGAAAGCGGATAAGCTTAGCCACTCAGTCAGCCCAGCTGTCGCGTACGCGCAATGGCACCTTGCCATGATTTCCTGCGCTCAGATCGCCTCTTCGACGAAAGCGCCACCTTAAACTCGCGGTCTACACGCCATACCTTGGCGATCTCTGCTGTTGACTGCCATAGACCCACACCAAGACCTGCAAGGAAACAGGCACCCGCTACGGTCGTCTCCACCACCTCAGGCCGGGTAATTTTTTTGCCCACGTAATCGGCCTGCAGCTGCATCAGGAGATTGTTTGCAGCCGCACCACCGTCGACCCGAAGCGACTTTAATTTAGAACCTAGTTCAGACTCCATTAGATTGAGAATATCGGTATTTTGCAGTGCCATCGCATCGAGCGTAGCCCTAGCGATATGTGCGCGCCCACTGCCTCGGGTTAAGCCCGAGATCATGCCTCGGGCCTCAGGATCCCAATGGGGAGCGCCCAAGCCGGCAAGTGCAGGAACAAACTCCACACCACCGCTGCTGTCTACCGTTTTAGCTAACGCTTCAATTTCGGGGGCCGACTTAATGATACCGCGCTCATCGCGC
>Ga0213868_10002418_pt1 | contig 17922 bp, 16 predicted proteins | sample PICome_9_FD_160087 | JGI IMG/M metagenome (GOLD analysis project Ga0213868, IMG submission 160087) | Coastal seawater microbial communities near Pivers Island, North Carolina, United States - PICO127 | ecosystem: Environmental > Aquatic > Marine > Coastal | place: USA: North Carolina...
ATGGGCGAGGAGTTCCTCGTGCGCCTTGCGGGCCTGTCGCCGCCGCCCAAGCCGCCGCCCTCGCCCGCGCCGCCGCCGCCGCCCTCCCCGCCCGCGCCGCCGCCGCCGCCCGCGCCGCCCGTGGCCATCACGGCCGACATGGGCATGGAGATGGCGCTCATCGCGCAGCGCCAGTTCTGCGACTCGGTGTACATCCTGAGCGCCGAGGCGCGCTGCTCGCGCCTCGCCTCGGCGATGATGACGCGCTTCGTGCTGGGCGACGGCTTCTCGCCGCCGCTGCCGCCGCCGCTCGACGTCGTGGAGCGCGAGGACGTCTACCGCCCGCCGCCGCCGCCGCCCTCGCCGCTGGCCTTCGCGCCGCTGCCGGACGAGGAGCTCGCGCGCGTCGTCTTCCAGTCGCCGGCCGCGGTCGAGCTCTCCACCTACTTTGTGGGCGGCGCCGAGACGGACGCGACCACCGCGTCCGCCGAGACGGGCAACGCCATGGCGCTCGACAACGTGGCCAACGCCACGCGCGAGGCCGCCTTCCAGGCCATCACGTGGAACCTCGACAAGCCGCAGTGGGCGCAGTGCTCGCAGGCGCTCATCGACGCGGGCGCGGCGCTGCCGTGCCGCACGGGCGACTTCCCGCGGCGCTGCGTCAACGGCGCGCGCCACTGCGGCACGGCGGACGAGAACACGCGCGCGCCGTGGATGGAGCTCGACCTGCGCGCCGGCCGGCCCACCGACCGCGACTACCACTTCTTCGCGCTCGAGGTGGCGCTGCCCGCCGTGCCCGAGCTCGGCCAGCTCTTCTTCCAGTCGGCGCAGGGCGTCTCCGAGGACCGCGGCGACGTGACCAACCGCTTCTACGCGCTCGAGGTCTTCGACATCAACCACAACCCGCTGGCCACGCAGTGCAAGCCGTACCACAAGCAGTCGGTCGACTTCTACTCGGAGGGCATGACGCACTTCCAGTACGCGTGCCTGGACGCGCTCGCGGACGACGCCGCCTTCGTGGCGATGCGCGACGTGCGCTTCGTGCGCCTCACGCTCCTCGGCGAGCACCGCATGCTCTGGCTCATGGGGGCGCGCGCGGTGTGGCGCACGCTCGAGGAGATGCCGCCCTCGCTGCCGCCGCCGCCGCCCGAGCCGCCCACGCCGCCGCAGGCGGCCGCGCCGCCCGACCCGCCGGCGACGACGCACGCGTGCCACGACTACGCCGCGCGCAGCTTCGGCGACGCCTACCCGGTGGCCTTCCAGGAGCCGTGCGGGCTCAACGAGCAGGAGTGCTGCGCGCTCGCGCACGACCACAACCACACGGCCGCCTTCCACCTCTCGCCCTCGGGCTGCTGCACGCTGCTCGAGGTGCCCGAGGCCGACTGGGCCGGCCTCTTGACGCGGGCCATCGAGCCGCAGGTCAACGGCAACGCCACGCGCCCCGTGGTGAAGACCAGCGGCGCGCGCAAGAGCCTTCCGACCATCTTCCGGGACGGCATGCCGGCAGTTTGGGGGTAGCTCGGCCTCTAACGGCTGGGCAAGGGCCAAGGGGCCAAAGCCGCGCGCGGCGCGGTGCGATGCGGCCGGCCGGCTACGAGTCGGTCGCCGCCGAGCCCGCAGTCGACTCCGCCACCTCAATCCTCGCGCTGGTCGTGTCGGCACTGAGCTGCGCGGTGAGCGTCGCCGCCATCGGCTTTGTCGTGTTCTCGATAAAAACTAATTAATTGGTGGAAAATGAGAAAAAGGTAGTAGCTAACTTAGTTGAGCACTTTGGCCTTCGCAGCGAAAAGGCCCGGCGCCGATGTTCGATTTCCACTTAATAAATTCTTAAGAAGTTTTGGACTCCCAAACCTGCGCGTCAGAAGAACCGCATCTGGAAGGCCGTAGGCGCGGCCTTGGCCACGTCCGCTGGCTCCTGGCCCACCAACTCCTTGTGCGGGTTGGGACGCGAGAAGACGGCGAGGATGGCCTTCTCGGTGGACACGCACATCCGCGAAATGAGCGGTGCCTGGCCGCTCCGCTTGCTGCGCAGCGCCATGGGGTTGGCGTAGCGCGCACTGATCTGGAAGAAGACGATCGTGCAAAAGGCCATCACCGCGACGATCCAGATGGAGTTTCCTCCATTGTTGGGGATGAGGTCGGAGATGAGCACGAGGAGCAGGTAGAGCACGACGAGGGCGTACAGCAGCGCCGTCATGATGTAGGGCGCCGCGTAGGCCGAGACGGCGCCCATTGTGCCCTCTGCTCCCGTGACGGAGTTGAGTTGCGCGAAGAGCGCCGCGTACTCGGCGGGCTTCTCGCCCCTTTGGACCTCGTCGATCTGCTCGCCAATCATCAGCACGATGGCCGCAAAGGGCGCCAGGCCGCCCGACGATCCAAACTTGGAAGCTACGACGAACTCGTTGTACCGGTCGACGAGCTGCCTGTCCTGGCCAATGGGGAGGCCCTCGGGCATGATGTCGACGCCGCGGCCGACGTACTTGACGATGTAGGGCACCGTGGCGAGGGTCAGGCCGATCTTGTTGGCCACGTAGGTGCCGCCGTTGCCGTCGGGCAGTGGAACCAGCGCGGCCGCCGCCTTGGTGCTCACCATCTGCGACTTGACCCAGAGCGCGATGTTGACCACCGAGCCGGCCAGCTTGCCGAACTGGTCGATGATGTTCTGGTTGCTGTCGAGGTTCTTCTGGATGCGCGAGGCGAGCAGGAAGGCCGAGAACGTGGAGATGGCGGAGATGGCCACGGGCGAATTGAAGTGTGCGAAGGTCTCGGGTGCGCCGTCGACGGTGTCGTGCAGGCGCCAGAGGCCCACGGCGACGGCGCAGACGCCCACGATCCACGGGCCTGCGCCCCAGAACAGGTCCACGGTGATCGCCGCGCACCAGGCGTTGGGTGCCTTGTTGAGGCGCTTCCGGCGCATCTGCGCGACCCGGTCCTTTCTCTCCTCCGCCACCCGCAGGTTGGTGTACGGGACCGGCTGCATAAGTTAGTCCCTTGTTACAAGCACAACAACACTGCGACCTGCCACGCCCACCCCCTTTACCCTACACACGCGCATGCTTAGCTAATTCACACAAACTGAAACTGGCACTTGCGCGGTTTGCGCTTGAGTTCGGGCGGCGCCTCCGGCGGGCTACCCTTGCTTGGTGGGGTCTCGTAGACGTTCTGTGCTTCGCGCTGCAGCTGCTTGACGGCGGCCTCTAGCATCCTCGTGCCGTGGGTGCTGAGGGTGCTGCGGGTGCTGCGGGTGCTGCGCTTAGTTGCCTCGCTCCTTCCGACGACGCGGGCCATGGCGCGGTTTGTTAGTGCGCACGCGTGCCGGCACGAACGCCGAAAAGCCTAGTAGCGACTCGCTACTCGGTGCAAAGGTCGATGATGCGACGGATCTTGCGTGCGTAGTTGTTCGCACTCTCGCGGGAGCGGGCCGTCTCGCTCTCCAGCGCATGCACCTCGCGCTCGAGGCTAGCGCGCCTGCGCTCGAGGTCGTCGATCTTGCGCTTGAGGGACTTCCACGACTCTTGCGGGACGACGACGGTGTCGTCGTCGTCCTCCGCAGCGGGCGCGGCCGACGTCGAGGAGTCGTCGTCCTCCATCCCCTGCGACGACGACGCCTCGGCGCGCTCCGCGTGCGCGCTCGGCTTGGGCTTGCATCGCTTAGAGTTGCAGCCCTTCTCCGCCCAGCGGCACTTGGAGCACCCCCACTCGCCCACCTCACCGGGCGCGAGCACCGGATTGGTGCGCGGGCGCCCGCGCTTCTTCTTGACGGCCAGGGGCGCCTGCTCCTCAGCGTCGCTGTCGTGGTTGCTGCCGCCATCGGCGACGATGGCGGGCACGCCCCCGGCCGCGCTCGCGGGCGCCTCCGCGGCCGCCGGCGGCCGCGGGGCTGGAGGCCGCGGAGCTGGCTGTGGCGGCGCCTCCGGCGGCGGGCACTCGAGGCCGCCGTACGCCTTGGCCGACGAATTGCCCTGCAGCATGATGCGCGTGTCCCGGAAGAGGCTGCCCCACGTCCCAAAGCCGTGTGGGTCGCGGTGGTGCAGGATGAAGTGGTCAAAGGTGTCGGCCTTGAACTTGTAGTACATGGTGCGCGTGCGCAGGTCGTCGTGCGGCAGCTGCGCGTGCGTGATGGCCATGTGCGAGGATGGCTTGCCGGCGTGCCGGAAGAGCGGACCCACCTCGTTGTCCCGGATCGCAGCTTCGATCTTGGCGGTGAAGGGGAGGCTCTTGGAAATGCGATCGCGGATGTGCTCCGGGTTGCGCGCCAGCAGCTCGACGAGCTTGCCGAGCATGTGCGTCCACCGGCCGGGCTTGATGTCGCCAAAGGCCGCGGGCACCTCGAAGAGCGCGCACCGGCGCCGGCCGTCGGGCTCGCCCGACGGCAGCTTCTTGCCGCTGGGCCAGCTCGGGCCCGACAGGATCGCGGAGGCCATCGGGCTGCCCTCGGCATCGTGCAGGAGCTTGCGGAAGAAGTGGACGAGGGTGTTCTCCACGATGTCGACGAGCGGGGCGACGTCCTCCACGCCCGGGCGCTCGCTCCGCACCTGGCTCTCGATCACGTGGCGCACGTAGTCGTTCTGCTTCTGCGCGTCAAAGGGCGGCCCGTCGATCAGCAGGTCGGGGTTGCACAGGCGCTCGGCGTGCGTCGAGGTGCGCAGGGCCTCGCTGCGCACGGCCGTGACCTCGCGGTCGGTGATCGCGGTGGCCGTGTCGGCCACCACCGTCTCGTCGGTCTCGTTGCTGGTGCGCTTGCGTGGCTTGCGGCGCGCCACCGTTGTCATGATGGCACCCACGGCCTCGGCATCCGCGCCCGGGTCGATGTACGCGGTGCGCAGGCCGCGGCCCGGCTTGGCGCACTCGGCGATGAAGCCTTTGACCTCGGTGCCCACGCCCACGATGGACATGTCGATCCCCAGCGCGTCGAGGTGCACCGCAACCGCAGCGCCGCGCAGGTCCAGCGCCGCCTGGTGCCACGCGTGGAACTCCTGCACGAGTGCCGCCCGCTCCGCGGCGGTCAGCGCGTCGTACTCGTCGGGCACGACCACCGACGCGTGCTCGCCGTCGCGGTGGTGCGAGAGCCACTTGTTGAACTTGTTGGTGGGCGGCATGGTGGGAAGCGCAGTGTACTCGGCATTGCCGTCGGTGATGCACTTGATGATGCGCTCCGCGACCGAGCTGGTGTCGTAGCCGTCGGTGATGACGATGAGCTGGTCGAGGCCCTCCAGCTTGTCGTCGCCCCAGAGCTCGTCGACCGAGTCGATGATCTTGGTGCCGTTCTCGGGCGTGGGCGCATTGAACATGCCGATGGTGCCGGTCATGCACTTGAGCGCAGAAAGCATGAGCTTCACCTCGCTTTGCAGGTTGCGCATCGACCCGGACGCGTCGAGCAGGATCCCGGCTTTCTTCTTTTTGGGGTCGACCGCCCCGATGGGCGTCTGGTTGGAGAACAGGCACGTGAGCTCATTGTTGAATGCGTACACCCAGCTGAGGTGGAAGTTGACCTCACCAAACATGGTTGCGCGGGGAAGGGAGGGGTGCCTGCCATGGGATGCACGTGCGCGTTTGGCGGGAAAGTGCGCGGTGCGTATTTTGTGCGCACGCGAATTCACGAACGCCGGGGTCCTTGCAAATGGCACACCGTGGAGGCTTCTCAGGGGCCGCTTGTGCTGTTCCCTACAGCCGTTCGGCGTTCGTGAATTCGTGTGCGCACAAACTCCCTCCCGACAAGCGGATGATTTCTGACAATTCCGGGAAGCGTCCGGCCGAGGCGGTCGAGGGCGAGACACCGTCCCCGAAGCGGGCCGCCCCCGGCCCAGAGCCGCAGGCGGTCGTGCAGGGCTCGTCCGTGGTGTTCATGTGTCCACCCGACGGCCGGGCGCACGCGGCGCCGGTGCGCGGCGTGGTTGCGCACCTCCGGGAGCCGTGGGCACAGGTGCGCGTGGGTCACAAGAACTACCACTGGGTGCTGCACGAGCAGCTGGTCCCGCGCAGCGAGCTGCCGATGAGTCGCGAGAGTTGGATGCGCGCTTCTAAGGACGACGACTCGTACCTCGAGTCGTCGTCGGAGGCGGATTCGGACCCGACGGCCCCACCCTCGCCGGAGCGTGTCCTCGCGTTGCCCGAGCTGGGCCGCGCGACGTTTTCGGGAATGATCGATGCGCTGTGCAAAGACGCGGAGGTCCCAGCGGCGAGCAAGGATGCGCTGCGCCGTCTTGTAGACGCGCACGACGCGCGCAGGCTCGAAGTGCCCGTGCTCATGAAGATGGCGACAATCTTTGCCAATGCCAACAACAACCCGGCCATTGTGCCGCGGGCCGTGCAGGCGGCCACCCCGCCGGAGCCCGCGCCGGCGCCCGCGCCGGCGCCCGCGCCGGAGCCCGCGCCGGCGCCCGCGCCGGAGCCCGCGCCGGCGCCCGCGCCGGAGCCCGCGCCGGAGCCCGCGCCGGAGCCCGCGCCGGAGCCCGCGCCGGCGCCCGCGCCGGAGCCCGCGCCGGCGCCCGCGCCGGAGCCCGAGTGCATCCTTGCCATGATGGAGGCCAACGACTCCGACTTGGAGATGTCGCCGGTTCCGGTGCCGCAACTGGAGGCAGAGGCAGAGGCTGCACCTCCGCCGCGCAAACGGCGGGACATCACGCACTACCTCGCGCCCGTCGCCGACGCCCCGGCCACCAGTGCAACAACCCCGACACCGGATGCGAACACGGGGTTCCACGCGCAGGCGACGGGGCTGTCGGCCAAGTCGGCCAAGTCGGCCAAGTCGGCCAAGTCGGCCAAGTCGGCCAAGTCGGCCAAGTCGGCCAAGTCGGACAAAAAGCCACCGCCTTGCGGCCGGAACCAAGACTGGGGCTGTTCCAAGTGCCGCTGGGCGGGGTACAAGGACTGCGGCTCGAGACGGTGCGTGGTCAGGCCTCGTGGGGCGCCGGCGGCATCCGACCCACCACCGGCGGCGGCGGCCGAGGAAGAGGAGGCGGAGGCTGAGGAGGGGGAGGAGGAGGGGGAGGAGGAAGAGGAGGGGGAGGAAGAGGAGGAGGAGGCCGAGGAGGAGGAGGCCGAGGAGGAGGCCCAGGAGGAGGCCCAGGAGGAGGCCCAGGAGGAGGCCCAGGAGGAGGCCCAGGAGGAGGTCCAGGAGGAGGCCGAGTGGGAGGCGGGGGGGGTATGGGAGGACGACAGCGACGCGGACATTGTCGCGATGGACGAACTGGCCGCCGAGAATCTGCTCGAATTGGTGTGGACGCAGCGCTTGAACTGCCTTAAGCGCATCCCGTTCAAGCAGTTTCTCTTTTTCAGGGCGGCGGCCAGGAACGCAAAATTTCGGCACATCTCGTTCACGGACAAGCTCTTGTACACGGAAGAGGCGCAGGTGCGCTCAACTTCGGGATACCGGGAGGTGAAGGCGTACATGTCCAAGTTTGAAACGTGCCCAAAGATGCAGACGTTTGCCGCAGACATTTTCTACGTGGTGCTCACGACCAAGACACACGAGTTCCGGACCATGCAAGAGTTCCTCGACTACGCCGATGGCGCAAACTGGGAAGATTTCTATGCGCACATGTGCCACACCATCTTCGTCTGCAAGGGCCTCGCACAAGCCCACCCCTCGCAGCAAAGGGCAGTGGCCAAGTTCATGCAGGAGTGGCACGATGTTGTCAAAGCCGTGATCGCGAGAAATGCGGAGCCGCGCGAGAAGGAGGCAGCGCACGCGGGACCGCTAGCTGCGTGACGCGCCGAGTGTGCGTGTGCGTGTGCGTGTGCGTGATTGTGCGTATATTTGCAACCGGCACATCGTCCGTTGCGTGTACCGGTTGCGTGCACGCGTGCATCGATGCCGGTACCGTTTAAGTTTCAGATAAATTTGCCAAGACGGCCCCCCTCCGAGGAGCGCGCAAGGCTCCTGCACAGCCTGGGCAACTACCAGCAGGTGGGCACGGGAAGGCGGTACCCCTCCACGGACCGCGTGCCGGTCCTCGCCTGGTGCACCTGCATCGTGCTGGTCGTTGTCTTGGCAATGGTGGGGATCGGGCACGTCGTGACGCATCGTGGCCACAGAAACGGTGTCGACGGCATCTCCGCCGCCGCCGCCGCCGCCACCGCCGCGTCGGGAGTGGCTCGCGCCTCGGCCCTCGCCAAGCGGATGCATGGCAACAAAAGCGCCGCGCGCAAGCCTCCGCCGCTGCCGCTGCCGCCGCCTCCAACCCCGCGATTTCGGCCGCGCAGGCCGCCGCCACTTCCGCCACTTCCGCCACTGCCCTCGCCTGAGCCGAAATCGCCGCCCGCGCCGCCACCGTCACCCCAGCCACTATGGCTGCCACCCTCGCCAAACCCGCCACCGCCACCCTCGCCGCACCCTCCCGATTACACACCCTTCTGGCCACCAATCCCGCTCGTGGGCGGCGAGGCGACAAGTGGCACCGCAGATGCAGCGGAGGCCGCGGAGGTCGCGGAGGCGACCAACGTCACCCTCGTGCAATAACCCACAGAGCAACTGTAGAATATCAGAGGCGGCGACGCGATGGCGTCGTCCAGGGCTACCTGGCGCTGGCAAGAGTACGCGAACGAGAAGCGCAGGATCGAGACGGCCGCGGACACGGAGGAGCGTTTTCTGGTGGAGCTGATGGTGGTAAGAACGCGACAGTGCCTCAAAGGGTGCGTCGCGCTCGACTGGACCCACGAGAACTGGATCGTCGCGACGATCTGCACCACGGCGCCCGCGTTTCGCATGGCCCACTTCCTCACCGGGGTCTACATGATCATCCAATCGCGCTTCTTCCTGGAGAGGGCGCTGGTCTTCCGCTACGACGCCTTCACCTCCAGCAGCGGCGCGTCGCCCGGCATCATCACCATGAACGTCTGCCTGGTACTCTGGGCGATCGATTTCTTATTTTTGGCGGCCGCGTACCACTACGCGCAGCTCGAATCTACGGGAAGGTGGTTGCGCTTCTCGCCGGTCATGGGCCATCGCTTTATGCGATGGATGGCGGGTCTGCTCCACGGCATCTTCTTTGTCTCCGCGGCGATCATCGGCATCATCTCGACGCACACGATCCTGAGCCTCATGTGGCACGCGCGCAACGGGTGGTTTGCGGGACTATTAGCGTTCCAGTGCGTGATGCTCGTGGTCGGAGCACTCGGCGACGCAATCGACCTGGGCTCGCCGTGGGGCATCCAGGAAGCTTCGCGAATCGCGAGCGTGCTCCTCTCCCTCCGATTACGCGTGCTGGTGCCCGTCACGGTCATCTTCTCCGTGGCAGCGATCTTCGCCTCGTGGCTGCCGAGCTAGTGCGCCGAGTGTTGACGCTAGATATCCCCGTGTTGTGTGTGTGCATATTGGTGGAGGGGCCGTTTTGGTTATGCCTGCGGGGTTACGTTTAGACGCCTTCTCCGCGCGCCTGCTCGCCATCCACCAGCAAACTAAGCGGTCCACCGCCGCGTCTGAGCACACCAGTCCGGTCGTGGCGGCGGCCGTCGCCGAGTACGTCGCGGAGGCGGATCCCGTCGCGCCGCTCACGCTGCCCTCGCCCGGGCTCGACACCGGGTGCGCCGAGTGCGGAGGCAAGGGCGCGAGCAGCCTCCCCGTGGACGAACTGCGGCAGGAGATTGTCGCCATGAAGACGCGCATCGCCACGCTCGAGGCCAAGGTCGCACAGCTGGACGCTGACTTGGGACCGTCGTACCGGGATGTCTACCGAGACGAGTAGTTAGTTAGAGCAGCGGTGTGTGTGGGGGGGGAGTAATAAAAAAAGAGTCTACACGATCACCGCCAAGTCCCCAGAGGCGCAGCCTCGGCGTTCGCGAATTCGCGTGCGCACAAACCACCCCTTGCCCACCGCACCCCTCCCCCCAGCGCGGCACCCCCACCCCCACCCCCACCCGTACCAGGCCGATGCCTGGCGCCCTCCCCCTCGACGAGCTGCCGCCCGAACTGCGCAAGCTGATCGTCTCGCGCATGTACGCGCTGTGCAAGCCCATGACCGTCCGGCAGCTGTGCGTGCTGCGCCTCGTCAACGTGCGCATGGCGCAGGCCTTCTACAAGCGTTGCATGATGCTGACCCTATCGCGCCGCTACACGCCGTTCATGTTCCCGCTCGAGCGGTACGGGAAAGAAGAGTTGAACGAGCGCGGCGAGCGCTTCTACCCGTTCCATTCGTTCTTCTGTGCCCCGACGCTGCTGCCGCAGCGTCGCATCGACATCTTCGATCGCGAGCAGCACTCTCTACTACGACGGGACGCCTGCCACTTGGCCGACTACCAACGGACCAAGGAGAGCTACAGCACCATGATGCTGTACACGGCTCTTCTGAGCAACCACGCGTTGCGCACGACGAGTCCCGAAACTCGGGAGGGGCTCTCCGTGACGCAGCGCAAGGACATCTGCGTGCACCTGTACCCGCAGGAGGTGCAGCTCTTCGGGCTCCGCGAGCGGCCCACGACGCGGCCCAAGGCCATGGACCCGATCCGGACTGACGACTTAAACAACGTGGTGGGCGTCAACCACACGCCAGAGTGGGGCCGCTTTGCGTGGATGTGACGGGTCGCGCGTCAACCCCCCAAACCTGTCCACATACTCCGCCGGCGTTCGTGAATTTGCGTGCGCGCGCACCCGAGCGCGCGATGCTCTACGCGCTCGACGACATGCACTACGTGCGGGTCGTGAATCCCGAGATGTACGCTCGCGTGACTTCTTTTGGCGCGGTGCAGCTGCGCGGAAGTTCCACGTTCCGTTGGGGTAGGAAAAAGGACGGGGACAACATCACCCGGTTGTTTTTCCCGCTTCAGTAGCATTCTAATAAATCACGCGTAAAGGGCGTTTCCTTTTACATAACGCCAAACCTGGCCACAAAGTCCCCGTCCAAGCTTCCGCCCGAGACGTTGCTAAAGGTCGACGCGTTCGACGAGAGCGTGACCCACGACGAGCTGGCGTCGGAGGCGGTGTCGCCCCGCGGCCGCGCCTTCTTCGCTGTGAGCAGCTTGGCCTCGCCGATCTGGCTCAGGGGCACCGTCTCGACGATGGGCGGAGGCAGGCCGCTGTCCGTGCCCACGGCCGCAAAGAGCGACTGCGTCTCGATGGCGCGCAGGATGCTGGGCTGCGTGACGGCATTCACCAGCGTGTGCGCTGGGAAGGCGGCGATGCGCGCCCACGCAAGCTGCCGCAGCAGGCGCTCGTGCTCGGGCGCGTCTTGCCACACGTGCAGGGCCAAGCGCGCGCCGTCGGTCGCGCGCTGCAACGCGCGCCGCTCCGCGTCGAGGGCCTGCCACGCGTCCTCTGCCATCGCGCACGTGCTGCTCCTCCAGTGCTCGAGCTGCTCCACGACGCACCGCAGCGCTTTGACCAAGCTGTTGTCGTGCACCAGGTGCTGCGCGTGCGCAGGCACTGCGCACATGACGCCAAAGGTGGAGAGGATCGCCGCGGTCGCCCCCAAGCAAGTGTACGGGTTGCCGTACTTGGAGTCGATGCGCGAGAGCGGCTCTCTGATGGCCGCGCGCTGCGCGTGCGCGACGCGGCACGACGCGAGCCCGCGCGACAAAAAGGTGCCGTCGGTGCCGCGCAGCGTCTTGAGCGCCTCGGCGATCGGCAGCAGCTGCGTGCGCACCGAGCGCAGCACGTAGGCCTTCTCGCGCGGCACGCCGCGGCCCTCGAGGTAGGCGCACACCGACCCGAGGGTCGTGCCAAAGGCGCTGCCGCAGACGGTCACGCTGTCCCGGGCCTTTGCATAATCTCTGGGTCGCTTACCGCTAGTAGGCGTCGGTAGCGTGAGCACGAGGCGGCGCACGTAGACCGCCGAGGCGCGCTGGTACTCGAAAAAGGGGCCGAGCGCCTGGACGCGGTCGTGGCCGGCCGCCTGCACTTCGGCCTTGGACAGCTCGCCCGAGGTGCCCAGATCGACAATGAGCGGCGCTCCCACGACGTTGGCGGGCACGCAAGTGATCGGCGGCGTGGGCGGCACGACCTTTGGCACGCTCAGCTCCATCGGCTCCGACCTGAGCGTGAGCGTCTCCTTCAACATCGCCAACGAGCTGCTCGAGGCGGCGCACGACGAGCAGCTCGCGCCGGACGAGCTCGTCTCCCTTGTGCTTGGATTCGCGATCATATGCACCGCCGTGCAGTCACGGCTCAACAAGGCGCTGGACGATCGCCGCAAATCGGCCATCGCGTCGGCACGAAAGCGCGCGCAGGACGAGGTCGCGTCCGCCAAGGAAAAGATCGGGCCGGGGCTCGGGTCGCTCTTTGACCAGGGGTTTGTGCGGGCGGCCGAGCAAGCTGCCGTCGCCGAGCTGGCCACCAAGCGGTCGGGGCTCGACTTCTTGGCGCTCGTGGTCAACATACTTCAGCGGATCCTGGTGGCGATCAGCGTGCAGCTGCTCGCGGCGTCGGTGCGGGCGCAGCAGCAGAGTCGGCTCGTGCGCACGGTCTCACTGATCGGACTGGCGATCTTTTTCGTGTTTGTGGAGTCCTTGACCAATCGACACGTGTGACACTGTCTTAGCGTGCGTACACTCTATACATTGGTTACAAGTTGCAAACCGGCCAATGCCGGATCCTAGGGGTGTCAGATCCTAGCCCTGCGCCGTTCCAGTGTCTCTAACCAGTTTTCCAAGGGTATGGTCAGCTTGCCGTCCCTGACCATACCCAAGGGATGACCATACGAAGTGGTCCAGTTGCCGGCTCTGATCTCGTCGGCCCTAATAGTTCCGCGGGACCAGTTCGGTGGTGGTTTGTCAAACTGAGAGGCGTGCTCGTACACGTCAGGATTCACGATGCGCACGTAGTTGAGGGCGACGGTCTGGTAGATCATTGTTTGTTGCCTGTGCGCGCACGCACGAGCGCACGAGCGCAGGCACGGGCGCAAACACCGGTGCTGCCACTTTCGGCACACGCACGGGTACGAGCGCAGCGCCACCGTGTATTGACTTTGCGGGTTAGAGGATTGGTGTGGGCCACGGCCGCGGAGACGTGCCAGTCCGCGACCATGGCGTGGTGGGCGACCGGCTCAGCCGGTAAGCGCCACACCCGGGTGCAAAAATCAGATCAATATCGCGCAGGTCGGTGACCCGCGTGCCAGATATCAAACTGACAAGAACAGATACTACAATACGATCTTAGCCAAAAGGCCGAGAAGAATGCTCATGGGATGGCCACAAGTTGCAAAGTAGTAACCAGAAAAAAAATCACACACTTGCGCAAACGCGCCGAGACTAAGCGTCCGCACAGCTGGATGGCGCCGTCGACCTTGGCCTTGGGAACGACGTAGCGCAGCACTCCTCCCTTGCCGGTCGCTTGCAGTTCGACGACGGCGTCCTCGTACTCCTCGGCCTCGACGCGGCGCTTGGCGGCGTTCCCGCGTGGATATCAATATGCTTCGCGTGGATGGCCGCCTACCTCGGCGGCGTGCTGTGCACAAACCTCTTCCTGGTGAGCGTCGTGCTCGGGCGCCGGGGGTACTGGGACCGGCCGGTGGGATCGACGCCCAGGACGCGCGAGACGGCCGAGACGCGCGCGGTGACGGGTGTGCGCGTTCCGCTGATGGTCTCCCTGCGGTGAATGAAAGAAACTCGCCCCTCCCCCCCCACCCCCACCCCCCAAAAAAAATCGCCGGTGCGCACAGGTCGGGTGCGCACCGGCCCGGGCTGGCACTTTGCAACTGGTGGGACGCATGAGGGGGGTGAGAGTGAGAGTGAAAGTGGGCAGTGGGCAGTGGGTAGTGGGCAGTGCGCTTCACCGCTCGGTTGCGCAATGGCGGCCGCGACCGACTGGTGGGAGTCGGAGCTGTTCACGGTGTCCCGCACGGGCCCCGTGGTCGTGCAGTTCACCACCGAGGCCTGCGCCCTCTGCCCCGACGCGACGCTCCAGATCGACGCCGTCGCCAAGACGCACGACTTTGTGTGGCACATCAAGAACGCCTTCACCAGCACGCTGGCCGAGGAGCTGGGGGTGACCGCGCTGCCGGCCATCCTGGTCTTCCACTCTGCCGACAAGCACAAGGTGTACCAGAAGCTGCGCGGAGACGACGTGACGCGCATATTGCACGCCGAATGCGCGCCGCGTTTGGTGTTGGGCGAGGACTTTTGAAGCACGCTAGAAATAACCAAGTCTGGTTTGCATAGAGAGTGTGGTCGTGGGGCTAGCATGAATGACGCGCAATTCGGTCTGCTTATTTCCGTTGGACTCGCGCTCTTTGCCGCGCTCATCGCGCACACCACCATGTGCGCCGAGCAGCACGTGTGCGTGCACGATGGCACGTGCACCGAACTGAACAGCGGTCACTGGTACGATCCGTCGTGCTCCTTCCGCACGACCGTCACACCCGCGGGGTTCAAGCTGCTCAACGCGTCGATGCAGTATGAGACGATGCAGCGGATGAACCGGGGCGTGTGCAGCCCCGGGTTGCGCCAGCAAGTGGACTCGGTGACGGGCGACCTGACGTGCGTGCGCAAGCGCTCGTGGCCGGACGCGTACCTGGCCGAGATCGGCAAGCCGGGCGCGAGCACCGACCACGAGCGGCATTGCGGCAAGTGGATAGACGCCGGCTCGATCGCGTACGGCGAGCAGAAGTGGGCCTTTTACGACGCCGAGGGCGTGGAGCGCGACGTTGACAACCTCGTGCGTGCTAAGGGCGCCTCGCGCATGGCCGCCACCGACTTGGGCAAGTTTCGCACGAGCTGCCGCACGATGGTGGTGTCCAACTCGCAGGGCGCGTCGGCCAAGCGGGCGTACGACCTGCTGCTTCCGGTGTTGAGCGTCGCATCGCTGGACAAGGCGCTCGAGAGCGTCGGCTTCCTCGCGTCGCACTACTGCGACACGCCCGCGCTCGTGGGCGTGGGCATCGAGGGTGCCACCTTCACGGCCAAGGTGCTGAGCGGCACCGCCTTGAGCGACCAGTCGATCAAGAATGCCCTGTACGTGATCGGGGCAGACCGCCAGGAGCGCGACACGGCGATGGCGTTCGCGGAGGCGATGCGCGACATCGACGCGGCCGCGCTCCAGCCCACGACACTGGAGCACGCCTCGGCGGTCGTGCACGGCACCTATCGCGGCACGTGGCTCGAGGGCTACGTGGGCCCGTCGCTCACGATCACGCGCGCCGCGTCCAACGAACCATTGGAACGGTTTGTGGGCGCATTCGCGTCGCAGGGACCGGTCACGGCCCACGCGTACCTCAGGGGCGTGGCGGCCGCGTGCTCTCTCGCGGCCAAGGCGGTGGTGGTGCCGGAGCAAGGGAACCTCCTACCCGTTCTTCCCGAGCGGGCGCAGACGGGCCCCAGCGCACCGCGCACCGCGGCGGCGCTCGGCCGTCTCGTCGATCCCGACGAAGACCACGACGCCGTCACCGAGGAGACGGTGCTCAACGCGTCGACCGTCCGGCTGTCGGCGCTCGCGGCGCTCTCGTCCGCCAGCCGCAGCAGCGCGCGCGACGTCTGCCTCGCCGCCGCCAAGCGCATCTTTCCGGACGACTTTGATCGCATCACCTTCAACGCGTTGGTCACGCCCGCGCTGTACGACCGGCTCGAGCAGCTGAGCAACGCGCTGCGCGAGTCGACAGCCGTCGTGCTGAGCCAGGACGCGATCGGCAACATCTTTGCGGACCACTCCGACCGGAGCGCCGCGTACACAAAGGTGCGCGCCGCAAAGGTGCGGATCGCCGGCGCGCCGCGCGGCACGTGGGCGGGCATCGACCGCGAGTTCCGGCGGCCCGATCTGCAGTCGGACGACGGCGCGCTCACGATAATCGTGAAGCAGGCGCGCGCGGTCTTTCTCGACCGGATGCTCCCCGTCGTGACCAGCGCAGGCATCTGCGAGCACCCCGCCCTCTACCCGGGGGTGTCGCGCAACGCCTACCTACTGCTCACCTCGTCCTCGGCGTGCTCGATGCTCCTGCCGGGTCTGCTCGTGCCGCCCTTTGCGGACGAGCGGTACGACGAGGCCTCGATCGCCTCGCGCGTGGGCTTCGTGGTGGCACACGAGTTCATGCACGTGACGGCGTACAAGAGCCAGTGGAACTCCGTCTACGCCAAGCACCTATTGGGCAACTACCCGGACTCGACGCACATCGAGGCCATCGCCGACGTGGGCGCCGCCGCGAGCCTCGCGAGGCTCGACTACGTCTCGAATGAAACGATCTGCGCCTCGGTCTCGCAGCTCTTTTGCGGGCGCGTGGGCTGGATGCTCGTGCTGAACGAGGTGCCGCCGTGGCACCCTCCTGCGAATATACGCGGCGACAACGTCTGTCAGTTTTTAAGGACGCACCTCGCTAGCTAACTATTGCAATTCTTTTATTAACAAACGTGTTGCACGCGCCGCACGCGCCGCGCATGCCGTCGCAGAGCAGCAGCACCGAGCACGTGCGGCGGCGCGCAAGTGCCGCCGCCGCAGCCGAGGCGTCCGAGATACGGCCCATCAACGCCAAGAAGGCAGGCAAGCGGCCCGCGAGGCCCGCGAAGGAGGATCGCGCGTCGGCACCCGCGTCGTCTGGCACTGCCGCCGCCGAGTCCAACGACACGTTGCCCACCTTTGATACCGCCGCTGAGGGCCTGCCGATCACCGCCGGCAAAGCAAGCAAACCTCCCACCGTGCCGCCAGGGCCGCTGCCGCGCAACGAGCGTGGCGAACCGTCGCTCTTGCAAGAGCGCGCCGGCATCGACGCCGATGAGAACTACGGCTCGCAGGAGTACGCGCTCTCGTCCTACCTCAAGCTGCACCCTGTGCTGAGCCTGGAAAGCACGAGCTGCCAGACGCTGCAGCTCGTGGCCGACCTCGTGGCCGATGCTTCCATACCCACCAAGGAGCTCGAGATCGTGCCCAAGCCTCACGACGACGAGTACCTCAGGTACAAACTGCCCCGCTTGAACCCGCCGCACCCGGATTTAGGCGTGCCGGGAGGCCACGCTTCGTTGCGAAGCCCTCTTCGTGGATTGGTGCCAAAATCAGCAATTGGGCGTGCGTGGTTACCGCCCTGCGTACAGCTCTGACACCCTCGTGGGACAACTTTTGGAGCTTTGGCTCTACCCATCGCGCAGTTGGTTAGCCAGAGCGTGTTTACGAGTTGCAAATTCCACCCTTGTCGCCCCTTTGCGTGCGCAGGCCACCCAATGCGGCCATCGGCGAGAGGCCGTGCTGCTTTGGCGACCGGTGCATCTGCGTGTGGATGGCGCGCTGGCGCTACGGCGACAGCACGGACAGGGCCTTCATCGGCACCGAGTTCCTGCTGCCGTCGCAGGCCGCCGAGTTCAAGCGGTCGGGCAAGCTGCCGCACACGCAGGGCAAGTGCCTCGTGTGCAGTCGCTACGCGACCACCTACATCTACCGGTGCGCGCGCGCCGACCCAACGTTCAGGCCAAGCGCAAGCATCCCGCTGCAGGCGTTCGGCAACGCGCTCGGCGTCGAGGCGGGCGAGAACGTGCCCACGCACTCGAGCGTGGCCAACGATGTCGATGGTTACCGCCAAGAGGCGCTGCTCTTTGTGGACGAGCTGTGGGCCGACACGGCCGCGGCGCGCGGCGGCATGGCCTCGCTTCTGTGGCGGCCATGCGTCAAGTTCGACTCGAGCCACTACGTCTACGTCAAGGACCACACCGGCCTGCCGCGCCTGCTTCAGCGCAACGTCGGCGCGGCGGACGAGTCGCCGATGGCGCATTTTTGCCAGCCGGCAGGGGAAAGAACGCGTCCACCCCTGCCGGCGAATCCACAAGCGACGCAGCCGACGCCCCCGAGCCCGCCCTCGCCGACCTGATGAAGCGGAGCCGCAGCGTCTTCGAGCCGGAGCTCGCGCCCCTCTTTTCCGACTTTGAGGACGTCGGCATGCATGGCGCGCTCGCGCGCATGCGCGTGCGCTTGCAGGAGCGCGCGCCGACGCTCGTGGTACCCGAGTGGGTTTGGTCCCTGGACTATGCGTTTGCCGTCACCGAGTGCGCACGTTGTGACGACACGCCCACGCTTCTCGAAGCGCTCGCAAGCGCCAC
>Ga0213868_10002419_pt1 | contig 17922 bp, 10 predicted proteins | sample PICome_9_FD_160087 | JGI IMG/M metagenome (GOLD analysis project Ga0213868, IMG submission 160087) | Coastal seawater microbial communities near Pivers Island, North Carolina, United States - PICO127 | ecosystem: Environmental > Aquatic > Marine > Coastal | place: USA: North Carolina...
GCGGAGACTTTTACGACGACTCGCATTCGTTCTTCCTCTCCCAGAGCGGCGAAAACTTCGTTGAAATCGACGAGAGCGATGATGACGATGCTCTCGAGTGAAACGCGACGACGAGGCGTCGTAGGGGTGGTCGTCTCGTTGGCGCAGAGAAGCGCAGGGAAAGGCGGCGGCGGAGGTGGAAGATACGCGTCTTTGTCTTCCTTTTCTTCGCGCACTTCGCTTCATTCGTCGAAGTCTTTTTCTGCAAAGGCAACCGGAAGAGAAACAGAGGACGACATAAAGAGCGGGAAGAACGACGAGAGGAACGCGAATACGATCGGCGTGTTTTCAAAAACCGCCTCCTCTTCCTCCGCGGGTGCCTTCTCCTCCTCCGCGGGTGCCTTCGCCGGCGGCGAAGAAGGGGTAGACGCGTTTGAAGGACAGGAAGTTATCGACGCCACGCGAGAAGAAACGGACGGGCAAACGTCGATTGGGCAAACGGGAACGGTGACTTCGATTCAACCGGGCGGTTTGCTCGTTTTGGAAGGTTTGCGGTCGAGCGTGCAACTCGGATCGGTGTTGCGCTTTCCCGGGTTACAAGCGAAGGCGATTTTGTTAAGTCACAGGGAGCCGAAATCGTTCGCGATGTTAGCGACGAAGTTGGGCGCGGTGCACGTGCCGGATTCGGATAACGTGGCAGAGATTAAAGTCGGGGACGCGTTGGAGGTGGAGAAGATGGACGAGGAGAACAAGAAAAGTAAATCGAAAGCGTTTCAGATTCCGCCGGAGAAGGATTTGAGAGGAAGAATTGTTTCCGCGTTGGGGGCGCCAACGAGCGCGAGCGGATTTCAATCCATCTCGGAAGCGTATTTGAGCGAACAAAGTGGTGAGAATTTAGTCGCGGATCCACCGCCAGTGGACGCGAGGAAACCAATCACGACGCCTTTGATTACCGGCGCGTCCGCCGTGGATGTTTTGACACCGATTGGAAGAGGACAGTGTTTGCTCGTTTCCGGTGAACCGAACACGGGAGTTTCTGAGTTTTTACAGATGTCCGTGAGCGCGCAAAAAAAGAGCAACGTTCGGTGCGTGTACGCCGCGGTGGGTGCGAGTAAAGAGAAATCGCAAGAAATCGCCAGAGCGCTCAACGTTTTAGAAGAAGAAAATACGAACACATCGACAACTGTAGTGACAGTTTCCAAAGATGCCACAATTGCGGAAAGATACGTCGCTACTTTAACCGCTTTCGCTATCGCGGAAGGCGCGCGTAAAAGCGGCCAAGACGCGCTCTTGTGTGTCGACGATTTTAGCGGGATGACAGGATTCGCGCGAGAAATGGCCGAACTCGCTCCGGATGCAAAATTAGACGACGAATCCGACGAAAACAAAGAAGAGATTGAAGGAATGTTAGTGAGCGCCGCCATGGCGGAGCGCAGACGGTTTTTAGGAACGACTTTACAAAGAGTAGCTCGATTGAATGATAAATTAGGGGGTGGGTCGATCACGTTGTTAGGAGCGATGACGCATCCAATTGGCGCGTACGACAAAGACTATACCGGTTCTTTAAATGGTGAAGGATCGATTGATTACATGCAAAAAGCGCGAGAAACGGTTGCAAACTTCGAGAACATGCCAGAAGCGTTGCAAAAGAAGCTCGCGGATGGGTTGAAAAAGAAAGGCGAAGCAGCATCGCAAGCGTCGAGCACTACGAATTACGCCAAACGCAACAATCAAACGAGCGCACCGGAAAATGCGTACACGCAACCGCGTCCGTTGGTTGAGGAGTTTATGTCCATCACAGACGGGCAAGTGTTTATCAAAGATTTCGATCCTGAAACAGGATGGATTTGGGATCAAAAAATGTCCGTCAGTCGCATCGGCGCGCCGGGGCAAGCGCAAGCGTTTAAAAAAATCAACGCGTTAGAGCTTCGTTTACAACTCATGCAATCCGACGACATGTCTGCGTACGGCAAGTCCGGCGAAGAGAAGAGAAAGTTAAACGCGAAATCCGACGCGGTCGGGTTATTTATGAAACAAACGCCCGGTGAGGTACGATCGATTGCTGAATCGTTCATAGGCGTTTACGCTATGACGAAAACCTCCTTCGCGGAGAGAGAAGACGTAAGCGGAGCAAAAATGCTAGAATTTGCCAACGCGTGCATTGCGCAAGCAAAAATTAATATTGCAGACGTGGTAGAATCAATCAATGCGAGTTCAATTGGCGCGTTGAGCGCGGAGGATGAAGGCAAGATCGCGGCGGTTGTCAAAGATGTCGCGGCTAAGATGTTTTAGAAAAAATGTCTGTGTGTATGTCTCTCTTATTAGCATTACAACGTATGCGATTGTGTTTCTCTTTTCTAATAATAACGAATATAGTACAGCAGATAGTAGCACCAACGGTACCCACATCATGCAACTCTGTCCTTCCTTCCGCGAAATGTTCTTCGTGCTGCGGTTTTCTTAACGAGTTGCAGAACGACCTTCATCACGTCTGCTCGACCGAAACCGTTTCGCCTCCCAATCTTTTTGCGACAGTCTGCGCCCACGTTTGGATCAGAATATTCCAAGAAGAATAGCAAATCGTCTATGGTGAGGTATTTCGATCCTCCACTTTTCGACAGAAGAGTTTTCTCCTCTGCGTCTCGCAAAATCTCCGATATTGCATCGAATCTCTCCGTCGAGGAATTTTTTTCTTCACTTTTCATCTTCTTTGGTGGCGGCTTTGTCGTCGTCTTCGTGCTACTTTTAGAAAAGTGTGGCACGCGTGCTTTGGGCGGCGGCGGCGTTTTTATCGTTGTAGCTTTCTCTATCGTCTTTGCTTCCTTCGTCTTCCTCTCATCCAACGTTGTGAACGCCATCGCTACTTCCTCGTCTTGAACCGGGCTATTCAATAGAAAGTGGCGTTGTTGCGCCCGAACCACGTCCATTCTATCTTGCTCATCAATCGCGAGCGGTTGGTTTAAATCAAGCGTCAACGGTACCGTACTTTGCGTAGGCAATCCTCTGAAGTCGTGCACGACATCGTTGAAGTTTGCTCCGGCTGAAATCGACGACGCTCTTCGCAAACGTCGTCTAGTGTTTGGAGTATTTTCAAGAACCGGGTCGATATACTCATCCAGGGCCAAGCGAAACCCGAGAAACGGCGGCGAGTGCGTTTGCAGCGCCTGTAAGAGCGGGTCTATAGAAATCTGATTCGCACTTGCGTCCAAAATATCATCACTATTAGCAAGTTCGTTAGCCATCGCCTCTCGTTCTATTGCACCGTTCTCTTCGTCTCGAAAAAACGAGACGGAGATGCCCAAATGCGTCGTAGACTCGATACTTTCCGCAAAGTTCTTCACGATCAACGATTGCGAGAATTCCTCGGTATTTCTCGCAGCTATTTCGGTTGCGCCGTTCTGTTTAAGCAACAAAGTGATCGGATAAACCCATCTTTCCGTTGTATTCTCAAACACTACATCGGCGTATCTGAAGCCATAATACTCCTTCTTCGCTTGTACGTCTGGTCTGACAGTTCGGTCAATGAGTGAGCCTTTATCGATGCTCAAGTGATGAAACGCCGCGAATGATTCTAAATATTCTTCATCGCTAGAGAATCCAAGTGATAAAGGCAACTCGCGACGAAGACAAGTCACTATGGCTTGCTTCTCCAGTCGCGGTATAGCCATGACGGAAAGCGGCGTAGAAGAAATGTCTAAAACGGATACTTCTTCTTTCTCGATTCCATTCATTGCCTCGGCAGCTTTTCTCTTTTTTCCAGTCTTCGGAGTGAAAAATGGCACCATATTCTCAATGGGAACGTTTGCGCGTTGGCACGCAACCTTTAAGTCGCCGAGACGTTTCAACGCCATCGAGAACGGCCGAACGCTCGTAATCTCCAAAGACGCGTTCGACACCGACTCGCTCGCGGCATTTCGTTCTGTAATCGATCCAGCCGTAGCACTCCTACACCCGCGGTATCTCACGAATGGCCGCTCAACTTCCACACCTTCCACCGTAAAGTTAATGCTGTCTTTGCCGGTCGTCGTCGTCATCTCTTTACTCCTTCTTAAAATAAATCTCCTCGCGCAAGTTTGATGCTCGTCCGTACCGAATCCCTCAAAATTCGACTCTTCTTTCGTCAAATAGTTAAGGACGGCATCTGGCAACACCCTCAAAACCCTTTCATCCATCGTCGTCGCTCTTCTCTCGTCTGCCTCCTCCTCTAAAAATTTCAACCGCAACTCGCTCTTCTCGAAACTCGTCGCGTCCGCGCAAATCTTCACCGCCGGTACCTTTTTCTTTTCAATCGCGCACTCCACGTACACCCGATGTTCTCTCGCGCTCGTCCGGCTCGGCATAAAAAACTGAAACGGCACCTTCTCGCTACTCGTCTTCTTCTTCTTCAAATTCGACGCGCTGTCGATGAAACACGTTTCAACCTCGCAATACTTCCTCGTCAGTCTCTTAAAAAATCGAGAGACCAGCAAACCGTGCGCGACTGTGCCCGAGAGATTGTCAAAGTCCCTCTCTCCAGGCCTGCTCTCATTCTCCGCCGAATTCGTCAACGAAACCATCGGAAACACGTCGTAACTCTCCTCGAAGGATCGATCTAACCTCGCGCGCAAGTACGCGCGATCCATCTTTAAAAAGTAAACAAACACACCAAATCTGATTTCAAATTTGAAATCAGATGCCAATGGGAGAAAGAATTGAAGAGGAGAATAAAAAGCTCGTTTCGAAACCACTCGCGCGCTTCACGAACAAACTCCTCCGGAAGGAGGAAGCAAAAAAGAATCTCTCTTTCCTCCTGAAAACTCTCAAAGCCGTTTTTCGCGTTGGAAGAGTGCTCCTCTTCTTCTTCAGAAAAAGAAAAGGAATGTGATGAGAGTATAAATTATGTGAAAAACCCTCTGATTAATGAGCTCGTTGGTTGCTCTTTTTTTTTCTCTGAATTGAAAACAAAAAAAAAAGAAGCCGTTTCGTCAGAATTTTTGTTTCCTCCTGACTTTTTCTTTTCCCACCAGAGAGAAAACATTAAGAAAAACATGGACGGCGATGACGACGACGACGACGCGTCTTCTCCTCGAGAGGAGGATGCAAAGGAAAAGGTGGAGGATACGGAGGAACGAAAAACGCTCGAAAAATGGCGACACTCGTCGCTGCATCCCGAGGAAACGAGAGCCAGTCGATGGGCGTCGAAATTACTCTTTAACGCGGAAGTCGTTACGACGAACACTATGAAGAAGGACCCCGAACACTTCCAAAAACTACTCGAACGCGCTCGAATTGAACCGACGAAAACAACTCTGGAAACGTTATCGCAAATCGAGAAGGATTTACCGAGAAGTGGACACACGTTCGAGAAGTGCGGGCTGAGCATACCCGGGGACAAGATGTGGAATTCGTTGAAACACGTACTGTTGGCGTTCGCCCAACACGATCCCGCGACGGGGTACGTGCAATCGATGAACTTTATTTGCGCGTTTTTTTTGCTCTCTGGGATGGACGAGGAGAGCGCGTTTTGGTGCTTAGATGGTTTGGTGAATAGAATCGTACCTGGATACTTTACCGAAGGGATGGCGAAAGCGATGGAGGACCAGCGGGTGTTTTCGAGAGTCGTGAATAAGATTGAACCGGAGTTGGGGGTACACTTGGACGCGTTAGGCGCGGATAACATCGTCAGCGCGATTACGAGTTCGCAGTGGTTGTTGACGTTGTTCGTGAACGTGCTGCCGACGCGGTGTACGTTTCGAGTTTGGGATCGGGTTATCGAGAGCGGGCATCGCGCGCCGTTGTTCGCGGCGAGTTGCGCGTTGTTGGGCGGGGTCGATGCAAAAAAGAGGTTGTTGGAAGCGACGGAAATGGGTGAGGCGGTAGAGCGATTGCAGAATTTAGGGAAAGAAGTTGGTAAGGACGAAGAGAGCATGGTGAACTTTGAGTCGAGGTTTGATCGTTTGTGCGAACGCATCGACGGTACGTTCATCGAAGTCGTCGAGGCGGAGGTATTGGAAGAGGAAGGCGACGTGACGACGTGTTTGAAACGCGAAAGGGAGGAAGTTTTTCAGAAAGTGTGTTCTGAAGACGTCATTTTAGCGATGGAGATTTGTAAGAAACAGCACAGAGAGAAGACGAACAGTAGTAGGAATAGCACCGAAGGGGAGAACAACGAAAACACGTTGAAGTTGGAGAAGAATAAGATTCTCGGGAAGACAACCGTCGCTTCGTTCTCGCAGGTTTTGTTTGATGATTTGAGCGTCGTGCAAGCGGCGACGGAACAAGAGGAGGAGGAAGAGCTCGTGGACGACTTGGAGTCGCTCGATGGTGATTTGGTTTCCGACGACGATAGCGATGACAGAAATAAGAACAAGAACGCCGAGGAAGATGTGAATGCGTCTTCGAAAGAAGAAGATGCCGATATGAATGATGATTTTGATGGAAAAGGTAGTCGAAACGAGAGCAAACAAAAAGAGCGAAAGCAAGAACTCACCGAAGATGAAATCCCGCCTAAAGCTGGCATTGCCATAGATGCAAGCGTCGCGGTTATCGAATGTATCTTGAGTCTCGAGCGCGAACTGCGCGTGTGTATTTCCGATACCGCCTCGCGCGGTATCGCGCAGCTCACCACCGAAGCGGCGCTGGTATCCGTGCGCGCGATTTCGTCCTCCGATCTCGCCGTGCAACGAGAAACGTTGGTTGAAGAATTGAGAGATTTTCGCGAAGGATACGAAGAATGTTTGAAAAGAGACGCGTTGGATTTGTCGAAAGTACAAGTTGATAGACAAGCGTTGGCGTGGTTAAACGTAACGCTCGAACGCGGCGAAAGAGTCTTGTTTCAAATGGGCGTAGTAAAGAAAGTCTTACAGAATATCTTGACGAGAATGAAACTCGTGGAGAGTAATAGTGATGCTTTTACTGCTCATCTCACGGCTACTGGTTCAGATATGAGCACGCCAATACCAATCAACAAGTCGGTTGTCGAAAAGGAGTCATCGCCTGCGTCTTTACAGCGCCGCGTAGGATTTAGCGCTTCGCCTCCGACGACAACAACATTCAATTCTGCTGGGAGAGCGAGCATGGATAGCACAAATAGCAGAGACACGAACACAAATAATTACAACAACAACAACAACGATTGGGAAGACATCGAGAAGAGTGAACTGAATCAAATTATCGAAGCCGAGAAGATTGAGCTCATCGACCCGAAAGAGGTCGATGAGACGAAACTCGAAAACGATAGACTCTTTGCGCAAGATATTAAACACCTCCAAAGACTGGTCGAAAAAACAAAAGATAACGCGCGAATAGATTTAGAAACGCTTCGTTCTTTTTACGAAGTAAAGAAATCAACATTTTCACAGGAAGACGTTCGGGGTAAAACGGCGATTGAAAACTGGAGCGAGTTTGCGCGGAAATCAAGACGCGAAAGAGACGCGACGTGCGGGAAGAAAATTGCCGCCGGGGTGGAAACGCTGGTCGCGCCTTGGGAACAGAGCAAACGCGAAGCCGATGAAACGATTGTTAATGACGCGTTAGATGGCGACATCGAAAAGAATCTGGACGCGATGGAAGAAGCGACGAAACTCACCGACGAGATTGAAAAAGAAGATCATCGGTTGCACGCCGCGCGGTCGACGATGAATGCGATCGACGCGATGATTTCCAGACGCGCGCAAGCGTTAGAGCGCGAAATAGAATTGTTCGGACGCGTAAAGGATATACAAGCGGCGCGGTCGAGATTGCGTCACTCTTTGTTAAACGAAATCAAACTCGCCAGAGAGGACATTGAGCTCGTCTTGAACGCGCGATTAGACGCGAATCATTTCCAGAAATCTATCGACGATAGTTTAGAGAAGTGCAAAAGGATTCAATCGATAAGTGAGACCGCTGTGAAAACCCTTCTTCTCGCTTGGACTACGTTCATCGAAAAGACGACCGTTGAAGTAGCCATGCACTGCGTCTCTGTCGTCGATGCCTCGGTCGAAGTTGCAAATTCCGTCGCTCAGCGGCTGAACGCTGAAATTAAAGAAGTCTTGAGAGAACAACAGAAACAACGCGAATTGGACGCCGCCAAGAACGCCGCCGCTGGAAAAGAGTACGAAGATAGCCCAATACAGCGCCAAACAAATAAAGCATCTGGCTTCCTCGCGAGTAAAATGGAATCCTTGAACGCTTCGTTGGAAGGTTCGAGATTGGCGCAAAATTTTTCAAAGTTTAAGCAACGCGCCAACGAAAAGGCGTCTGAGTTTGTGCAACAAGTCAACGCGAGCGGCGACTTATCCAGACAAACGAGCACGGAGGATTCAATCATGGGCTACGAAAACAACTCCAACGATTCTTTGACGGGAACCCCAACGGTGTCCACGCCCACGTTGCTCGCGAAGATGATGTCCAACGCCACCGGCACTCCGAGAGAATCGAAACATTTGGTCAAGTTGAAAGAGGAAGCCGCCAGGGTCGAGCAAAGAAACCAAAGGTTGATGGAAACGAAACGTTCGCTGAGAGAGCTGCTGATGAAGCATTAGTAAATATAACAGTACATACCATTAGTGCGCGTGTTTTAGAACTTTAGTTTGTAGATTATGTATAGAAAATATACTGCGTAATCAGGTAATACTTACAAATTTCGTCTCTCGCTCGTTCGCCAACAGCGGGTGTGTATAAGAGCGAGTGTGGATAAAATAAAAATACAGAATGTCATCTCTTCCCTTTCGAGAGATACCCTGGTGACACCAACCAAAGCGCGCGCGATCAATCAACACGCCGCGGCCAACCGTTTCTTCGTCGTTTGGCTCGCCATGTTTGATCCGCCATCTAAGTTTCTCTTGTTGTTGTCGTTGCCAGTCGGCACTGCGCTATCTTCGTCGTTATCCTGTTTATTGTTATCCTTGTTGTTTGAAAGCGGTGCCAAAAAGTTTGTTCGGCGAAACCTCGTCCCACACGCGTTGCACAAACACGGTTTACTCGCCGGCCCTCGTCTCCATTGCGGTGAGTCCAACGCGCCGCAGTGGTCGCACGGCCCGCCCGGTTTACACCCCGGCGGTAACTCTCTCGCATTCGTTCCTCTCGCGCTCTCTTCTCCGCCTCTGTTGTTGTTGTTGTTATTATTAGTATCAGTATCCGTCGCGTTCTCTTTCTTCTTCTCCTTCCCGGACGAGACCCCGCCGCCACCGTTCGTATCTTTCTTTCTCTTCTTTCCCGACGAATTCGTCGTCTCGTTCGTCGTGCTCGGACTTTGGCTCCCTTCTTTCGCGCTTTCCGTGCCGTCCGAGTTCGCGCCTTGTTGAAGTTGTCTCCCACCACCCCCTTTTCCTCCTCCCAGTCGACTGCTCGGAACCTTCGTCGCTGTTATATCGTTCTCGTCTTGTTGTTGCATCATTCGTCCTCCTTCTCCTCCTCCTTCGGACCCATACGTGGTGTGTAAAAACGTCTCCACGTGGTGATGATGGTGATGGTGATGGTGCGAAATCGACGCAGAGTTCACGTGTCCTCCTCCCGTGGACACTTCTTGCGAGCGCATGAGTTCTCTTTCGAGCTTGGCGATTTCCTCGGCCTGAGGCGCGACCGAGCGCCCGTCTTCGTCTAAACGAACCAACGCGTACCATCGCTTGGTGGTCGTTTCGGTCGTTGTGGTCGTCGTTTGCATTAAACTCGGGTATACCGAGCTCATATTCTGCGTAAACGAAAGAAGAAGGATTTTTGCTTTTTGTACGCGTCTTTTCGAGAGAATTGGACGACGACGAGCGAAGAAGAGTAGTACTAAAAGGAAATATCTTTCAGAGGCAATTTTCTCTCCTCAACTCTTCTTTCGCTTCTCCCTCAACACCAACCAAAAGAAGGTAAAGAAGAAGTGCGACAGAAAACACTTCGCGTTTCTTTTCAATTGCACGTCTTCTGTGCGTGTTTTATCGCGCGAACGAGTTTGTTCTCACCACGAATAATGCGTTTCTCGAATGAGGAAATATACTCGAGCGAGAAGATAAAATATATTTGCCAGACAGAGAGAAAGAACAGCCCAAGAATAGAATTTTTAGAGAGAAAACAGCAGAGAAACAGAGAGAGAGATGAAAATTCCGAGCGCTTGTGGCCCCTGGTTCTTCGCCTTATCCGACGGAAAAAAAAATTGTGTTTAGGGTTTTCATTTTTTTTTAAAGGCAAGTCTATTAAATTCTTTTTTTGATGAGAAACACAAAAAAACATCATCGCGAGAGGAAAAACGCCGCAATATAAAAAGTGACTCTTCTTGTGTTTTTTATTACATTTTAAAGAGAGATGTTCTTGAGCAGTTTGAACAACAACGCGAGGACGACGACGACGACGAGCGGTGGTGGTGGTGGTGGAGTCTGGTCTCGCGCTTTTCTCGGGAGCAGTCGTAGGAGCAACGTCTCAGCTGCGCGTCGTCGTTCTTCTTCTTCTCAACGAAATCATCATCATCAACAAAATCGACGAGTCTTGGTCGTGACGGCGGCGAAGAAAAAGAAGAAAAGTAGTTCCTCAAAGACGACGACGAGCAATGATGGCAAAGAGAAAGAAGAATTGGATGATTCGTCGACGGCGGAAGCGTTGCCGAGGATCGAGGGCGATCCGACCGTCGATGTGAGCAGCGAAGATGTTATTGGGGAAGATAAAAGAGCTGATGATGCTTTCGAGGAAGGAGGGGCTGCTGATTCTTTGGAGGAAGAAGAAGTCGTCGCGGTTTCGGAGATACCGAGGCCGAAGAAGAAGAAAGGGACGAAAAAGTCGCAAATGGTGTCCTCCTCTTCGTTTAATATCGCGAGCGCGGACCCGACGTTACTCGGCGCCGGTGTTGGGGCGATTGGATTGATTGCGTATTTTCTTTGGACGAAGATGCAAAAGCGAAGGGCGAAGAGTTCGCCGGAGGGGGAGGACGAGGAGGTGTTTGATATGGGCGGCGGCGGTGGTAGTGGTAGTGGTGGTAGAGGAAAAGAAATTGGTGCTGCGCAAACTGCTACTGGTGGTATCGACAAGGCGTCAGATTCCGATTTTTACGCTTCGTTGAACAAAGCGGCGAAATCGGGCGGGGTTGAAGGTACGGGCGAGAACGCTCCAGTCGGCGCTTCTAACTTGCCGCCTGGATTGCGCATGTTTACCACCATGGATGGCGAAGAAGGCGAAGATGGTGGCGGCGCGTCGACGTCGACTTCCTCCGAGAAAACAAAAGAAAAAGAAAAAGTAAAACCGAAACAACCACAAAGAGTACAACCGATGAGCAGAGAGTTCAAGCGCTTGTGTAGAGATTGCGTCGACGAATTGAGACGGTTCCAAACGGTCGATTTGAATGGGCGTAAACTCGGCGACGATGGCGCAAAAATCATCGCCGAAGGCATCGCGTTCAACGAAACCGCGTCGTGCGTTGACTTTGGCGCGAACGGTTTTGGTGAAACCGCCATGCTTGCCATTACCGAAGCCATGTCGCAAAATAAGAAACTGCGCATGGTTTCCTTCGCCTCCAATCCGTTGCTCGACGTAGGCGTCATCGCGTTGGCAAACTATTTGAAAACCGATACAAAAATAACGACGTTGAACATAAACTCGTGTTCGTTTGGCGACGATGGTGCCAAAGCCTTAGCGGAGGCGTTGAAATCAAACACCTCGATCACTTCTTTGGAGATGAACAACAACGCCATCGATTACGAAGGTTCCACCGCCTTGGCGCAAGCTTTAGCACAAAACGACACGTTAGAACACGTCTCTTTACAAGGTAACTACGTCGGTGCCTTAGGCACAGTCGCCTTAGCAAACGCTTTGGTGGACAATAGCAGCTTAAAATCGCTCACGTTGAACGGAAACGATATTGGAAACGAAGGGTGCGTCAAATTATGCGAAGCTTTGTCCAAGCGCAAGACGAAATTGACCAACTTGGACATTGGAAACAATGCCATCGGTCCAGATTCTGGCGCTGCGTTGTGCGATTACCTCAAAGATGACGACGCGTTGACCCACTTGAATCTTTACATGAACGAACTCTCCGACGACGGCGCGGTCAAAATGTCCCCCGCGTTGAAGGACAACGCGACTTTGAAAAACCTGGACATTGGCGGGAACAACATCGGCGCTCTCGGTGCTATGGCTCTCTCCAAATCCTTGAAGGAAAACACCGCGTTGACCACTTTAGAGCTCGGTTATAACCCGATAGGCAAAGACGGTGGCATCGCACTCGCTGAATCCCTCAAATTCCACGCCAAAATCGAAACGCTACGCGTCGGGTGGTGTAAAATTGGCAAAGAAGGCGCCGCCGCCCTCGCCGACACCATCACCTACAACGAATCCCTCACCACCCTCGATTTACGCGGCAACGAACTAGGGGACGACGGCGTCCGCTCGTTGGGCAAGTCATTAGCCGTAGTCAACGAACATTTAAGCACGTTAGATTTAGGCTACAACGAAATCAAAGACGAAGGCGCGTTCGCCTTGGCCGCGGCGATTAAAAACAACGCCGAAGGCGCTTTGGAAAACGTTTCCGTCAACAACAACTACATCACAAAGTTAGGCGAAGTCGCGCTCATCGAAGCCGCCGAGTTAGTCGCCGAGTTGAACGAAGATAGAGAATTGTACGTACAGTTTTAATTTATTATTACACCACCATAAGAAGACATCATCATCAACACTCCATCGAAACGAAAGAGAGCGAGAGCGAGAGGAAAATTTTCTTCCTTCCATACTTTGGGAAACTATTCGTCACATCAAAATGGCTTCCTCCGATTCCGACGCAGACGCAGACGATAGACGCCCCCACGCTTTAGATACCTACACAAGGAGAGGCGTGACCTATATGTTTGGACCAAAAGTTCTCAAGCATCCTATACTTTTAGCCATCGATCAGGGCACCACGTCGACGAGAGTCATCAAATACGAACTCCTTGGTTTTCATTACAAAGAACGAGACGGCGAGCGCAAAGATTTGAGACCAATCCAATCCGCGCAACATCCACACAAACAGATACATCCCAAACCCGGATGGGTGGAACACGACCCGGAAGAAATCATCGAGAACATAAAAAAATGCTACCGAGAAGTCGGTGGCGCCTTTACCATGGCAGTGGGAATCACAAACCAACGCGAAACAATCGTCGCCTGGGATTCGGAAACCATGAAACCGTTACACAACGCCATAGTGTGGTGCGACGCGAGAACCGCGGAGATCGTCTCGCGGTTTTCAGAGAAGGAGAAACATATGGTGTTTCAGAAAACAGGTATGCCAATATCGACGTACTTTTCCGCGACTAAAATGAGGTGGTTGTTGGAGAATTCAAAGGATGTGCAAAAAGCGGCGGCGCGAGGTACGTTGCGATTCGGGACCATCGACAGTTGGATCGTGACGAAGTTGGGAGCGAGGCGCGACAGTAATAACCAGGAGTTACCGAATGTGCACGTTACCGACGTGACAAACGCGTCGAGATACTTGTTAATGAACATAGAGACGCTGGAATGGGACGACGATTTGTTGAATTTGTTTGGGATTAAGAAAGAGTGGTTGCCGAGGATCGTATCGAGCGCGGAGCGCGTGAGCGGATGGGCAGGTAACCCCTCAGTCACGAAAGACAAAGAAAAAATCGAGCTAGAAGTTTATGGTATTTTAGGAGATCAACACGCCAGTGCGCTCGGACACCGTTTACGAGAGGGTGATTCGAAGAACACGTACGGAACTGGGTGTTTTGCCATGCGAAATACCGGGAAGACGATTACTCGATCCAAACGAGGTATTCTAACCACCGTGTGTTGGAAATTGGGTAAGGACGAGGAAGCAGAGTACGCGCTAGAAGGGGCGGTGGCTGTTGGTGGCGAATGTATTCGATGGCTCAGAGATGAAATGGAGTTGGTGAGCGATGCGAATGAAGTTGAGGAGTGTGCGAAAACGGTAACAGATACTGGAGGCGTAACGTTTGTGCCCGCGTTTGGCGGCTTGTTCGCGCCGCACTGGCGGGACGATAGTCGCGGCGTTATCGTTGGATTGACGAGATACGCAAAAAAAGCGCACATTTGCCGAGCGGCACTGGAAGCAATAGCTTACCAGTCCATGGAAGTACTCGAAGCGATGGAGTTAGACTGCGAAGAGAATAGTAAGAGCAAGAAGAGGAAGAAAACTTCTTCTAGCGATGGTGATGCGAAACTCCTATCCGTGGACGGCGGCGCGAGCGTGAACGATACGTTAATGCAAATACAAGCGGATGTTTTAGGCAAAGGTGTGCGCAGGCCGGCCAACATTGAGACAACCGCATACGGTGCGGCGCTCGCGGCGGCAATTGGCGCGTACAAGAGAGGGGTATACAGCTGGTACGGCAATAGTAAAGAGCCGATGACGGTAAGAGACGTTTTGGGTGAAGACAATCAAAATGCTAACGATGGATCGAAACTCTTCGAGTCGAAGAGCACAAAAGAGGAGCGGGCAAAAGGGCGAAGTCGATGGGAGGACGCGTTACAGCGCACGTACGGATTAGATACGTATTGCGATAAAGAATAGTCGTATAACATGTAGCGCGATGCGTGCTTCTTCTTTGTTACGCCTTTTGTATTACCAAGAAACAAATTTTCGTCGTGTTCTCGCCATGTAAAATTCCATCCTCTGCTTTTCGCAAACGAATTTTTCTTTCTCGAGAAGCCGAATTACTTACGCGCGTGACATCGCGCTTTTCTCGACCGGCGGTTACGCGCCGAATCGCGTCGACGACGATCTCTCGTCGTTCTTTCAAACTCTCTCGCTCGCGAAAGAGAGATTATCGTAAAGTGAAAGATCTCGTGCGTTACCTCCCGATGTACACACGTGCAAACACATCAATCACATCAGCCATTCAAACTCAAATTCTCAAACTTCGGCTTCGGAATAGCTTTTATCGCCGCGTTGCTGTTTTGCTTTTGGTGGTGTTGTTGTTGTTGCTGCTGCTGCTGCTGCTGCTTCGGCGGCAGTTTCTTGTTTTGTTGCGGTTTCTTTTGCGGTTTCTTCTTATTTTGCGTCAGCGCTGCCGCTGGAGGCGGTGGCGCCGGTGCCGACGGCATCGCGTCTCTCCTATAATCCGGATCCAACAAATCTGCATCCGACCCTCTCTTTACTATGGGTGGATCTAAATCTCTCCTAAAATCTGGATCGTTCGCATCCGCCTCTCGCATTCTATGTTTCCTCCTCCCGTTCCCGCCGGCTTCGTCGTCGCTCTCGTCCTCCGAATCCGTCCCGTCCATCTCCCCGTTCCTCACGTTCTTTGCCTTCCTCTCAAACTCGTAATTCCTCTCCCTCGCCTCTCTCGTCGCCGTCTGAAACTTCCCTTCCTCTAACTCCAACGCCATCTTCAAAAACGAAAACTTCCCGGCGTTGACCTTCTCCAAGTTGTTCATCTTCGCCTGCTTCATCTCCTCGCGAAGTTCCGCCAGCGCTTTCGACGGTTCCGGCATCCGCACGCGTCCGTGTTTATCCAGCCACTCTCTCTTCTTCTGCATCCTCTTTTCCGACAACTTTTTAGGTTTATCGCCGCTCTTTTTCTTCGTTTCTCCTCCTCCTTTCGACGAATCGCTCTTTCCTCTGTTGATGTTATTGCTCGCGTTCGTCTTCGTCCTCGTCGGCGCGGATATCCCGAGTTTCTCTTTCCTCTCCCGTTCCTCCCATTTCAATTTCGAGGCCTCTTTAAACCGTTTATCCACGATCGCTCGTTTCCTCTCCTCTTCCCATCGTTTCATATCCGAGTCCAAAAACTTATCCTTGTTTCGTTCTTTATACGCTTCGAGTTTCTCTTGATCGATGGCTTCTTTCGTTTTCGCTTTTCCCGTTTTCTCGTCGAGAGGACGGAACACGAATTCGCCGGTCTTTTCGTCTCTGACGCGGAGGAGCTGCTGACCGCCAATGAGGACGACTTTTTGATCGTCGCTCGCTTTATTCGGAGGAGGCATGGTTTCAGAGTAAAAGAGAGAGAAGAGAGAGACGTTTGAACGCGCGATTCGCTCGCGCGAAAGAGAAGACCAAAGTTCTTCTTTAGTGTTGTTCAGATGATGAAAAAAAGTGAAGTAATTGAAGTTGATTTGGTTTCAAGAGTATTCGTATTACGCTCGATTCGAAGTACTGCTTAAAGTCTGATTGATGCCTTTAAAATGAAAAGTGAAGGAAACGAAGTTGATTTGGTTTCAAGAGTAGTATTGTCATCAGTATTACGCTCTCGATTCGAAGCACTACATGTAAGTCTGATTAAGCGACCAACAACCGTTCTTTCAACGCTCGCGGACTTTTTCTCGGGCGCATGTTCTCTCTTTTCAAAACAGTGCACGTGATTTTACCAGACGCTACAACTCGAAGGTCGTCGTTTGGCGCATCCGCGAGGCCGACCACGCGTTGGTCGAATTCGCACTGCACGTCTCTTCGAAGAAATCGCACCGAGGAAAAGGAGAGGAGAGAGGATGGATGTGCCCCTCGAGATGATTGAACAATCATATCCTCTATGACGTCGGTGAATATGGTCACGTTGGAGATTGAAGACACGACGACGACGCATTCGTCTTCAGATTTTAAAGACTCGAGCGCTTTCGGGCCGCCGATTAAGTCGGTTCTGTTTCGTTCGAACCAACGAAGGACGTCGACGTGCCACACCGAACGATGGTTTAATTCAGACGCAAAGAAGCGGATATTCGTCGCTCTGCGTCTGTCTGTTTCGCTTCTACTACTACTACTACTACTACTACTACCACCACTACCACTACTACTCGCACTATCGCTACTTTCTCTATCCCAGTTGCTGCTCTTCCTGCCTCCTCGACGACTCCTATACCGCGATTGACACGTAAACGATACCGTCGTCGTCGCAAAGTCGTCGTCGTCGTCATCATCACCACCCATCTTCCGTATCAAGTGCTTCACCACCCAACTCTTCTCCCTCTCGTCGTCGCTGATATTCTCTGCTATCACCGTGCTCTCCACTCGAATACGATCGCCTAAAATTGCCGGCGATACGTACTTCGCCTCTTCGATGTGGTCGCACCACCAAGCGCCGAATTCGTCGTCGTCGTCGTAAAACTCGCCTCTTTCTTCGCCTAAATCTTCTCTCGTCGTCAAAGTCGTCGCATCATCATTCCTCATCTCCAACAGCATATTTTCAAACGCTCTCGCGCAAAACCGGAAATAATTCGCGTAATACACCACGGCGTAATGGTCGGTATCTTCGATGTAGACGTCGAAATCACTCGTCGACTCGTGGTCGTTACGACTCGACGACACCAACACAGCCGTCCTCCTTCTCGTCGCGTCATCCTTCTTCAGCTTCCTCTCCGCGTGGTCCCGTTGTCCTCGCTCCTCGGCGTCGTTTGCCCTCCTCCTCCTCCTCCTCGAAAGAACAGAAGACGCGACGCCGCTGCCGCTGCAAAGACAACGCATCACAGATATCTGTTTTCGTTGGGTTTCATCACTGCTTTTGTTGTCCCAAAAATCTCTCCCTTTTTTCCCACTCCTCCTTGATGCGTAATAAATACACTATATACGTCTCTCTTCTTTAGCACCCGAAATGAGAGCGCACTCTCGAGACCGAAACGCGAATATATATGTAGAGTTTCGATGTATACTACGAAACAAAGGACGAGAGGAGGACAGAGAGCGCGACGAGAGATATCTTAGCACTGCTTTGTCCAAAAACTCTAAACCCTAAACAAAAAGAGCGAATTTTTTTCCTCCTTCACATTACAAACCCCCACAGATTACGACGCTTTATTCGAAAGAGAGATACATATATTTGTTCTCTCTCTTTCTCTCTCTCTCTCTCTCTCTCTGTACTTATATTGTCCGTTTCGAAACTCTCTCTGTGTATATATTCGTGTTTCGGTCTCGAGAGTGCGCTCTCATTTCGGGTGCTGAAGAAGAGAGACTCACACATCATACGTATCATATACATCAGAGTGGGAGGAGAGATTTGGATTGGATCGACCCCGTACAAAAAAAGAGTTTCGGAGCGGTTTGGAAAGAGGGAGAAAATTGAA
>Ga0213868_10002421_pt1 | contig 17918 bp, 14 predicted proteins | sample PICome_9_FD_160087 | JGI IMG/M metagenome (GOLD analysis project Ga0213868, IMG submission 160087) | Coastal seawater microbial communities near Pivers Island, North Carolina, United States - PICO127 | ecosystem: Environmental > Aquatic > Marine > Coastal | place: USA: North Carolina...
AAAATCAATATAATTATAATCATTATCTAAATATACCATATCTATATATAAATTACTGCCATTCATTTATTTATAATACTTAACTTAAATTAATATAATAGTTTAACTTTTAAATATTATATATAAAAATATAACTACAAATTTAACATAAATTTTTGATTTTTTTAAAAACTTTTTTGAAAAATGATTTTTAAAATTCTTTTTTATTTTTTTGATTTTTTTATCAAAATTTGTAGTTATATTTTATTTTAATTATTTTTTTTAATTTATTTAAGAAATAACAACATTTAATATTAGAAAACATACTATTATGATTTAAATATGACGATATACGACGATTACTTCGATTATTGTGATGACTATATACAAAAGTATGGAGATAAAACTATTATTTTTATGCAAGTCGGTGATTTTTTTGAACTATATGCTGTTCAAAATAAAAACGAAAGATTAGGGGCTGATATATTTAAAATTGCTGAGTTATGTAATATTATTGTGAGTAGGAAAAACAAATCTGTGAATGAAATTTCTAGGAGTAATCCTTATATGGCAGGATTTCCAATATCAGCTATATCTAAATTTATACAAATAACTATACAATCTCAATATACTTGCGTAATTATAAGGCAGGTTACTCCACCACCATTACCGAAAAGAGAGGTAACAGAAATTATAAGTCCCTCTACAAATATCAACGTAAATAGTAACGAAGGAACATATTTATTTGTTGTATATTGGGACGAAATAAAAGATTTTAATACATCTATTAATATTTTAAGTGTTGGTATTTCTATTGTTGATATTACAACAGGTTCTATATACATATATGAAGCCTTTAGTAAAGTAGATGATATTGATTTCGCAAAAGATGAAGTTCATAGGTATTTAAATATATACGAGCCTAAAGAAGTTGTATTTATAGGTAATATATCAAATCAAACTAAAGAAGAATTAGAAAACCAATTCTGTAATTCAAGAAATATGGTTTTTCATAAAAAATGGTATAATGAAAATATTAAATTATTTGAAAATATAAATTATCAGTTATCAATCTTAGAAACAGTATATGGTAAAACTTGTATTCCATTATTTGAACTATTACATATCGATAGATGTATTATAGGAAATATATCTTTTTGCTATATGTTACAATTTATATACGACCATAACGAAGAAATAATAGGTAAAATATCAAAACCAATTATATGTAAAAATGAAAAACATCTAATTCTGGAATCAAATTGTGCATATCAATTAAATGTATTATCTAACTCTATTGGTGAAACTCCTTTGTTATCTATATTAAATAGAACTAATACAGCATTTGGTTCAAGGTTATTTAAATATCGATTACTAAATCCAGTAATATCAAAAGAAACTCTTGAGGAAAGATATGATATGATTGAATGTTTTAAACAAAATAATATTTTTGAAGAACTAAATGTATTTCTAAGTTCTATACTTGATATTGAAAGAATGAATAGAAGAATTAGTATTTCTAAATTTGTACCTTCAGAATGGAGTAATTTTGATAACTCTTTTGAAATGATTTATAAAATAATAGAATATATTAAAAATTATGATATTAATACATCTTTTATTAAAAAAGACAAAATATCTAAAATATTTGATGAAGTAACTGAAATAATAAAATTCTATAAGAGCTTTATAAAGATTGATGAATGTATTAAATATGTATCTCTAAATGATATATATAATTCTATATTTCAGGAAGGAATATATGAAGATATTGATAAGTTATCAAATACTATAAAGAAAAACTTTAATGAAATAGAATATATAAAAGATACTATAACTAATTTAACAGTAAATGATAATACTCTATGTCGTATTGATTGTAATGAAAAAGACGGATATCATTTAACTACTACAAAAAAAAGATGGGATAATATAATTAAAACATCTCCTGAAAAAATTATTATTGATAAAAATACTACTTTGTTTTGGAAAGATTGTAAAGCTAAACCATTAAGTAGTTCAAGTTCTAATTTGAGAATTACACATTCTTATATAGATAAACTATCTGATACTATTATTCTAAAACAAAGAAAACTAAGTATATTATGTATCGAATATTATAAACAATTTTTACAAGAGTTTTATGAAAAATATAATTCATCAATAAAGGAAATAACATTATTTATTGCTGAAATAGATATATCTTGTACGAATGCTAGAAATAGTGTTGAATATAACTATAGTCGTCCTGATATTATAGATAATTGCTCTACATCATTTTTGAAAGCAAAATCTTTAAGACATCCAATTATTGAAAGATTGAATACAAGAACAGAGTATATTTCTAATGATATTGAATTAGGACAAGATAAAAAGGGACTTTTATTATATGGCATAAATGCTTCTGGTAAAAGTTCTTTTATGAAATCAATAGGTATAAATGTAATAATGGCACAATCTGGAATGTATGTTGCTTCTAAACATTTTGAATTATCACCATATCATCATATATTTACACGTATTTCAGGAATGGATAATATATATCGTGGTCTAAGCACTTTTACAGTTGAAATGTTGGAACTTAAAAATATTTTAAACAGATGTGATAAAAATAGTTTAATTTTAGGTGATGAATTATGTGCTGGTACGGAAGCTGTTTCTGCTATATCTATTGTTGCATCTGGTATAAATGAATTATCTAATAAAAATGCTAATTATATATTTGCTACTCATCTACACGAATTATTGGATGTTGATTTTATAAAGGATAATAAGCAAATACAAATATCTCATATGCATATTGAGTTTGAAGAAAACACAGGTAAAATTATATATGATAGAAAATTACAAGACGGCGATGGTAGTAGATTATACGGTATAGAGGTTTGTAAATATTTGAATTTACCAAGTTCCTTTATTGAAACAGCAAACAAAATAAGAAAAAAAATACAAAATGTTTCTCTATATATTATTAATCCAAAACAATCTAAATATAATAAAGCATTATTCGTTTCAAAGTGTGCAATTTGCAAAAAATCTGCTACAGAAACACACCATATTAAACATCAACAACACGCAGATAATAATGGGTACATTGATAATACTTATAAAAATGATTTACATAATTTAATTCCATTGTGCGAAGATTGTCATTTACAACAACATCACGGAGAAATAATAATAGATAAATATATTACAACTTCAGAAGGTATAGAAATTAAAACAAAAAATATTAAAAAGGAAACTTGTAATAAAAAAATTAATACTGATTATAATTTATTAAAACCATACTTAATATACGATATAAAAGGGTGGAAATATAAAACAAGAACTAATTGGAAATTGTTAAAAGACACAGAATACTGTAAGATTTTTAAAAAAATTAGTAATATATTAGATATTAAATTACCTGATAATAAAAATGAAATAGAATGTTATTTAGAATATGCTAAAGATAGTTTATTGTCATTATAAATAATATTCTCTAATTCTGGTTTTAAAATATATTTATAATATATTTTTTCTATTTTATCATAGGCACTTTGTAAAACTATATTAATACTATATATTATCATATTAATATCATATTTATTTGACATAATTTTTGTACTTTTTATTACATTTTGTAATAATTGTATTATTTGAGATACAATTATTATTTGTTTTTCATACATATTATTCTATACACAGTTTTACTACTACTTAAAATAATTACTTTAAATTGTCTTTAAATCATATATCAATTAAAAACTTTTACTTCTTCTTTTTTTAGGATTATCATTAAGTATTATTTTATTATCTAATACTTTTACATAAATATCATAAATATCATACGTAGAATATGGTTTTGTAGTATGTATAAATATATTTTTAAGAATATTATAGTTTAATTTATATCCGTTTTCTATTATTATTACATCTACTAATTTTTGATATAATTTCCAATTTGTATTTTCACAGATTGAATATAAACTTTCAAATATTTCAAACATACTCATATCTATGTTATATCTATTTTTAATATAAATATGTTCTTTACAGTTATAAAACTTTGTTTGCTCCATAAATATAAATGATACTAAAACCCATATACTATAAATTAATAAATAGAGTTTGTTAATTGAAAATTTTAGTATATTTATAGAATATTTATCCAATATTAATACCATATAGCTAAACTTATCTAAGTGACCACAATCTTTACAAAAATTATATATTTCTGATACAATTAGTTGTCTATCAATTAAACAAGGATGTACTTTACTATGGTAAGGTTTTATATCAGATATATCTATCTGATCTACTTCAAACATATTTTCCCATAAAGTTATTAATTCTTTTAAAGAAATTCTTTTTTCATTTTCAAATATTAACATATGTTTCAGAATATATTCATATTTATCATCTATACTTTCATCTTTGTATATCTCACTAAATATCTCCTGTTTATTTAATCTATCATATTTAATTATATTAATATAAATCTCAGTCCATACACTTTTTGTTTTATAGTTCTTATAATTTTCTTTTTTTTTTATTTTATCAATTATATCAGAATATACACTATTTTTAAAAGGCATCTTTTTTAACAAATCACAAATTATAATACCAATAGTCCATATAACAGAAGTATCACTTGTATTTTCATATAATGTGATTTGTGGATCTAAATATTTCCAAACTCCTACTGTATCAGTCCAAAGTAATCTTGAGTTTTTTACATATTTTACACTCATACAACTATAATCTATTAAATGTGTATTAAACTCTGATAGATCATCATATTCTATTATAGTATCGTTACTTAAAGCACTACTATATCCATCACTGTCTTTAGTATTAGAACTATTATTACTGTAAATAATATTTGCTAATGATATATCTGTATGTTGAATACCATTTACTTCTAATTTATAACATTCTATTAATAATTTATATATAATATCTGGTATATATTCATATAAAATATTTTTATTTGATATAGAATACAGATTCATACCACAAAACTTTTGTTTTATATATATAGCATTTATACTTGAAGAAATATTATATATCTCTATATTATTAAATACATTATTTAAAAATTCTGTTATTACTGCTTCTAATATACTTTCTTGCAGTGGAACAACAATATAATCATCTTTATAGTTAAACTTTTTTAAATTATTATAATCATCATTATCTTCATCATCACTATGTATAGTAACAGGTGCCTTTACATATTTCTCAATACGTTTATATATTTTTTTATTATCATTTGATAAATATACAATACCATAACCTCCTTTACTCCATTGTCTATAATTTGCTCTATTTATATATAAATTGTTTGTTCGTGTAATCTTATATATATCTTTAATATCCATTTATTTATAATCTTGATACAAATTTAATATTAATTCTATACAAAATCCTGTTTTTGATTTTTCTAATAACTTTGATTGGTGTTCTATTTCAACTGATTTATCTAAAAATTCAAATCTATTTTCTGTCTTCAAACTATTAAATAGATCTAAGATTATATCTTTTATATGAATATCTTGTTGAAACATTTTTAATGATAGCTTACGTATTTCTAAATTAGTAAGTTTATTATCAATTATTTCTACAATTGGAGGAAAGTTTAAAGTTGGTATATTTTTATATTTTTTTAATATTTTTGCTTCACTAAAAAATATATTTTTTATTAAGTTTCTATCAACTATTCTATATTTTTTAGTTAAAGAAGACAACACTTTTTCATTATCTTCTAAAGATGGTAATGGTACTCTTATATTTAACATTCTGGAACGTATAGGTTCTTCTAAACAATTTAGTGTATTAGTTGTTACTATAAATAAAACATTACTTGAAAATCTTTCTAATAATACTCTAAATATTTGTGATGAATTATTAGCAAATAAATTGATATTCTTAATAACAATAATATGTCTTGCGAGATTTATACATTTGTTATTTATAATACTTAATAGAAATTTGTTAATCTCTTGTATATCCTGTGGAAATTCAGGATTATCCATATCTATTTCAAAATAGTAATCTGTTTCTACATATTTTAAAATACTATTCCAAACTGGATATTTCTTCTGTAATGGAAACTTTAATTCTAATTTATTACATAATGCTAATTCAAATAATATTATAGAAGGAAAACCTTTTTGACCGTAAAATAATATATTGGGACAAGATTCAATATCTAAATAGAATTCTAATTCTGTTAAAATTTGTTTATGTTCTGTAAGCATATCTATATAAAATTCAAAGTCATTATAGAATTTATTCCATAATTCAAAGTCTTTATTACAGTTCATTATATTATTTTTATTTTATTTTATTTTATTTTTTATATAATCTGTTATAATCATTTATAATACTTTATTAATTAAATCTTTAATTAACAAAAATATAACTACAAATTTAACATAAATTTTTGATTTTTTCAAATTCTTTTTTGAAAATTGATTTTTAAAATTCTTTTTTATTTTTTTGTTTTTTTTATTATATTCTAAAAAGTGCTTCTTGGAAAGAATGAAATTTTTCCCTTACTGTCCTATTTGATATTTTTGTTATTAAAAATTAAAAATTATTATTATTCTGGATTGTTAAAATTAAAAAATAAATCGGGAAAAACTTTTGCACTTTTTTTTCATTTTTTTAATTTGCTTGATTGATCTTAGAAAAGTTTTTAAAAAAATTGTATTTTTCTTCAAAATTTGTAGTTATATTTTTTAGTTAAACATAAAATTATTGAATATTATATAAATAATTTAATGGTAAAATATATAACTAATGGACCCATATGAAGTATTAGGTTTAACATACCCAAGTTCTAAAGAAGAAATTAGAGCAAGATATCATCAATTAGCAAAACAACATCATCCAGATAAGTTATCTCATTTAAGTATTGATGAAAAAGATAAACACGAGCAAAAGTTTAAAAAAATAAATGTAGCGTATGAATTATTAACTAAGTCAGATTTTAATAATACAAGTAAGACAGAATGGAAAGGAATGTGGAGTTATGTTGAAAATATGATGAATAATCCAGATATAGTTCAGAATATGGGAGAAGTATTACAAAAAATGTTTCATATTGTAAAAGAATATAAGAAAGCTAATAGAACAGATCATCATATATCTGTTCCTGTAACGTTAGAAGAAATTCATATTAGAAAAGAGAAAAAATTAAGACTATTTCTAAAAAATATAGAAGAACCTGTTTTTATATCTGTAGATTGTGGAACATATCCAAGTTTTACATACACTTATATACACAATGATAAAACTTTATTAATTCATATTACTTTTGAATTAAAAATACACGAGTTCTATTCAATTGATTTTCTATATAATTCTAATGACATATTCTGTCAAATAAATATTAATTTAGATGAATATTTTTCAGGAACTACGAAAGATATTCTATATTTAGACGGAACTAAATTACAAATATATATACCCCCTTTTAATAAAGATGAAATTGTAATAGAAAATAAAGGGTTACATTATAATGGAAAATTAACAATATATATAAATGTAAATTTACCAAGTAAAAATAATATTTCTGAAAATAAAATTTCGAAGTTAGTTAAATATTTAAAAAATTTATCATATTCAAATCATTATAGTGTTAAAAGTATTTAAAGATAAATTATTATAGTTAATACATCTATAATAATGGCTCCTACGAAAAAATCAAGTGTTTCAAAAACTGAAAAAATGCCTAAGGAAGTTGCTAAGAAGGTTGTAAAGAAGGCTGTCGAGCCAAAGCCTGAACCTGTTGTTGAAGAACCGGCACCAGTTACAACTGAAACTCCTCTTGCTGTTCTTGAAGCTAAGCTTGCTCTCCTTACTACTGCCCTAAAGGATGTAATGGCTCAAGTTAAGATTGTGAAGAAGGACAACGACCGTCTTCGTCGTATCTCTGAACGTGTTGAACGTAAGCGCGCTAATGCTCGCACTACACCCAACGGTTTTGCCAAGCCAACCAAGATTTCTGACGAACTATGCTCATTCCTTGGTGTTCCCTCTGGAACTGAGAAGGCACGCACCGACGTAACTCGTGAGATTCACAAGTTCGTAAAGGAGAACAACCTTTCTGACGAGAAGAACAAGCGTATTATTCTCGCTCACAAGAACCCTACTCTCAAGAAGCTTCTTAACTGCACGGAGAAGGATGAAATCTCTTACTTCAACCTTCAACGATACCTCAAGCACCACTTCATTAAGTCTGCTTAAATAAACTGTTTTATATAATCTTATTTTTAAATTTTTTGTAAAATACAAGAAAAAATATAAAAATATTATAAAAATTGATTTTATAGTATTATAAGTATTATAAGTATTATAAGTAATATAAGTATAAGCAAAAACCACTATAATAATATTAAAATGAAGTTTAATAAGTTTAATAAGTCTAATAATTTAAATTATAATAAAAGAATTAGATTAAATGATACTATTAATAATAAAATGAATTATTATAATCCTTCTTTAAAATGTTTAAAAAATAAAATCAAAAAAGACCCGAATTATATTATTAAAACACGTTCTGAGTTTAAACACAAATTTCCTGAAATTAAATACTCCCTTGATGATATTGAACATATTGAATTAGAAGAATTATTGATTGAAATGTATAAAAACTATCCAGCTGATATTAATATTGATGATTTTGAAGAGGAATGTTTAAAAGAGGATATTCGTGAAATTATATGTCATTCAGATTGTCCTGATATAGTTGTTAATTACTGCACTATATTTTTAGCACGTAGAATATTATAAAGTTATATTAGTTTTCCTCATCTGAATCATCAATAAAAACATAATTAGGGTAGTAATTAGATTTAGGCTTATCTAATTCTAATTCTCTCTTTTTAGGGTTTTTTGGTTTTACAGGAATACTTTCTATACCTTTATCTCTTAATATTTTTACGTCGTCCCAAAATCTATATATATCTGGAATCATTCCATTCCATTCTTCTTCTTGGAATTGAACTCTTTTTACAAAAATTTTGTTTAGTTTCCAATAAGTCATTTTCAAAAAATTGTATGTTTCATTCTCCTTTAATTTTTCTTCTTCTATCTTCTTATAAGCCCATTCTATACAATCTTCTACACATAATAACTCTGGAGAATAATAATAAGCATATGAATTATTTTCCATATACTCAACTATTATACCAAATTCCTTATTTTTATCCTCCAAACATACTTCCTTAAAGTTTGAAATATCATTAAATACTTCAAAATAACACTCAACATAGTCACAATCTGTTAATTTACAAGTTGCTAATTGACCCTGAATTTGTATATAATATTGTTCTGGTATTTCATCATTAAATTTACGACGATAAGGGCACTTCATCTCTACCATTACTCCTGTATCAGTAATACCATCAGGAGATGCTCCAAAACAATATATTTCATTATGTGGAATTAAACCAAAATCATATATTTTAACAGGATTTACTTTTTGATAATACATTCTCATACCCATATCTTCAAACATAGTTCCCCATTTTAGAGGAGGACAATGATTATTAAAAACTACAGTTTCTGGGAATGCTTTATTTTTTAATAAATCTTCTCTTGTTCCAAACTTACCTTTATTCAAAGCTTGAGCTAAATCACTTGCTGTTAAACGATTTAATCTTAAATCATACCATTCTTTTGAACGTTGAGGAATTAAAGGCATTTTACGAAGTTCTTGCAATTTTTTTATATTTTGTATTACTGTATAAGGTTTTAGACTCATTATATCAAAAAACGGGTATAAATCTTCTATTACTTCATCAATATCTTCTTTATTCCAATCATAAATATCTTCAAAATATTTTGTCAATGTAAAAATTGCTTTTTCTTGAATTTGAATTGTAAGCATATTAATACATGCTATTTTGTATTTAACTTTATTAGTATGTATGTTGTTTTTTAAGTGATTTTTTATTTCTCATATACTCGTCTTGTTTAATATACTTTATAGTATTTGATATATCAAACGGTATTCTGTCTTGAATACTTGTTTCTTCACAGTCTTCTTCTTTTCTTCTAAGTAATTCTTTTTTTATATATTTTGTCTTTTCGTTTAAAAGATATTTTACTTGTTCTTCAAAATAATCTTCGAACATTTTAGACTTTTAATATATATAATAAAAATAAATCTATTAAATCATTTTTTATAATTTCTTAATTATATTTACTTCCACTCCATCTATTATTTCCAATACTTCTATATTTGAATTATCTTTAAAAGATTTTGATAAACCTACATCAACTACCCATAGTTTTCCGTTATATATTTGAGTTATACTATTCATAGGATTATGACCTATTATCATAGCGTGACAATCTGTATTAGTTAATACATCTGTTAATTCATTAAAATATGGTTCTATATTACAGTTAGAACGCAAAGGCTCTAAATAATGTCTATTCCAAATAATTCCATTTTCTGACATTATTATACTAAAGAATTTTTCTTGTTCTGTTATAGTAAGTGGTATATCATTTAAATATTTATTACTTAATATATTAATTGTTTCCAAATTATTATTTACCAATTTTAAATGTTTCATCAATAGTCCAGCGTGACAAAATAGTAATTTACCTATCTTTAATATAATCGGTCTTGTTGCTAATATTTTTGAGTATTTACTACCTGGTTTGAATAAATATTTTCTATTTAATTCTCCTCCTGATTTCATCATACTATTATTTGATACATAACTAAAGTCACCAAATACATTCATTAGTTCATGATTTCCAAGTAAAGATATAAACCTACCTCCTTTCTCTTTCGCAATAGAATCTAACCTTTCTGTAAAATTTAATATCTTTGTATCTTCTATTTGTTCCCAATTTTCGGTATCATTATCATATCTACTTAAACCATCAACCTGATCTCCCATTTGTATTACTACTGTATCTTGAGGTTCAGCTATCCATTCCATATTATTATTTATTACTTTTGTCATATATAAACAAGAACATAATACAGATATATCTCCATGAATATCACCTATAATAATTAACCTTTTTCTCTGTGATAACTCTGTTATGATATTCATTAATATATTTATATAGAATTTAATAATATAAATGTTTAAACTCTAAAAAAAGAAAAAATAAGTAAATTATTATTTATATATTCTATTATATCTATTATATTTTAGATAACAATAGTTGTATCTTCTGTTTTGCTATTATCATTTGAAATAAACTTCTTAGAAGTTTGTTCTACATTACGAAACTGTCCGTAATTAGGAAAAGTGTTTGCTTTAAAAACATTAGAACGGTTCATACGGTGCTTGTTATGATAACGGTTCTTTCCCCATACAGCTTCAATTACACATAACTTATCCTTAGGACGCCAACATTCAATAGTAATTTTATTATCATCACTTAGAAGTTCTTTCTGGTAATCCTTAATTAAGGTTTTGAATACATTATCATGAGTAACAATATCATGAATACGATAATTTGGGAAATTTACTTTTTCATTAATAAAACGAACTACTTTGTTTTCTTCATCAATATAAAAACGTTCGTTGTATTGATACTCCAATAAGTTAGCAGTTGGACAACCATCTTGTGCTCGTGCCAACATTTTATCCATCGCATCAGCTTTTACTAGTTGCTCAAAGAATAAAGTGATATCATTCAAACGACGTTTTTGAATCTCATCACGATTTACATTTTGTTCTGCCTTTTTACTTTTGTAAAGGTTATGAAGCTTTTCTACGAATTCAGCCATTTTAAATGGATAGTATAATAAATAAAGTAATATAATTCTTACTTATATAAAGAATATTATGTTTAAATAATTTTTATTTTTTATTAGTATTATACTATGAATGCTAATATATTTATAAAATTTTGCATAAACTGTGAATATATTATATTTAAAAATATTTGATCGTTGTATAATTTATATATACCTATTAATGAAAATATAATTGCTAAAATACTTTTAATAATTTCATTATCCATATATAAATATTATAATATAAAAATATAACTACAAATTTAACATAAATTTTTGATTTTTTTAAAAACTTTTTTGAAAATTGATTTTTAAATTTCTTTTTTATTTTTTTGATTTTTTTGTCAAAATTTGTAGTTATATTTTATGTTTTATTTAATTAATAAAGATGCCCGAAGGACCTGAAATAAAATTTTATTACGAACATATGAAAAATTTAAAAGGTAAAAAAATAAACTCAATAGAAATACTTTCAGGTAGATATATAAATCATCCATTAGGGAATATATATACAAATTTGAATAAACAATTACCATTAAAAATTATAGATATTGGTGTAAAAGGTAAAGCAATTTGGTGGAAATTATCTAATAATACCGGTATAGTATTTACTCACGGAATGACAGGAGGATGGATATTTAATAGTAATAATAATAGTATGTATTCAAGAGAATGGTTTAATAAAAAATATAATAGAATTAAATTTGTTATAGGTAAAAAACATTTATATTTTAACGATATGAGAAGTTTTGGAACATTTCAAATATATGAAAATGAAGAATTATTTATTAAAAAATTAGATTCAATTGGACCAAGTGTATTAGAAAAACCAAGTAAAGATATTGTATATAAAGAACTTTTTAGAAATCCTGAAAAAGAAATTGGTATAGCACTTATGGAACAAGATAAAATATCTGGTATTGGTAACTATTTAAGAACAGATATATTATGGAAAAGTAAAATATCACCACATAGATTAATCAAGAATCTATCTATAGAAGACAAAGCAGAATTATATAAAAATATTATTAAAATACCTATGAAACATTTTAAATATATGATAAAGTATGATAAATTATATCCTGATAGTAGAATTAAACTATTCTTAGTATATTCAAAAGATAAAGACCCTTATGGTAATAAAGTAATTAGAGAAACTTTAGGTAATAGAACTATACACTGGGTTCCTTCAATACAAAAATAAATGATTAATAAAATATAACTACAAATTTAACATAAAATTCTTATTTTTTTAAAAACTTTTTTGAAAATTGATTTTTAAAAATCTTTTTTATTTTTTTGATTTTTTTATCAAAATTTGTAGTTATATTTTTAGTAAGTTATATTATATTTAAAAATTAAAATATTATAATTATTAAATATTATTATTTTTAAATATTATATATTATTTCGTAAAAATGCCTGGTAAATGTAAAAGCGAAGGATGCAATAAACAATCTATTTACAATAAACCAGGAGAAACAAAACCTTTATATTGTGTAAAACATAAAACAGATAGTATGATTAATGTTGTAAGTAAAAGATGTATAAGCGAAGGATGCAATAAACGCCCTATTTACAATGAACCAGAAGAAACAAAAGGTTTATATTGCGGTTTCCATAAAAAAGAAGGTATGATTTATGTTGTAAATAAAAGATGTAAAAGCGAAGGATGCAATAAACAACCTTATTACAATGAACCAGAAGAAACAAAAGGTTTATATTGTAAAGACCATAAAAAAGAAGGTATGATTGATGTTGTAAATAAAAGATGTAAAAGCAAAGGATGCAATAAACGACCTAATTACAATGAACCAGGAGAAACATCAGGTTTATATTGTAAAGACCATAAAAAAGAAGGTATGATTGATGTTTTACATAAAAGATGTAAAAGCGAAGGATGCAAAATACGACCTTATTACAATGAACCAGAAGAAACAAACGGTTTATATTGCGGTTACCATAAAAAAGCAGGTATGGTTGATGTTGTAAATAAAAGATGTAAAAATGAATGGTGTGATACTTCTATAAGAAATTCTAAATATGAAGGTTACTGTGCTTATTGCTTTATAAATATGTTTCCTGATAAACCAATATCAAGAAATTATAGAACAAAAGAAAGAGCAGTTAAAGATTATATTCTCAAAGAATATCCTAATTACACTTGGATATGTGATAAAAGAATTCAAGATGGATGCTCTAAAAGAAGACCAGATTTATTGTTAGATGTAGGTTATCAATTAATTATTATAGAAGTTGATGAAAACCAACATAAATCTAATGATTGCAGTTGTGAGAACAAACGTTTAATGGAATTATCACAGGATATAGGACATCGTAATTTAATAGTCATTCGTTTTAATCCAGATTCTTACAAAACAAGTGAAAATAAAACAATAAAAAGTTGTTGGAAAATTAATAAAGGAAGTGGTATATTGACAATATCAAGTCAAACTAATTGGAATACACGATTAAAAGTATTGGAAGAAACATTAAAATATTGGATTAATAATGAAAATAATAAAATGCTTGAATGTATTGAATTATTTTATGATGGATTTGAATAAAATATAACTACAATTTTAACATAAATTTCTGATTTTTTTAAAAACTTTTTTGAAAATTGATTTTTAAAATTCTTTTTTATTTTTTTGATTTTTTTGTCAAAATTTGTAGTTATATTTTTAGTGTTTTAAAATACAAGAATTAGAATTGATACAAATACCCATAGAATCATAGAAAGTGTTTCAAGTTTGTATTGTAATCTTAACCTGTCTTCGTCACTACTTGCAACAATTTTTTCCCCTTCATTTACATTCATCATAATATAGTATATTGCAGCACCAAACAACCATACTATAATTGGGTATGTAAATAGAATGGAAGAGTTAATATGCATATTTACATAATTGAATATAATACGAAGTTTATATGTATCAATATTTACAATTAATACAAATACTATAAACAATACACTATATGCTGTTAAGAATGCTATAATAGTTGAAGCAAGACTTTTAACATTTCCTCTATCAATTAATAAATTAACAATACTTAATGAAATTAATCTGATAAACATAGTTACGAATATAAAAATAGCTTTATCACGGAAATCTATTTTAAGAATTTCACGTGGTAATACTTTATTAGATTTTATACCTTCTACTAATTCGTTTGATGCTACATATTCCCCTTTATCTGCATTTTGTCTATCTTCCAAATATTTATTGAATATTTTATTGAAAATTGAATCTTGACCGTTTAATGTTAATAAATAGGAAGGGTCTTTTACTCTTTTAACATTTGTAATAAATACATCTATTAGACTTTGTAGTTTTTTCATTTCAACTTCTATGCTTTCTTCAAATAATTCATCAATTATTTCTCTTTTTTCTTTAATTTTACTAAGGAATGTTTCCTCATCAGCACCACCTTTATATTCATCATCATCATTATCTTCATCAAACTCAGTTTCTCTATCACCTTTGAATTCAATTCTTTCCTTTTCGTATAAAGAACCATATGGTGATTCAGAAGAATAACTATCAGTTCTTGGATTCAAATCTATTTCAGGAATACCAGATGCTATAGCATTCTTTTTAATATTTTTATAGTATATTTCAATTTCTCCTAATAATTCTCTTTCAAGAGAGTTTAATTTTTCTACAATTAAAATCTTTAATTTTTCATCTTGTTCTTCTAATAGTTTATAAACGTTCTGTTTAATTTGTATATTTATATCAGCATATTTCTCACCATAACCCGACATATCTTTCATAATTTCTTTAATTTCATCACGTATTTCTGTAATCTCTGTTTTAATCTCTTCTTTTGTAGTATTTAAATCTGTTGATAAAGTTTTATATATCGCTTCTAAATCTTCTTTAGAGTATCCTTCGATTTCACCATACTTTCTACTAATTTCATTAATGTATTCGTTTGCAGTTGATATATCTTCCTTGGTATAACCACCTCCTGATTGTCCTTCTGATTGTGGTTGTGTTTCTTCTATTTGTGGTGGTGGTGGTGGTTGTAGTTGTTGTTGTGGTTGTGCTGTTTGTTCTTCATAAACACCCTTTAATTTATTTGCTAATTCAGAGTACTTTTCTATATCTTGTGTTGTAAATGTAGAAATATTTGATAATAATGGTATCAATTTATTGAATGTTGGATTAAATATTTTCTTTAAACTGTCTTGTTTAGATTTTTCTTCATTAAATATTTTAGTCTTTTCTTTTAATTCTGATTTAAGTTCTTGAATATTTTTTTCCAAGGGATATCTTTCCTTCTGATCCTTCACATCACTAAGTTTATTTACCCCTTCTGCAATGGTTTTTTTTAAACTTTCTATTTCACTATCATCTAATTTATTAAAAGTAAAGTTTATATCAATCTCTGATAAGGTATTAATTAACTCTTTTGGTTGTAAATCTTTAAACTCTTTAATAGGATATGTAGATTTATATGATTCCCAGTTACCTGATAAATCTTGAAGACGTTCTCTAAGAATACCAAACTTCTTATTTATTTCTAATACATCTGCTATATCTTTGTCAATATTCTCTACATTCAATAAATCTGTTATTTCTTCTTCTGTTAATTCTTTACCACCACGTCTTCTCTTAGTTGATTTACCACCCTTCCATGCTATTTTAATTTTATCTAAATTAAGTTCTCCAGGGGCAGATAATGGTCTAGTTTTTAATGTATCAACTTCTATGTCTTTTATTTTTATTTTATTATAATAAGTCTTATAAAATATATATAATTCACTTAATTTTTTATATAATTCAAACGCTATTTCTTTTTCTGGTTTTGTTAATTTTGTTGCATATTTATTTATATCTTTTTCTATTTTTTCTTCTGCTTCTTTTCTTTTGTTTTCGTTATCAATAATCTTGGGTGAATAACAACTACGATTCCGGATGTTATTAATAGTAGCTTTTTTCTTAGAATCATCAATGCCCTCAGTATTAAATATAATATTACATAAAGAACCTAATGCAGGGCCTATACTGTTACTAAGTATATTATTTATATTTCTATCAAAGTGGGACATTTTTAAAGAAATAAAATTTCTAACTTCTGTTAAGTCTGGTGTAAAATTATTATAATTTGAATCAATATATTTTACAATTTCACTATGTTTTATAAGAGATTCAATCATCTTTTGATCATAATAACTTGCGTATTTTATGTATTTTGCAGAGTTAGATTTTGTGTTTATTAAATTTTTAGATGTTCCATCCAAAGTATTATAATAATAACTATCACTATTATCATCTTTATTAGCTTGTTCTATGTCAAACTTACCCTTTTCTTTTTTAAGATTATTATTAAGGTCCGGTGTAACTGGTAATTCTTCTAATGTTTTGTCATCTTTTTCATTTTTTATATGAATATTATTTAAAAACTTTGAAAAAGGTGCCAAATGATTTTGTCGATTTCTAAGTAATTCTTCATATAATTTATTTTGTGCTGCTGGTCCTGCTTCTGGTGCTGGTACTGCTGGTACTGGTGCTGCTGTTGCTGTTGTTGCTGCTGGTGCTGCTGGTACTGTTGGTGCTGGTACTGCTGGTACTGGTGGTGGTGGTAGTTGTTCTGGTCCTGGTCCTGTTGGTTCTGGTGCTTGTGTTCCTGTTGGTGCTGCTGGTACTGTTGGTGCTTGTCCTCCTTCTAAATAATTTATTATATCGGTGTAACCCTCCTTTTTAGCAATATCCAATGGCGTCGAACCCCAGCTATTCGCCTTGTCCTTGTCGGCACCCGCGTCGACAAGCAACCGCACGATCTCGAGGTGACCATTCTGGCTAGCCACAGACAACGGCGTACGCCCCCAGGAATCCACCTTGTCCTTGTCGGCACCCTCCTCGACCAGCACTCGCACGATATCGAGGTGACCTTTCTGGCTAGCGATTTGCAACGGCGTCCAACCATCACTGTCCGCCTTATCCACGTTAGCGCCCGCGTCGAGCAGCAGTCGCACGACCTCGAGCTGACCCTTCTGGGTAGCCACAAACAACGGCGTTCGACCATTTTCGTCCAAACTGCTGTTCAACACCTGGGTCTGGGAATTGTGGAGATCAATTATTTTTCGTACAGTGTTTATATCACGATCATTAATTGCACTTATTAATTTTTCCTGCGCCTCCTTCACCTCCTGCTCCTCCTTCAC
>Ga0213868_10002424_pt1 | contig 17913 bp, 10 predicted proteins | sample PICome_9_FD_160087 | JGI IMG/M metagenome (GOLD analysis project Ga0213868, IMG submission 160087) | Coastal seawater microbial communities near Pivers Island, North Carolina, United States - PICO127 | ecosystem: Environmental > Aquatic > Marine > Coastal | place: USA: North Carolina...
GCATATTCTGTGTTTTTGACTGCTTCAGAACTAGTATACAATCGCATCTGCCATGGTACTTAGAGGTCGAGAGCGGAATGTACAAAAAACTTCTCCATGTGGGTCACTAAGGGTTAAAAGCATTATTTTGAATACACTATGAACAGTTTTAGAATCCTCGTCGTCCTCCTGTAGAAAACAAAACAATCTTCTTCCCTTTATCTCCCCCTTTTCTATTTGAAGCAGTTGATGCATATGCAGAAGCTGTTGTAGCTTGGTTAGATGAAGAGAGTGATGGAAAAGCAGCGTCACTGTTAAGTGATGGATATCGTCCATTAGACGCACACACAGAACTAAAACTCAAATGTTCAGAGTTATGACTTTGAGCATGTGTGATATTAGGCCATTGCTGACTTTTTTTCTTTACAATTGGTTGCATTGGTAAAAAGTCCGATTCGTTAAAATCGGATTCCTTGATATCTTCTCCAATACTACTTTGGAAAAATGTATCATTTGGATCAATGCGTGTAAATCGGCTCCTAATTTCAGAAAGTCTCTCATCTTCAATCCGTTGCGCATCCTTTTCGGCTTTCTTTTCAGCCTCTCGTTTTGCTAGTCTTTTCTTATGTCGTGCAATTATATCTTTCTTGAAATGCTCTTTCGTTCGTTGCGATAACTGCTGGTTTAAATCTAGCTCTACTATTGTAATATCAGTATATAAAGGGAGATGAGAAAAACACTTCATTTGTTTCCTGATATCTGTTGTTAAGTGCAATCTCTCGACCTCTACAACACTGCCCTCAATCGTGTCAGGAAATGGGGGTTTCCACTCATCTGGTGGTATATCATCAAGGGATTGTTTCCCAGAAAACTCAAAGGCAAGGGAATTCAGATTAAATCCGCTAAGGAAGCAAAGCTGACCATCTACCGATTGATAAAACTGAAACGTATCATCGTCATGATACATAGCTCCTGGTATAAAACTACCATATTTACTTTCCATTGTTATTTCATTTTGCTCCGTGGTAGCTTCGTCATTAGCTGCATTCGAATTCCAGTCCTTGGTGAAATATGAATATGGGATGATATTACATATATTTTCACTCTGCTTCATTTTGTTTGATAAATTCAGTTGATCTTCTTCTATTTTCATGGACATTGCTTCATTTAACTCCACCTGAACAGCTTCTATGGCCATAGTAATAAAGTACTTATCATTCTCACATGCTATTTTCGTCGACTCGGTTAAGTTTGAAGAGTAGTGCAATGAAATAAAAGATAACTCATCTTCCAAAGCTATTATATCCTTCTGAAGATGAGATTGGTATAAATCCATGTCAACATAATTGTACCTCGAAAAGCAGGCATCCATATCAGTGACTGAAGGTAAATCTTCAACTCCTATTCTCTTGTGAATTTTCATAGAAGAGACTTCATTATATGATTTTGTACAATCAACATCATAAGGAATAAAAGGTGCTAAAGCATCTTTCGTTCTATATAGCTTTCTAAAGGTCATTGTATCGATCACACCATTCTTAATGTCTTTGACCGTCACAATCTCAACAGGACGAAGATCATTCTGTGCACAATAATGGAAACAACATGGGCACTTTGCCATGAGTTTCTGAGATGAACCACTATTTGATTCTGAACTTAACTGCCGTAGAATACAAGGGAAACAAAACAAATGACCACATTTTGTGGTACGTGGAGCTACAGGGTTGTCAAGACATATAGAACATGTACTAATCGAAGAATCGACGTCTTGACCGGCAGGGACCATAATTTTGACCATTCGAACTCGATCCCAATCTACAAGCGTATCAGCCCCCAAGGATCTATTCTTAAATTGACTTTCATTCTTATTTCGACTAATGATGAATGAGTGACGTGGACTGGAATGAAGGAAAAAAGATGAACTAAGCTTATCTCGAGTTTCTCTCTCTCTTCTTTCAGCCTCCAGTTTCTGGTAGGATTTTTTCTTTTCCGTTTTGTTTGTTCGAGGCACAGTAGTGTTCGAGGTAGAAGGTAGATCTGAAGGGATTCTTGTTTTAAAATTTAATAAGAAACCTTGGATATTTTGTAGCGAAACGTACTGAGTTTGTAATCGAAAGGGAAAGCATGTTATCAAATACTGGACAGAGAATGAATCACTTACTGCCATCGTATGAGTCATTTCGTTTCTTCGGCATGTTGATGTTTTTGGAGAATGTTCCTAAAATTTGGTGACTCCTCCTCTGCTTCTCAAATCTCTTTCGTGTGGTTTGCTCTTTGCCTCTTATCACTTTTTGTATTTTGCTTGTGGGCGAGATGTTAGATTCGTCATTTTACTTTATCGAATCTAGAACGATAACCTTTCCTTCAAACAATTCCGTGGTTCTGTGTTCGGTGTTCTGGTGTTCGGTTCTTACAAAACTTGAAACATATCACAAATCAATATCAATACATCACACGAAACACGAGGAAAATGATCTTTCAACACATCGTATTCGTCTTATTGTTATTGTTAGTAGTAGTAACATTCTTATGCCAAACAAATGCTCTTTCAATTCAACATAAATTTCCTCAAACCAAGTATGGCAACCGAAGGTCCATTCTTCAATCAGAAGGGTTTTCATCAGCAATAGCATTCCTGGACGAACTTCACAAAGAAAGATATTCAAACAATATCAAATGTCCAATTCTAGGATCTTCATGGAAAGAATATGACAATGAGAATAATGGTTCAGAGAAATCATATTCGTTGAACCTTGATGATGATGATCCAGAATCTTTATTTACATCGTATTCTGTAAAAGATCAGCGCCGGGATAACATTCCCTCATCAAAGTCCAAACATGAAGGAAAAGGAAACATTCCTCAGAAGGGCTTTGGTGCTTCCAATGCTTCCCAGAGTAACAATCATTCAACTGCTAAATTTGATAGAAAATCAGCCATTTCAAAAGACACCATCGATCATGGACCGTTGATGCCCCCTACATTATTTGGACAAAACTTTTGTCATGTCACCAATGTACCAATATTCACCGCGGAAGAATGTCAAGCCATTATATACGAAGTGGAAACTAGAAATGCAGGAGAATCTAATGTTTGGAAGTCACATGAACAATATTATAAATCGATGAAGATTACTCGACGTATAGGAAAGGAATTACCAAATACGAGAGATTTTTTAAGGAAAGCTTGCATCGAACGAATATTTCCTCTTTTACAACAAATGTACCCGATCGCTTGTCCACAAGGTGTCGATGGATTGCGGGATTTTCGTATTTTTTCAGCAAAAGTTTTAAAATACGATGCTTCTACTCTAAATGATTATCTTGGGGTTCATCATGATGGTAGTTTGATGACATTTCTAATTGCATTGAATAAGCTTGATGAATATGAAGGAGGTGGTACGTATATTGAACCACTAGGTCGATCGATTCGATACGAACAGGGGCATTTACTTTGTCACCCTGGTATTATCAGGCATGGCGGAGATAAAGTCTGGAATGGTGTGCGGTACGTTTTGGCCGTATGGATTGATATATATGGAGTGAAAGAGTATGATAGACAACTGTGCGAAGAAGCGGATTTGATTCGCTTAGGAGGCCGATTGGATCAAAGTATATCCCTCGAAAACAAAACAACGGGTGGAATAATTGATGGAGTGAGCGAGAAAGCAGAGAAATACTACCTCTATAGTTTGGCGGCTGGTGAATTATTTTCATGCGGTTCAACTTCGTATATCGATGCAAATCTGTGCCCTCGGTCCACTTCGGAAAATGCATGGATTGGGTTAGGACAACTGTGGTTGGATCAAGGTTCAAGTGCAAAAGCTTCCAATGCTTTCAAGAATGCATTGGACTTGAATCCATACAATAATCGAGCGTGGAATAGTTATGGTCTTTCTTTGATTGATCTGGGTGAGTTTGATGGTGCTCTTACAGCATTCCAAACTGCTGCAAACTTGAACGATTATGAATTTGAAGCTCTTTCTAACTTGGGACTGTTGCAGAGTATGCTTGAAAGGCATACAGAAGCAATAGAGACTTTCGAGAAGGCTGTAAAGCGTCTCCAACAAAATAAAGATGGATCCATCAAAGCTGACAAAAGATCAGCTGCGGAACTATACACCAATATGGGTGTAACCTTATGTGATCTAGGAAGATATAATGAAGCCATGGTAGTTTTCGCCAAAGCTGTTGTCATTGATTCGACGTTTTATGATGCTGCTAGAAATCTTCAGGCTGTTAGAGAAGCAATTGCCAAATGACAGTCATCAGCACGAGGCGGCAAAAGAGATTTGTTCATGAAATAACCAAATTATAGTTGTATTTGTACTAATATAACTCAAAGAAATTTTTAATAAAATTCTTAGTGAGCTAAATCAATCATAATATTGTTGAAAACTGGACGACAAGATAGATCAGGTACAGTTCCAACTTCCTTGTAGAAATCAATCAATGCCTTCCCCTTGTTCGTTACATTCTCAGCTGTAAATCCGAATACGTTGAAGAGATCATCTCCGGGAGCAGACAATCCGAAACGTGTCATGCCAATTTGAGCATGAGAGAAACGGTGCCATCCATGTACAGCAGCAGCCTCCACTGATAATGTTGGAATGTTTCCAGGTAGTACAGATTTTTGGTACTCTGTAGATTGCTCCAAGAAGATATCTTGACAAGGCATGGACACCACACGGACATTAAGTCCCTGTTCCTTAAGATTGGCAGCGGCTGTCACACAAGCACCGACTTCTCCACCAGTTCCGATAATAATAAGGTCAGTTGATGAAAAATCAATATCTTCCCCAATAATGGTATAAGCCCCCTTTGAGGCTTTCTCGATACTTGAGTGCTCAAGCGCAGGAAGGCTGCTTCTAGAGCAACAGATGACACTTGGAGTTGAATGTGATTCAAGGGCAACCTTATATGACATACTCATTTCATTTGAGTCGGCAGGACGGAAAACGTAAATGTTAGGCATGCTTCTGAGTGACTCAATCATTTCTACAGGTTGATGAGTAGGTCCATCTTCTCCAAGTCCGATTGAGTCATGTGTCATTACATAGATGATTCCAAATTTTGAAAGAGCAGCAACGCGAATAGCCCCAAGAGCATAACCGGCAAAGTTCAGGAATGTCGCACAGAAAGGACGGTTTCCACCGTATGCGAACAACCCATTACAGATTGCGGCCATTCCATGTTCCCTCACTCCAAAGCGAAGATATCGACCTTCAGGTGTATCTTTCTGAAAGTCACCAGAACATGAGATAGAAGTCAAGTTTGAAGGTGTCAAATCAGCAGACCCGCCCATAAGTTCAGGCAACAATGGAGCGATGGACTTGATGCAGGCTTGACTGTATTGACGAGTTGCAAGGGGTTTGTCATTCTTGAAATCAAACGACGGAAGTGCCTCCAAAAGTCCTTCAGGAAGCTGGCGATTAAATCTTCTTTCAATCTCAGCCGCCATTTCAGGATTAGCTTGTTTATATGCATCATACATTTGAAGATAAGTTGAACAATGTGCTTCGACAGCTTTTGTCCTTTCTGCATAGAAAGCCTTCACATCTTCTGCAACAGTGAAAGGTTCTTCTGAAAGTCCCCATGCTTTCTTAGCCTGAATCAAATCTTCACTCTTCAATGGGGCTCCATGAGTGGCGGCGCTTCCTTCAAGAAGAGATCCCTTTCCAATAGTTGTACGAATCTTGATCAAAGTAGGTTGCTCAGTATTTGATTGTGCAACTTTAATTGCGTCTCGAAGATCCTTAAGATTCTTCTCAACAGTATCAACGCACAGTACTTGCCATCCGTAAGATTCATAACGCTTTTGAACATCCTCAGTAAAACTTAAATCAGTGGATCCATCAATTGTAATCTTATTATCATCATACAGAACAATAAGTTTTCCGAGTCCAAGATGTCCAGCCAAGGAACTAGCCTCAGAGGACACCCCTTCCTGTAGACAACCATCTCCACAAATTACATAAGTGAAATGATCAAACACCTTGAACTCATCGGTGTTAAATGTAGCGGCAAAGTGACGTTCTGCAATTGCCATTCCGACGGCGTTTGAGATTCCTTGACCGAGTGGTCCTGTAGATACCTCAATACCTGAAGATTCAACAAAGAATCGAAATACATCCAACGTCAGGTGCCATTGAAAATGAAAATTGCACCATGGTAATCAATCAAAACTACTTACCAGGTGTCGCGAAGTTCTCAGGGTGACCAGGAGTCAAGCTGCCAAGTTGACGAAATTTCTTCAAGTCGTCAATGCTGAGATTGTACCCTGAAAGATGCAACATGGAATACTGTAACGCACAGGCATGTCCATTACTGAGGACAAAACGATCACGGTTGATCCAATCAGGCTTTGATGGAGAATAGTTCATGACTTCACTCCAAAGCAAATGGGCGAGAGGAGCACAACCCATAGGGGCACCAGGGTGTCCTGAATTGGCAGCCGATGGCATATCAGCACTAAGGGCTCGAATGCTGTTGACGCATTTCAGCTCAAACTCGGGACCCTCGTAGGGTTCGTCAACCTTTGACTTCTTAGTTGGTAGCGCAATGTTCTCTAATCCTCCCATGTTTGTATCGATATGAAGTTTCAAAAACTTTGAAAGGAAGATTCAGTGGAATAAATACAAAAATAAATGGCTTCTATTGAACGAGTAGTGAAATGTAAATGTAAATGAGAACCCATTTTCGTGGCGCGGAATAACTCAGTTTTGGCGCAAAACTGTGATGTGTATGGTGTATGATCAACTCACTCAGTACGTAGATACACAACCTCTACTCGTATATCTACAACAAGGATGAAAATTGAAAATTGAAAATACTCGTAAATGATGATATCATTTTTACATCTCTATCTAGAGTGTGTATTACTTATTTTCGTGCAATCCAGTACGGCGCCGTGGGATATTGAGAAAAGAACTGCTTTAATTGTCTAACATCATCATAGGAGGAAAGGTAGCCACATTTTCCGACATTTTGATTGTACTCATCTATCGCTTTTCTCCCATACACTCTCGCAGATATAGCCTTTCTTTCAGGGGCTCCAGCTGCGAAGTACCGGTCCCACATTTCCAATACTTTTTGCTTCAATTCTTCAGGAGTTTGACGTTCAGATTCAGGGAATGCTAATGCATCGCCACCCACAGCTTCTATATCCATTCCTTTTAGAACAAGTTCTTTTACCAAACGCTCGTACTTGTAAAACGGAGGAGCATTGTATTGAGTTCCAAGTACTGTGGTTGAAACAATATTGGACCAAGCAGTAGAAACTTCATCACTAAACTTCATGTTTCTCTCGAGGAGAGATGCGATGATGGCCAATGCTTCGTTCGCCAGGTCCCCAGCTTTCATTTGTTCGAGTTCTTCTCGAAACTGCGTAACCCATGCTTCACAGCGTGCTTCAAGATCCGCGGGCAGTGTGGTACTGCTTTGCACCATAACACTTAAGCCCATCGATCCCCCTGCAGTTTTACGAGTAAAAGCACCAGCAATGTAACCAAGTTGTTCTTTCGTTCGCAGTTGTGTGTATGCAGACGTATATGCCATTTGGCCAATTAATTCCATAATAGCTACTCCTTCATATCCCATTTCGTGCTCGCAATCTGCTTGCAAAATTACTTCGACGGCACTATTTTCTTCGGCTTCACTATGAGCAATCTCTTCCAAAATTAATGGTATACTTCTGCTTCCTACCTCAGGCCCAAAAATCTTCACTGCCTCTTCCTTAGTTGGCACCTTTAGCGATCTAAGTTTTGGAATCTCTTCTGGTTGTAACGGTCTTGCATTATGTAAGAAGTGATCATTGATAAGTTTCACAACATTTCGAGCGCCTTCTTCATTTATGTTCCCCATACAAAGAAACGTAGCTGATAGACGACTTGTGAGTACTTCTTCCATCAAGTTTGCAAGTTCTGCCGGGGTCACGGGATTTTTATCGGCAAAAGGTCCCTCAAGTTCCGCGATGTAATTTGAAACATGCCACACATTATGTTCTAGAATCAATCTGGAAATATACGATGCAGTTTCATATGGACTTTCTAGTCGAAAATTCTTCGTTTCTCTGAGCAAATTCTTCGTTGCCTTATCTACAGTTCGTGCGAGTGCCGACGATTCATCAGCGTCTTTCAAATCGTGAACGATACTTAACATTCGTCCCTTAACGGCATCTAGAAGCATAGGTAGTTTTTCTGAAAATCCAGTGACAGAGACGGATATTCCCGACGGGAGGCATGTTACCTTTGCTTTGCAACCTGCTAAGCTTGCATCATAAATATGTGAATTCAAATCATCTTCGAGTACTTTGATGAATATGCGATTTAGTGTCATCGACCTTGGGGATATGTACACATTCGGTGTAACAAGTAGCATTCGTATTGCTGTTTTTGGAACTTTGAAAGTTCGATCCATCTTGTGCCAGAGTTGAATACCAGGTTCGTCAATAAGCAGTTTAGGCATGACCTTAGTGTAGTCCAAAGATGGATCCTCTTCAGCTACAGAGTCGGGATCTTCCGATCTAAGAGAAAAATCGGTGGGTAAAAATGTGTTCATTCCAGGAAGACGAAGTCTTGGATCAGGATCACTCTTACTAGACCAATCATTTAATAGCTCATCTGAAACCTTGATCTGTCGATATTTGGCTTTGTACCACTTTTCGTATTGCCACTCTGCAGATGCTGCACTGACATCGAATGATCCTGCCGTCTCATTCTCAAAATCTTGACTATGCATCTGTAACAAGCAGTTATCAGGTCGTAGGCGATCAAGAAACGCTTTAGTAACAGATGCATTGTAAGGAGCAGGGTCCGATGTTCCCAATAATATCTTACTGGGCTCGTATTCAAATAATCCTTCCGCAACAGATGATACAAAATCTGTTGGATCACCATTCTCACGAAATTTGAAATAAAACTTTGAAATGTTAGAGAGCTCGTCATGGTATGCAATCATTAATTCTTCGTTTTCGTACACAGCAGTTTTGATTAAATTGATCCATTGCCAGACCAAAGATATTAGACGGTCTCGATGCTCCATACCCTTTGGAGTTACTTGGAGAGAAATGGAACAGAATCCAAAATCTGACGTCGATATACTTAGACCACTTGAAAGAGTATTAACCAGTCCTTCTTCAAGAAGGAGCGCATGGAGACTGCCTGGCCCTTCATGGCCCAGTAAATGAGATAGCACTCTATCGGGTCTTGTTTGAAAAATAGCTGGATCATCTGCAGGGGGGCATGCAAATAAAAATTTAATGGATCGTTCATCGACCAATGGAACGTATTCTCTAATTATTCCAAGTTGCTCTGGCCCGAATGCAACACCATATTTACTGTATTCTTTCTTAAAAATCACATCTTCGTCCTCGCGAAGGTGCTGTTTGTCGCTGACACCACTAGAACGAACACCAGCAAATGACTGTTCGACTAGTGATTGTAAATCATCAAGGTCTGCTCGTCCAACAACACAAACCTTCATTTTCTCTGCTACATAATTATCTTTCCAAAACTTGATCAATTCATCTCGTGGCGATGTACCACCCGAAGATACAGCATCTGTACCATTCACATTTCCTCCATTTGTTAACGTTGCATAATTTCCACATCCAAACTTAGAAAATGGATGTGTTTGGTTGCAACTAGACTTGAGTAATAGATATGTCCTCCAGCTGTCACTAGAAAAGGAATTCAAATGCTCACTGTCTATCGCCCGAAGTTCTCTCTCTACAGCGTCTTCACTGAACAGAGGACTTATAAAGAATTGTGCAAAGCGATCCAATGCTCCGGATAGCGCAAGGGAGACACCGCCAGACTCTTCATCATATTCATCATCCCCCGCTTCATATTCATCATCGCCCGTTTCAGATTCATCGTCGCAATCTACCTCATCATCTTCGTCGTTATGGTCCAAAGGTGAAACACTAAAGTAGTAGTTTGTATCTTCCATGTCTGTATAAGCATTTGAAGATCCTCCATTTTTGTTCACAAAAGAGTCAAATGCATTTTCTTCAGGATATTTCTCGGTTCCAAGAAACAGCATATGTTCATTGAAGTGAGCTAGACCAGCCCTATCTTCCGGGTCATTGAAGTGTCCTGCTTTGATATGAACAGCAGCAGCTTCAATGTCAGTATTTTTATCTGAAACAAGCAGAACTTCCAAATTGTTTGGTAGTTTAATTGCTCGATATTGTCGTTTGTCCAGGTCAGGTTTTACAAAGTCTTCATCGCTGGCAAGAATCAAACTTTTGATGTTGCTCAAATTTGAGTCAGCAGAATCAAGCACTGAGGTAATATCCAATTCATCAGATGTTGCCGTGAAGAAAGGTACGCGTGATTGGATACTTTCAAAGGTTCTTCGACGAGATGGTGCAGCTGAAGAAAAGATTGACGGTATGAATGCCGCGGATGGAACGATCGCAGCTAGATTTACTAAACCTACTCCCAGGCAACGGATCTTCACCATCTTAGGAAATATACTTCGAAGTACCAAAATTCTGACTTTGACCTTTACACAGAGAGGAGGACAGAGAATAGGTTGCTCGTTGGTAGCTACTCGTTGGTCACTGCACTCTGATGTTCTTTGCTGGTCTTTATGAGTTGTTGCTTGGTCTGTATGAGTGAGTTGCTATCTCTGTTAGGAGGGGTATTGTTTATCCGTGGTGACTTTGGAGGCTCATTGAAGTGTATTAGTCTACTACGATACAAAAAACTCTGGTTTGTCAAGGATACTACTTATTGTCTATGTGTTGATTCATTCTATTCTACACGAGGAACAGAATGATAATCGAAAACAGCATCATACTTGCGGAGACTATCCATTTGTTGAAAATGATGGAACTACTTCCGCTGGTATTAGGACATGTACCAAATTCATCAATGGATCGCTCATTGTTACTTTCAAGAATGTTAAGCCCGTCCACGTTCAAAATCACTTTGAAGCTAGATCCCTCTTGATCATAATCAGCCATGGATGTTTCAGCCTCATTTTTCAAGGACACTGTATAACAATTCTTAGGTAGACAAAAGCTTTTTGTTGTGGTTTCATCAAGCGTGCCATTCATGACGATTTCATTTGAGTCAGAATGAGAGACGATCCAAGACAAGTTAGAGTCTCCTTCGATAAGGACGTCCATAGAAACTCGCATTTCATCGTCAGCACAGCCACATCCTTCCCCAAATAAGTAATAATCAATAGAACCAAAATCGTATGTTTCGAAAGTACCAAATGTGGAATTTAGCACAGCTTTCCCTGGATAATTAATGCCATCCCCATATAAATCGTATATTTCATATTGATAACACTTTTTACGACAAAGGTTGTATTTAAGGGCATATGTTGTGTTTTCGCGGTACGGCATTTCAAATCCTCCATTATAATATATATCTTGTGATGCAACCTCTCTGATCACCCAAAATGTCTCAAAACCATAATTGTCTGTATCAATGGTCAGAGATACCTGAAACGGATCGCATTGCTCACAAGAACCAAAGGTGTTAGTGTCCATAAAACCAAAATCATGCCCCGATACCAAAGTTGTTTTATCCACGATCAGCTCATATCCACCAGGTAGTATAAAACCATCACCGTAGATATCTGAAATGATAAAGTTGTAGCATTTTGTGTTCGAAAGACATACATCGTGTGATGTAAGACTATTAGGATCTTCATAAAAAGTGACACTTTCTATTACTTCATGATTTTCCATCTCGTAAATGAACCATGATGTTTCGTAATTATAGACATCGGTGCGGATATTCAATTCAGCCCTCAATCCAATGCATGGTGTCGGAGCTGCAGTAGGCACTAGACTGACTGTAGGTGAAACAGTAGGAATACCAATACAGTACGCTGGTCTGGATCCCGACATAACATTTTCACATATCGTTTGTCGAATCCATTGATACTCATAACTTATTCTACTATACACTCCTGGTTTCTCTTCTGCGCATCCATAACCCCAAGAAACTATTCCAACAACAACTTTGTTTTGTTCGTCGTATAGTGGACCTCCAGAGTCCCCTTGACAAGTATCTGTGCCTTCTGCATAAGCGCACATCATGGATGCGGTTATATCCTGCGAAGGGTGGTATTCAGATCTACATTGGGACTGGTTGACATAATAGAGAGAAGTTTCCATGAGTTCAGTAGAAACTGTCGATGGTCCAAAGGAACTAAATTCAGTGTTCCCAAAACCACATGTCTTGAGCACAGTAGTCGAGTCGTAATTAGCGGAGTAACTTCCGTCATCGAATGCCACAGGATCAATAGTTGAGGGGTTCTCTAGATGCAAAAGCAAATAATCATATGACGGTACTGTTGTCAATGGTGTGTAGAGAGGATGCGGTATAGCGTTTTTCACCTTTATTTTTTCTTGCATTTGTCCACAGTTATCACTCTGATCTACACATAATAGTCCCACAGTCACTTCGTTGCTTCGAATTAGAGCTGGTAGACAGTGCGCAGCTGATAAGACAAATTCTTTGTGAACGAGCATCCCTCCACATGCTTCATCTAAAGACACGAACCAGGGGTACGAATCTTTAAAAAAGATAAGAAGTTTAGAAGATCTGAATATTGAGAATCAATGTTAACTCTTAAAAACCTGAGTTCAATCGTACCTTTTGCAGCAGGGGTGCCATTTATGATTCTTGGTGCTATACCTATTTGATCTGCAAACACAAATGGAATCGATGCTAAAAGATATAGAACATGCCTTCTCTTCATTTGAATCGTAATGGCTCAAAAATATTCGTTTCTGTTCTACTTTTATCTGCGAAAGACACTTGAAGCGTGATTACGACGAAATGAAATGCCGCCGTGATCTATTTTGAGGTTTTTGAAAACACAGGAATGAAATAAATACCCTGTGTCCGACGAGGTTGAAATTTCAAATGCTACAAAATAATGTGGAACGAACCACCACGAAAGCATAATACCAGAGATATAATCGAAACGATTATCAACATTATTTCGTAGTGCTACGTTCAAAAAATCTAATCAAAGACTTCTCTCCAAGATAGGAACATATGGAATCGACTACCATGAAGAAACAAAGAGTTGACTTGAAACCAATAGTTTCTGCAAGTATCTGTAGACTCTTTACATAGATGTCTCCTGTATAGCTGTGCGATGAAACTAAAATGCTGTCACTTGGTAGCGGAGCGAGTTGGAGGAGATCATTTAGAGGAGGGAAAATCTCCAAGGCGCAGCAAAACAGAATCGTATAACAAAATTGAAGGGCTCTAACCATCATCTTGTTTTCACGGAGATCTTCCATGTATGGCCTTCCTCTATAATTAACGACAAATGTATTGACAGTACAAATAACAGTCATTATAAAAGTCGCTGAGTTCAAAATATTGGGATTGAATGCACCATCTGGGACCAATGAAGGATCGAATGAATCGAGATAGAGCTTAGAAAGGGTCGCGATGGCCATAATACTGACAGAGTGAATGGAAAATTGCAAAGCGATTGATAAAAGGACTTGTTTTGAAAGTACACTCGATGGTGGTCGATGACGAGATAATTTGTTCAGTGGTTGACCTTTGGTCACGAAGAAAAAGAGGCCGGCTACCACAATTCCTACCGCCGTGAGTTGAGTATCTCCTTGTTTTACACCAGACAAATGCAAAGTGGACAAAACCAAAGCATTCACCAAGCAGTTGACTCCAAGTATCTTGTAAATTTGATTCATTGTAACAAGTGTGCACCTGCCTCTTTGGAGAACATCAGTAGTGCATTTTATGGAAGTAACACGACTAGTGAAAGGAGATGCCACAGACGCATCGCCAAGTCCAACCTTATTTAGCTCCTCTTCGGCTTCCATTAGTGCTTTAGCATGCTCTTCCCAAGTGCTCTTTCGAGATTTCGTCTTTTTCTTTTTCGTTGATTTGGGTCCACTCTCTTGCAGTTGTTGTAGCCCATCCAGAGCATTTCGTTGTTTAGCTTCTAAATCCGGAACACTGATTATTGAGATACCACAATGCGCCATTTTTAGCGCACCAACATCATTCGTCCCATCTCCACACATCAGTGTAATTCTTCCTGCACCATTCATAGCAGCGATTACGGCTTCCTTTTGTCTAGGAGCATGCCTTGCAAAAACGGATATGAAAGGGACAAGTTTCTGCAAAACTCTTTGGGAGTCGGGATGAAGAAGGACGGTCTTCTGATCCACATATGAGACTGATGAATCCTTCATATTCTTCCGAACTGCCATCATTGCGATAGTATCGAGAGTATCTCCTGTGACACAAACTGCCCTAATATCTCCAGTCTGTAGTAAGTCCTTCACCACGCCCATATTTGCATCAGAGTACGCAATACATTTTTCAGAATCAGCAACGGTCGATGTAGGGGTATGGATTGGAACAAATGCAAGTTTGTTTTCCCCTTCCATCTCAGATAAATTACGAAGCTCGAACACTTCGCCATTCCCTTTGGTTGATATAATGCCACATTGCTTTGCTACTTCAGCAGAAGTTAATACTGCATCACCAGTAATCATAACAGTCGAGTGGTTACTGTTCCGTAGCTCTTTGATCACTTTTCTAGTGTCCGGTTTCAGAGGACAATCCAAAACAATCAATCCTGCGAAGATAAGATTTCTTTCTATTTCAGATCTGCCCTTCTTTTTCCATGATGTGACATCTCCATCTTTTAGTTTTTTATAGGCCTGAGCAAGAACGCGTTGACCTTTTGACATATGAAAGCGAGAAACCGAATCGAAATTTTCAGGTAGACTATTTGGGTCCATAAAATCTTTTAAAGTCTCAGGAGCACCTTTGCTGAGCGCCCAAAGATCCGGGTCATTTAAATCTTTTGCAATGACAGTCATTCTCTTCAATTTGGAAGTGAAAGCGTAACGATGAAGAACTTGGACAGGCTTTATCTCGGAAGTCCTTAGTAGCGATTCAGGTGGGGCCACTATATTATTTGGAAGAAGATTCCATCCACAGCTATCAAGGACAGCTTTTTCAAGCGGGTCGCCTACCAAGTTGTCAGAGTTGCGAGCGGAATTCATTTTTGGATTCAAAGCTGTTGTCAGACTTTGACATCCAACCATAACTCGCAGCGAATCTTTCGGTATACCCAGATTCACCTCGCCTTCATCAACATCAGCGACGGGCAATCTAAGATCCGAGCTCATTTGCAACATGCCGTCGACAAGAATCGGTACACGGACCCCACGCAGGATCATTTCGTCACTAGTTAAAGTTCCAGTTTTATCAAAACAACATGTATTGACCATTCCGGCGAGTGGAATTCTGAAAGGTTCAGTACAGTAGACTGAGCATCTATGCACCAAATCCGAAATACTTGAGGTCACTGCAAGACTCAGCTCCATGGGAAGTTCGGGTGGTACAACACTTGTAATAATGATAATAACATGAAGAACTAATTTGAACCGATTTCGTGTGGGGTCATTCCAGCCGTGGAATAAGACATATCCAGAGCTCATCATGGCGCATGATAGTAGAATCAAAATGAAAATGAAAGTGTCCCATGAATTGGCTGTATTTGATTGGGCTTGTTTCGTCGACGTGTGAACCATAGTTCGAAGAAGTGATCCTTGCTGAGTATCAAATCCAGTTCGCAGTACAAATGCAATAAAACCTCCATCTGGAGAATTTGGAATCGAGTATGCTGTATTGTCCTTGTATTCAGTCGAATCGGCGTTAGAATGATTTACTAGAACTGTTCCTCCGAATAGGATAGCACTCTTGTAGTTACCATCTTCCATATCCAAGCAAGGATCTTTTTCTGCATTGGATTCAATCAATGTAGATGCAACGTCAATAATAGACGTTTTCATCTGAGGGACACTGTGATTTGAATGGAGCATGTGAATAGTCATTCAGGATGATGGAAATAAAAAGCGCCACATAAATAACTTACCTTTCCCCTGTAAGAGTTGCTTCATTAACAACTGCACCGCCCTTGATCAATAATAAATCAGCAGGTATATGTGTCCCGCCTTCGTGATCCGCATGTTGTGACGTAGATGAGCTTGACAGACTCACAATATCACCGACAACTAATTCTTCGGAGGAAACAAGTTTCCAATGGTTTCTATAAACCCAAACACCAAAAGGCACTCGCAATGTATCTCTCAATCGCTGCAAATTGGTCAATCTGGTATATGCCACTGTGCATTCGAATAGAATCAGGGTAAACAACGTAAAAATAGCGTAATACCAATATTCATCAAGACACCACAATAGCACACAAAGGAGTTGAAACAAGAAAAACGGTGCCACCAATTGTTGCTTGAGCAAATCAACAAAAGGAGGCAAGTTGATCTTAATACTGTTGTTTGAATAAACATGTTTTGCTAAATTGAGGCTTTTTGTGGTGTGTCCAATCCATTGTTTTGTGTAGAATGATAGTGGCATATCGTTAGGGTAATGTAGACGATGAAAGAGTGTCTTTACTTTTGATGTCACAGGGGTTGAGTCTGACTTTGTTGTAGGGCCTGTTCCAAAAGGTAGCCATATAGAGTCCATCTCTATGTCATACCCAGCATCATGAAATAAGCAAGCTCGAAATATGGTCTCTTCGTAGTTTATGCTTGCAACTCTGCCACTTTTGCCTTCTACATTAAAGTCGTGGTAGGAAACGCGGACAATTTCAGTCCTTCCAGTCATTTGAGCTCCATTGTTTGTCGGTGGTATAACAAGACAATGAGTCCATTCATCAACCTCTTTGCCTTTTGCACTGCCTCCACGTTTGTATCCTACTCTCGCATTCAAGGACACACTCCATTGAGTAGCAAGGAACAATAAAACATGTGCGAAAAGAACCAATGAGAACACAAAACTGTGGCACCATTTTTGAATTTCATCAAGTGAAGATAACTTAATGGCATCTAAGTCAATAGCTATAAGAACACCATAAGCAATAATGAAGGGGAAAGTATCCAATCTCATGAATGCTCCACGTTCTACAAGAGGTATGATTGTGTGATAATGCTCTAACCGTTTTAGTACTCTTTGCTTCATCGCCATTTTCGATACTATCTACGCTTTTTATCCTTTATCAATGGAAAGATGTTTTGAAATGAGAAAACTGATTATCTAGATAAAGTAATAACTATACTCGTAAGTAATGACACATAACCTCGTCGTCTCGTCGTTCGTCCCGTCGTCGGTCGTTCCTAAAATTATCTCATTGATCTTACCGTGTAGTAATCAATTAACCCTTAGTGAACCGAGCAGTAATTTCTTTCTCATTGATCCATTTATTTCATCATTCCAACTGTACCAAAACTTTCTTTCTATATTAATAAAAAGTGCAGAGATTGTCTGATCTATTGGAGCAATCTATTCAGATCAAATCAGACCTTGAACAGACCACTGCGAAATCCCGTCATTAATCCTTGAAAACACCCTATGATTGAGAGTAGTATAAATCAAGATTGCCCCTTCAATACTGCAAGTTCAGTGCTGCTTTCAATGGATATTGTTCTTAGTATGTAGGTGCATCAATGGTATTTACAAGCTCTCTTTGGACTCATCGAGACATCATTCAGGTCGATGTAGATGTCGAGTTCCATCCTGGACCATTTTCCCATTGTTGGATTATTCATCACATGCTGCTTCCGGTCGAAGAATCAATCTGTATCCACTGAATATACTTCTGAACAATTCTTCTATATATTGGTGTTAGTATTTAGGTGTATTGATGGTTCTTCGAAGCTCTCTTTGGACTCATCGAGACATCATTCTCGATGTCGAGTTCGAGTTCCATCCTGGACCATTTTCCCAATGTTGGATTATTTATCACATGCTGCTTCCGGTCGAAGAATCAATCTGTATCCACTGAATATACTTCTGAACAATTCTTCTATATATTGGTGTTAGTATTTAGGTGTATTGATGGTTCTTCGAAGCTCTCTTTGGACTCATCGAGACATCATTCTCGATGT
>Ga0213868_10002426_pt1 | contig 17906 bp, 15 predicted proteins | sample PICome_9_FD_160087 | JGI IMG/M metagenome (GOLD analysis project Ga0213868, IMG submission 160087) | Coastal seawater microbial communities near Pivers Island, North Carolina, United States - PICO127 | ecosystem: Environmental > Aquatic > Marine > Coastal | place: USA: North Carolina...
AGTGGACAATCCTCTTATATCTTGTTTCAAATGTTGAGCAGTAGATGTACGCCTTGTCAAGTTCTTTGCGCCTGGAGATGGAAAGGATGGTACAGTAGTATACAATCGACGACCGCTACAATTAAGACGTAAAAGTCTTTTAGAACATGGAGTACTTTCCGTACTAACTCGTTGGCATATAGTTTTCCATACTAGCAACTCATGTTGGACTTTACATCTATTGATAAAGTTCTTCATAATGGATATAGTTTCACAGTATGTCGAGAGGGAAGGAAGGATTCTATATATCTACTGTTATGTGTTTTTCTTGAGATGAGATATCTATTTAGAGTTTACTTACTTAGCTCTTAGATGATACCAATGAGTGGCTCAGATACCATACCAAGCCCACAGGGAGTATCTTACCCGCATGATATCATCAATCATATATCGAATGCAAACTACTAAACAGAAAGCAGCGAAACAAGAAACAATAAAACACACTGACATCAACGCACTCACACAGACACACAATCTGAAAACTAAAACATGGACGACTACGACCAATCAGACGAAGAAGAGTACGAATATACTTACGACGATGATTCCATATCCGACGAGGGAGCTTCTGACGAAATGGACAATGGATCCTTGGAAATGGACTATGACTCGCCTACTAGGGATTCCAATACTACTAGAGCCTCTACGTCAAATGGATTAAATTCAAACGGGAAACAGATTTCATCGACAAATCATTCAAATCCAGGATCGAATAAGAAAAAGGCAAGGAGTGAGTCGTTGTGTGGTCAAATCGATGTTCATATGAGAGACAGTGGTGAGTCTTTTTATATTGTCTTACTTGAAGTTCATTCGATGTTGTTGTCAAGTACGATTCGATTCCTATACATTGTCTTTGGGATTTTGTTGTTCAAAGGCAAAATATATCATGCCTAGTTTGATTGATTGATTCATTGATTGATTCATTGATTGATTGATTGATTGATTCGTAGATATCAAACAAGAACCAATGTTAGGGGTCCCGTGTTTTTCTTTTCGATTCGTTCCATCTGACATCTTTCTATTTTTTGGACACTTGACATACTCTCTTGTTAAAACCCAAGATGAAGGAATACACATGATGGATGCAAAAGAATTGACACCCATGATGATGGAACGTATTTCTGAAATTGCAGAAGTCTTAGGTATACCCATCGCCGCTGCTGGACCATTGTTACGAAATCATAAATGGTCGAAAGAACGTCTTATTGAGGAGTTCTGTGCAAATGCTGTCAAGACGAAGCAAAATGCCGGTGTGCTGGCTCGCTGTGCTTGTTGTGATGGTACTACAGCAACCAGAGCAATAACATCAACAACATCATCAACTACTACGACAGCGACAACATCTATCAACAGTGAATATCATACATGTGGAATATGCTTTGATGATGAACTTACTCAAGATGAAATGTTAGCTATGCCTTGCGGTCACGAATTTTGTCTGGATTGTTGGAGAGGATATATTGCCTCTAAAGTATCTGATGGTCCATCATGTGTCTTAGCAGTTTGTCCCGAGGAGAAGTGTCATGAAGTCATGACAGAAGAAGAAGTTTCTAAAGCTATTGTTGATCCTTCGGACGAGATTAGAAAACGTTATGAAAATTATCAATTGAGAAATTTTGTAGATGTGAATGGAACTAGTAGATGGTGCCCTGGACCAGGATGTGAAAGAGTGGCTGTTTTATCTAATACTTCTGGGCTCTTTGCAGACTCTATATCAGGTACGTACATATGGTGGAAGAGTATCCTATGTGTGATTGTACATAACAAGCAAGTAGTATAGATCGACTTGCAATGCTTTGATCCAAATACATCCAATCCTTTTTGAAGAACGCTAACGTAGAAGTCTCTTCCAATTCTATAACCTTCTTCAGGTGTAGTTGCGCAATGTGATTCTTGTTCTACTTCGTTTTGTATCAAATGTGGCGAAGAACCACATTCACCAACAAATTGCAAAATGTTGGAACAATGGAAAGAAAAATGTAGAAACGAAAGCGAAACAGCAAATTGGATTCTGGCAAATACTAAACCATGTCCAAAATGCAGATCAAGGATTGAGAAGAATCAAGGTTGTAATCATATGACCTGTCAGCAATGTCGTTATGAGTTCTGTTGGATTTGTGTAGGCGACTGGAAGACTCATGGTGCCAATACAGGTGGTTATTACAATTGCAATAAGTTTTCAGAGGAAGTCACCGATGACCAGGAACAATCGGAGTCTGCAAGGGCCAAGAGAGAATTGGACCGTTATCTTCACTATTACAAACGATACCATGCGCACGCAGAAGCTCAAAAATTTGCCAAACGACAACTAGTTGACACAGAAAAGAAGATGGTTGCCTTGCAAGAGGCTAGGAATAATTCTACATGGACGGATGTAGAATTCTTAAAGAGCGCCAATGAACAATTGGTCGAATGTCGTCGTGTGTTAAAATACACTTATACATTTGCCTTTTATTTGACTACGCCAACCAAAATAGTCACAGAATCAACGAAAGAAAAGCAGAAAGGTAAAGGTACGAAAGAAAGTCCCCAAGACGAAGTAGAGAAAAGTCCAGAAGAACAATTGAAGCAAATGCAGAAAGAAAGATTTGAGCACCACCAAGAAATGCTTGAACGCTTCACTGAAGATTTAAGTGAATTGGTGGAGAAACCATTAGCAGAAATAAACCGTGAGCAAGTCGTGAATCAGACTAGAGTCGTCGACCGTTTCATGAAGAATATGCTCCAATATGTAGATGACGGAATGGAAGAAGTCGTTTAGAGTGAAATCATAAAAACCTTCAAGGGAATCTACTTAATGTAGATGAATGAACCTAATTTCTTGTAATTACTCGCGTTTCATTGCCTGGTCTCTACTTTATAATTTACAATCTCTCATCATCATTGGTAACAGACTTATGACTATTACTTTCATCGCCAAATCGGTCTCGACTGGTGCTGGAGGATATAGTATCAGCCACCCAATCCATAGAGGAGGCAACGGCATTGACAGCTTTACTAGTGAGTTGATGTTCCTTTTCGATGGACTTGATGGTTGTTGTAACACCACTTTTTTCAATACTTTCACCTACCATGCTAGCGACTCCTTTCACACGATCACTTTCGACAATAGTGCGAGTTGCAGGTTTAACTTTATCACTCCATATCTGATTAAGAGACCTCCATGTTCCTGAAACAATATTTGAAACCCCCAACGACTGATCCACATTATGCGCAGCTGATGATATCTTATGATCTAACTTTGAATCAACATCCGATGCAACTGCACTTAACACCGATGTCAACTTAACCGTAGATTGTTTAAGCTTGTCTACGAGAACCTGAGACGATTGAGATTCTTCACTGGACTTTAATTCATCAATTAAATGATTCACATCATCGTCTTCTAGCTCTTCATTCTCTGCCATTGGCGATTCCGTTAGTAGTTGATGGGTTTCCCCATTCAAATTTTGTTTCTCAAGGGGAACATCTTCCATGATTCGATTCGTGCGTTTTCTTTGTGTATGTGTTTATTTTGTTCTTCTCGTTTTGTTTTTGTTTTCTCTCTTTACACTCTTTTAGTTTTTTTGAAAAGGATTTTATTTGATCCAAGTTAGTATTTTCATGTGTAAAAAGTGTGACCAGTGAAATAGGAAATAGGAAAGGGACAAGGGAATAAGACATAGATAGAAGAACAAAGAGAGCCAATCCAAAGAGAATTCGAAGACCATGTCAAACAATACGAAACATCAAAAAATTGATACAAAAGAACATCAAGCATTACTAGATAGAGCGTTTGATCGAATCGTAAGTGCAGCTCAAAAATCAAAGCTATTAGCTGAATCTACAACTGAGGATCAGGAACAAGAGTACAAATTACAACTAGAACGTGAACGCGAAGCTGCATCCAAGAAGAAAAGAAAGGCACTTTCAGCAGAACATGCCGAATTAGCTAGGTCTACTGGACTGAGTTCACAAGTTGTGGCTCTTATGGTGAGGGATAAAAGTGATGACGATGATGATTATAAACGGAGGGATAAGAAACGTCGGAAAAGAAAATCTGATAAAAAGAAGAAGCATCGTAAAAGAGATTACTACAGTAGTAGCAGTGATGATGATAGCGATGAGGAAAGAAGACAAAGACGCAAACGAAAAAAGAAAAAGAAGGATCGGAAGCGCCGTTCTCGCTCTTATAGTAGTAGAAGTAGCGAAGGGAGTTCGGACGATTCCTCAGAGACGGAACGAAAGGAAGCTCAAACATCCAAAGACAACAACATGAAACAGAAGAAGAGTCGATCTAAATCAACGGAGCAATCAAATTCATGAATAATCATCACTCATGACAGCATAAGTGACGAGCTGTATAATTAGTTTTACGCTTTACGAGTCTTTTACATTTCATCATCATAGTCTGTATTCTTCTTGCGTCTTCCCTTTTTGTTTTGGGCAGCCGCACGATCCTTTCTCTTTTGAGCAGCAGCTCCATCAGGAACACCAAAGATAGGTTCCAGATGAGGCCAGATCTGTTTCCTCCATACAATCTTGAGCTTTCTATAAGTTTTCCCGAAATTGTAGTTCGCATTTCTCGCTGCAATCTTAAGTTTCTGAGGAGCATGCTTATTGAATTGAGTTTGAAGATATTTTTTTGTTTCAGTCATTTTCTCAAGTGCCAAAGTCATGGGAGCCTCATCCTTTTCCCAATTGAGAAAGTATCCATAATCTTGGTACTTACGCTCGAGACGCTTGATGAGTGTGGGGTAGTCTCCATAATATTTTGCTAGAATACTATCAACTTCATCAATCTTAAATGGATCATGCTTTTCATAGAAACTCCTCACGCGCTTTTTTGGGGACGCCCCTATGTTTAGTTTATGACCAAGACTTCCGAGAATATGCTGTCTTTGGATGAAGTTTCCAACCCAATCACCAGCATATAGCATTACAGGAAGTAGTGTCGTACCAGTCATCATAATCAACATAATTAAGGGTCCCATCTTGATTCCTTGCGAAGCAGGAGCAGGTGCCCGAGCAGTCTGACCAGTCGGATTGGCAGCATTAGGAGGCTTCTTCTTGATTCTCTTCTTCTTTTTCTTTACTGACTCGTCATTGTCACCACCACCAACATCAGGAACAAAGTCCTTGAGGTCAAAATCGTTTTCAATTTTACTATCGCTATCCATGGTAAAAGTTCAAAAAGTGACTTGTGGAAATGAAGAGGGGAGAATGGTTTTGGCTTCACGATTGTCGTTTGTCCAAGCGTTGGGTGTTGGGTGGTTGCCTTCCACCTGGCTGTCAATTTTGTATCCGTATAGGGTAGCGAGATTTACACTCAGCTCCCTACGATTGTCATTTTTTTTTCTATGGAGCAAAATGCCGTACACCGAGATTACTACTTTTTATTTATATATTTTGATATTCATTCAATTAAAAATATTTAAATCTACTAGCTCAAGTTTAGAGCAGTCTTTAGTATGGCTTTGTTGGTTTCTACCTTGTCAGAATCCTCATCAGAGAAGTCCATGGAGTCATATAGGTTGAAAATCTTCCAAGCTGTCCCCTCATCTACACTCAAATTCAAGTCTTCTCCGTTCACAAATTGGGCATATCGGACAAGACGAAGAATGATTTCAGTAGAATTTTCTTCACGGCCACGCAAAATTTCTGCTTTAATTCTTGTCATTGCAGCCTTTGATCTGTCACAAATGATATCGAAGAACAACTTTTCTGCTTCCTCGGGTGTCAGTCCTAAACTTTCTTGGATTTCAGAAAGTACATCACCACTCTCAATGGTAATATCACCATTGACTAGCCCAGGAGAGACCTCCGCCTCGAAGAGCTGTTCAATGATGGACTTGGAAATTCCAATTTCTTTCTCTAGATCAAGTCCCATGGAGTTACACTTTTCACGGAAGGTCTTGACCTGTGCAGGCGTTGGATCATTCTGAATAAGTGCATTACACTCTTCGGATAGGAGCTTCTTTTGAGTCTTGAGCAACATTTCTTCACTCTTCTCTTCAGAGATTCCAAGTTTGGCCTGGATATTTGCAAGAAACATCATATCCTGTTGATCAAGAGCACCCTTTGTTCTCATGGAATTGCTTATGTAATTTTCATACACAGTGCTTCCAATAGAGCTTGTTACTTCATCTTGCTTCTCCTTGCCAAGTCCCAAAATACCTCCGAAGGTCTCACGTGCTGCTTCATATCGTTGCCCTTGAGCACCTTGAGTAGTAAAACCTCCAACGACAAATTGACGGAACAACAACTCAGCAAGCTCTTCCTGAATTGCTCCACATCCAAGACCAGTAACAGGGTAGGTTACCTCATATTCAGGGACTTCTTCTGTGACAGTCTTTTCTTCTTCTCCCTCCATGACTTTTTTGGAAATGGTCTTAGTTCCAATTTCTTTTTTCTCTGCGATATCGTTTTCAGTGTAAAAATCAATAAGGTTCATACAGTCAGTCATGATATTAGCCTCTGATCCAAGGCCAAGCTGACCATCAGCTTTCTTTCCAGATCTCGAGAAATCCTCTCCATAATCCACGTTTCTCTTGCGAGAAAGCTGTTCAGCTGTCAACATTGTACGTTCTAACTCAAGAACAATAAATTCAACCATAGGGGCCATTCTTTCTGTCATAGCTTCAAGATATAATTTTCTAGATGCCTCCATTGAAACTCCAAGACGTTCTCTTAATTTTTCAAGTGGCTCACGGTATTCTTTGGTGATGACACCTGTCGAACCCATCGACTCCTGCACACTTTTCTTATAAGCACCACCGAATACATCATAATGAGCGGAGAAGGTATCTTCTTCTGTCATTCCAAGAAGATCTCTCAAAGCATTTAATTGCTCCATCATTTCTTTGCTTGGTATTCCAGAAAGAGACTACAGGAAAAAAGAAAATACATTAGAATATGTTCCTCATCAGTAAAATAGATATCCATTTCAAACTCACCTTTTCATTAACGATGCTGACTGCTTTTGCATAAATTGGAGAAGCGAATTCAGCGATGAGATTATCCGAAAGTTTGTAATTGTTCATGACAGTTTCAATATTTTCTTTGAGATTCTTGACCAAAGTTGGAGTAAAATCATCACCCATAATCTCAAACATGGCCATATTCAACGCCTTTTGAAGCTCAGGGCCGAAGTTCATTCTGAATTCTACCGCCTCGTCTTCATCCGTAATTCCCAACATGCTTTTGACTTCTTTTACTTTTGCATAATTTTCATCGGTAAGCTCTTTTCCTGATTCACTCTTGCGAACAGCACGAGTAAGGAAAATTCTATACAGACGCAATCTATCTTGCCTTGACAGCATTCCACAGGCAGAGCTCTTAGAAGAAGGATCAAAAAAGGCCTTATCAAAGTCAGCAAATTCGTCCCAGCCTGACTGCTGTAGAACGTCTCTACACGCTTCCTTCGCTTCAAGAGCAAGCAACAATTTCTCATAAGTGACTCCTTCATTGTTGACCTTGGCGAAAGTCATGGTATCTTCAAAAGGCTTCCCCATGGCCTGCATAACCATAGAAGCTAAAAGATCCTTCATGGCACCATCTTTCAATAACAGTTCTCCTTGGCGCTTGGTAAGTTGACTCCATGCTTCAGCACCAGAGATATCGTGGGCAATAGCTGTATCCATAATTTGACTAGCTTTGGCCTGAAACAGAGGGGTTGCTTCTACAGATATCTCATATCCTGCACTCACATCATCAATGCCGAGAACAGACTGAAGCTTTGCGAGCTGTGACATTGCAAAACAAATGTAAGAAAATAATCCAAATTAAGTTGAACAGATAAAAAGAAACGCTGAGTTCAAGATTTTCACTTACTCTTGCCTCTGATCCAGGAGCAAAACCATATACTGAAAGGTCGGCATTTTCGTCCATATCATCATTTTTTCCTAGAAGAGCTTTTACTTCATCGTTGAATGTAGTCAAATTCATATCAGTGGCCGTCTGATCGTTAATTCCAAGTGAATTGCGTGCACGGATCAACATTTCTGGAGATACAGCATCAGATTCCAACTTGGACCTGGTGCTATCCAATGCCTTCTGATAAAAAGGTTCGGCTACCTCAGCAACTCTGTCTAATGCTTCATCAAGCTTCAAATCAAATCCCTTAGCTACGCGAGACATTTCATATTTAAATGCTTCCTCTGTTTCACCGCTTTGGCGGAACACACGTTCACTGAGAAAAAGAAACTTATCAATTGACATTCTATCAGGATGTTCAGGATCTTCCAAATCCTCCATGGGAGTAAAGAGACACGTTTGACGATAAAATTCCTTCGCAGCAGCACCATGAGCTTCACCAACTGCAAGATTATCCAAACTGAGTGCATTACGAAGGTTCGTCAACTCCTTCATCTCTGACGTCTTTGTTATGGGAGTCTTCACCATACCAATAATATAACGTTTGTAAACATCTGATTTCATGGAAGCGAAATCCTCGTCGTCAACTCCATACTTTTTCTGAATATCTGCGATAACTCCAACTATCTCTCCAGAGTCAACACCATAATCAATAATAGCTTGAGCAATTGCTGGTTTCGCAGCAAGATTTGTGGCAGCATCAAGACGAGATTTTCCAATGTACCCAGCTACTCCCGTGATGGCAGATCCAGCAAAAGCAGCAACTTGTCCAGCAGGACTAATAAGCGCAGCCCCAAGCAAGGCAGCAGCAGGAACTGCAGCCATACCGCCTGTCTTGAGCAGACCAGGGCTCTTGAAAGCGGTTTTAGTCAATTTATCTCCCTCTTTCGTCATATTCTTTAATTCTTCAATTCCGCCTCCTGCTCCTCCAAACATACTCATGTTAGATTTAGACGATGAAGGTCGTGTCATGGTTTGCATCTGAAGTGGAGAGGACATGAACGTTGATTTCTGCACAGCAACTCCAAATGCATCCACATTATGTATATGTGACGCTGCTAAGAACGCCGCTAAGGTGCTTGCTTGAACTTTCATCTGAAAGTAGAAACGAAAGGAAATACAAGGTGAGTTCGAAATGGTTCTGTGAAAGAAGAAGAAAATATGTCGATGAAGAAAAAGTTTCAATTTTCTTCGACACAAGTTTCACATGTGTTTGATAATGTGGAGAAGAAAACACTTACATTCTATTTAATTTGGGTGGAATAGAACAAAACGCCCTCTTGAAACGTGTCCTCAACACAGTTTTCTTCCGAGCACACAATATGATGATATGCTTTGATGGCTCTCAATTATCCAAGCCAGGTTGAAGCAGTAAAAAACGTACTTTTGCCAGGTGTAAGGCAAAATCCCTTTCCGTTCGACAGGGATACTATGAAGTCCTAACCTGATACGGTCTAGAGAGACACGAGTCGCGACAGTGACGCATCGAGATTCGACGCATTCGACTTTATGCAACCCTGCCACCATCAACCATCGAAAAGTATTCCGAATTAGAGAATTTTTCTTTTCCACATGCGCATGTTTTCTCCCCCCAAACAACAATCTGTTTATTTTTACAGAAATCGGCACTAGAGATATTCTTTTCAAAAACAGCTTCGAATGAGGATCATTTTACCATTGGTAGCTTTAGGATTGATATCCGATAGTGTTCATGGCTTCACCGTGTTTCACCCTCCAGTTGTATTGAACACAAACACGCGGACTGTAACGAAGAGACATGGTCTCTATTCAACAGCTACACCAACTACAGGAACACAAGAGAAAGACGGGTTGGTTGTAGGAGATACGAAAGGAGCAGTATTGTTACTTGAAGACGTGGCCATATCAAGGGGATCAAATCAGATCATCGCCAATGCCGAACTACGCATTGAACGCGGTCAACGTTGGGGCATCGTGGGAGCAAATGGAGCAGGCAAATCGACGCTTTTAGGATGTATCACTGGAACAGTTCGAAAGGATAGTGGGAAAGCACTTGTAGCCCCCAAAGTTAGAGTTGGATATTTAAGACAAACGGCAGTAGCAGGAAGCAACAAGACTGTTTTCGAGGAGGCAGCAAGTGAAATGGCTGATATTAATGAAGCAAAAGCTAAGATGGAAATGGCAGAGACTGCAATTACTAATGGTGATACATCTGATGCTATGCTTATAATGTTGGATGAAGCAACTTCTGAATTTACGGCAGCTGGGGGATGGACACAAGAGCAAGAGGTTTCTCTTGTTCTACAAGGATTGGGATTTCAACCAGAAGACTCAAATCGCCTTTGCTCTGAATTTTCAGGGGGGTGGCAGATGAGAATTGCGCTTGCTAGATTGTTACTCTCAAAGCCGAACTTGTTGCTTCTTGATGAGCCAAGCAATCATTTGGATTCGTCAGCAAGAGATTGGCTGGGAAAATATCTTGCTGCTTTCGATGGAAGTCTTGTTCTTGTTTCGCACGATACTTCGTTGTTGGAAGCAAGTGTGAATAATATTGCTGAGGTTACAAGTGGGACTCTTCTTACCTACGTTTCTTGTTCTTACTCTCGTTATCTAGAAGAAAAAGAGTTTAGAAAAAAAGTTGCACAGGCTGAGTATGAAAGAAACTTGGCAGAAGCAGCACACTTGCAGGCCTTTGTTGACAAATGGGGAGCAAGTGCCACCAAGGCTGCCTCTGCTCAAAGTAGAGTGAAGCAGATTGAGAAAATGAGAAAGGAAGGAAAACTCACACCTCCTCCTGCGGCAGTCGTACAGACTAATTGGAAACCTTCAATGATTTTACCAGATCCACCAAAGGCTATGGGTGAAATTCTACTCAGTCTCAATAATGCAAACATTGGATATGATGCAGATGGAGAACCATTGTTAAAAAATATTAACTTTGAACTTCGACGAGGTCAAAAAGTTATCTTAAGAGGCCCGAATGGTGCTGGAAAATCAACTCTGATGGCTGCATTACGGGGATCATTGTCTCTATTATCCGGGGAACGAAATGAGAACGAGAAACTGCGTCTTGGTTACTTTACTCAGGATCTAGCTCAACAGCTTGACAAATCAGCTCGAGCTGTCGATCTTGTCACAGCTCATGCTAGAGAAGGCAAATTTGGCGATATAACTATCTCCGATGAGGACGCACGATCCGTTATGGGAAGACTAGGTCTCACAGGAGAAAAATCACTTCGTAAAGTTGCTGACTTGAGTGGAGGAGAGAAAGCGCGAGTCGCCTTATCGATGTTTGCCCTGAAGGCAAGTAACGTGATTTTGTTAGACGAACCTAGCAACCACTTAGATGTAGAGTGTATCGAAGCACTAAGTAATGCTCTCAACAATTGGAACATCAAAGATGGAGCAATCGTCGTTGTATCACATGACCAACCTTTCTGCGAATCTGTTGGATTTAATACCGTCGGCACTGTGAAAGATGGATCTCTGAAAGTTGAAGAGCGCGCTTTAGATACTAGCGATTGGCGTCTATTTGATATGACTCTTCCCGAGAGCAGCGACAAGAACGCATCCATGCCAAAAGAGCTAACTCCAGAAGAAAAGGAAGAACAAAAACGACTCCGTAAGCTAGCATACAACGCACCGAAACAAATTGCGAAACTCGAAAAGTTGATCGAAGCTGCTGAAGCCAAATTATTAACTATTGAAGAGGAAATGCTAGAAATTGGCACAGACATCGGACGACTAGTAGACTTCCAGAAAAAGAAAGAAAAGATAGAAAAAGACATTTTGAAGTATGAAAGGGAATGGGAAGAACTTGAGGAAATACTGGCGAGTGTCGGAGAACAGTAAAGATAATGAATAGACACAAAATAGAATTTAAACTATTTTTTTGTAACAAGAATATTAGAATATATTTCCAAAAGGCGCCTTTGTATTCTCGCGATAATTTCTTAAGACATATAGACTTCTAGATACTCATTCAATTGAACTTTACTCATTCATATCAATGTCATCGTAATTGAACTTTACTCATTCATATCAATGTCATCGTAATTGAACTCGACCGAGGATTGATAAGGGAAAGAGGATGATGTTTCATAGGTGTGGGAGCTCTGAGATACGGAATCAACTGAATGGCGATATGGGCTATGTTCTTCCCATGATAACTTGTTTCGTTTGTACAGGAGTATTGCCAATTCCTTCATAAATACATATAGATCTAATAGATATACCTCATGCTCAGGTCTAAGGATTCTACTTATTTGTACGATATCAATCGGTGTATCGCCGCATTTATCTGGCTGAAAAATTGCCGAAGCATTGATTTGAAAGAGTTTCAATATCACCTTCTTCCCTGAAATAACATCAATTTCTCCCATACACAGGCACTCCGTGATGTGATGGAGCGGGGTGCGTGACGCCTCTAAGTCAACAACGAAGGCCGTACTTGGACAACGGTTCAGTAAATATTCAATTATTTCGTATGTTTGACCATTCAAACAAGCAACGTGAAGAGCATTAGCTCCATATCTATCAGTTTTTAGGTATTGGTCCGGTTCTAATTTTAGAATCTGGTCTAGGATGTAAAAGGGAGCACCAAAGCCAATACAAGCCGAGAGAACTGTAAGTCCCGATGTTTCCCTTTCTAAGCAAAATTCTTTCGCGAATCGACCAGTCAGGAGTTTATATATCTTTCTCCAAGCCCTATGTTCAATATATTCAAATATTTTGGAGTTATTACCTCCTATTGATAACCTTCCTATAGAGATTGATTGCGTTGTATCATCAGAGGAGTAACTTATAGATCCCGGTATCTTTGACATCGTCGTGATGCTTTTCAGAGTGGTGCCTATTTCAAGTTAGTTATGAGGGGGATGAAGGACATCAGCTGGGACTATTGAAATTATTCACGCACTTATTTTTATAATTTTCTTCCGCCCCCGGGACCCGCCGGGAGGAGGGCTAGAGGATGGAGCGGGGGAGAAAAGCGCGAGGGGATAACCCTAACCAGTCAAGAGAAAAAATAAGACTAAGTAAGTAAGTACGTAAAATTAATCAGAAGGTATTTGTGTGTTTCTAAAACATAACTGTGTTATTATTATAACTCCGGTGCAGCCCAGTATATGAAATCGGATTCACTGTTTAGAATCATTCATTTTCTTGTCCGTTGTGTCAGCAACACTCTGATCACCCTTTTTTCCAACCATTTTCGAAACGCTGGGTAGTATAGCCAATGTCACCGCAAGTCGAATAGGTTCTGTAAGCTTAGTCGCAATCCAAGCAAGAGCTAAGTTTGTGGTGTGTGGATTCTGCGTTACATAGGAAGCATATTGTTTCGTCCAGGAAAATTTCTCAAGATAGCTCCCAACGAATTCGGCTGTAGAATGAAACTCGCGAACATCTGCATCTTGTGCTGCAGTTCCCGAGGGAGCATGCCATGGCAAATCTATATTAGCGATTGTAGTCGGGTCTAACAATCCAGTATCAATAGATGCATAGAGAGAAACAAGCGTCGTGACATAGATAGACATGTATGTTCCAAAAAAAGTCCACCCATATTTCTGAAATAATCCTACAAAGGATCCCTTCACATTTTTATTTTCCTTTGTCAAAGAATCAGAATCTGCCACTTGTGATGAGACAGTCTGTTTCGCCTGATTTTCTACCTTTGAACTATCATTGGGGACTGTCGACTTTAATCTTACCGTCTGATATTTTGTAAGAGAAGCGTTCCCGGCACACTCAAACAATGTATTTGAAATTGATCTAGAGAATGTTGCTTGATGAAACATACCATTCATTTTACTTTTGTCTAAAGGTTTTCCCACACGAACACTAGGAGCCGATCCACTTGATGTTTCGTCGTCATTATACCCAGAAGAACGTCCATATAAATGACTCAAGTGATAACTTGCTCTGTCGTGACCAGATGATCCACGGAAGATGGAATAAAGTTGACCTACGTTGTTCTTACATTTACTTTTCAAGGTCATCCTTGCAGAAAATGTTAACATTATTTTCTATGATGTGAAATATTCTCTCGTCGATCAAAGATACTACTTGTTTCTCCAGTTCTTTATAATTTGGAGGTGGGAACTCGTCAATAGTATATAATGCAGTGCTTCAGATGATGAGTGTGCATGCATAAAGAAGAAAAGAAGAAAGAAGAGAGCAAATGAATGAATCTCACGAATCGTAGTAGTTTGTCAAGCACGGGCGGGTTATGAGCTAGTACCGTGTGCGCACAAAATACCAAAAAATATGTTCCAGGTTGAACTTATTGAGAAAGGTGCCACTAAAGCCTACAGAAACAAACGAAAACCATCATCGCATATAAGTAGTCTACAAAAAAGAAAAAGTTGCGATATGAAATTTTCCTCATCTGCACTTGCCGCTCTGGTCATCACGGACGTTCAGATTACGAATGCATTTACTGTACCTTCACCTTCTTTTGCTAGAAATGCAGTTTCCCTAAGAGCTTCCAGTGAATTTGACTTCATCCTCCAAGAAGGTGTTCATGTTGAAAATGCTCTGATGCAAAAGACAGTGAAGCAAGGCATTGATACAAATTATATCATTGGCATCCCTGACACTTCTGCTGCGGCCACTTTGACCAGTTCAGTAACATTCGAAGAAGCTTCTGGCATGGCATCTGACATGGACCTTGAGGATGAAAACGATGCTGATGGTTCATTCAATTATCTTTCGGAAGAAACTGAAGAAGGAGAGACCCAGACTTCTGATCCTCGACTCGCAGAGATTCTTCGCAAAGAAAAACAGCAGATGGCAATGAAATCTCAACCTCCTGATAAAACACCATTGAGTGTTAAAACTCTCAATTATCTGAAAGGCAAAGATTTTGGTGAAATTTTCTTCACTGTTCTAGTTCCAGTCATCGGAGGATATTATTTTGTAAAGAAGGCTTATGAAAAGGTTTCGGACCAAGTAGAAACGAAAGCAGATGATACATTGGATGCGTATGCCAATGAAATGATTTATCACAATGGAGACTTTGAGGAAATGAAATTGGCTCACCTCGATTATGGAAAGAAACTCATGTTTTTAGGACCTAAGAAGAATGATGCCATGCTCAAGCGTTATTTGGAATTCTACGCCAAGAAGGTTACCGTCAGCCCCCAAGCTATAAGGTTAGTTTAGATGTGTAGGGTACTACTGACTGGAGTTTTTTTCTTTCTGAATCGAAGTATCTCACATTTAGCGTTTTTTTACAGTGCACTCTCTTATGTATTTTCTCTGTACAAACTGACGGAAGATCGTGCGGCTGAAGTTCTTTGTGAACTCTGCATGTCCATGCCAGAAAAAGTTGCCTCTGCCGGAAAACTCTTGTTCTTTGGCAGTCATATTCTCAAGTCGAAAGAAGCAAAGGCCAAATTGAAGCCAATTAAGGCACTCCTAGCCTCCTCTTATAGAGATGATGGAGTAATCAGTGGAGAAGAGATTGTTGAAAAATCACAGATTGAGATGGGAAAAGCTGCCTACAGAGCAACTGTTGCAGCTGCCGGAAAGGGACAAACAAAGCTTACAGTTGGATGGGAGGTCCTTGGTTTAGATAAGGAGACTGCTACGGCAATTTTCGATGAAGTTGCAAAAGAGGGATTTCTCACAAAGACCCAGGCCAAATATGGTGCAAAGCAACAACAGTTTGATGCAAAGGGAAGAAAGATAGACGATTCTGGAAAATTGAAGAATCCCGAGGAAGCAGCCAAAGATGACGACGATGATGACATGACCCCAAGTGGAAACGTTCAAGAATGCACAGAGTGTGGATTCACGTTATTCGTTGCAGAAGGAAGAGACTTCAAATTTTTCAACGCTGGATTTACATGCCCTGAGTGTGGCGCATCCAAGGACAAATTCAAACCTGTTACTATGGACTAAAGAAATAATAAAATGAAAATTACTTATAATGACATCACTTGTTGCGCTGCTATTGATGAACAAAACTTGACATTAATTTTCAATTTATTATTTATGGCTCTGTCATAGGTTTTCTTGTAAAGTGTACACAAATCCACCCTCTCTCGCCATGAGACCATACGCGCTGTTCTTTAAACGTAAACTGTAAATTTCCATCCTCATCTATGATTCGCCTCGTATAATTGACTGTTGCTTTCGTCCCGTCCCGCACCTGCACAGATCCATGGCTTAAAATATTCATGTTACCTTTGCTATCATGCCCAAATTCAAGTTTATGAAATGCTTCTTTCTTAGACAGTTCCTCTCCGTTCGCGCCTTTCATCATTTCGGGGCTACATAAATTCGCATATTGTTCCACATCACTATTTTCAATGGCAGAGATAAGCTGAGCATTAGCAGTCAATACATCATTCATGACATAATTGTTCATGGCATCTTGGGTGGTGCCCCATACTTCTTCAACGGTACCCTCCCCTCGAATATGACAAATATGAAGTGTAGACATGCCCTTTTCGTCGATTTCATTTTTCTCCACCTCTTCCAAAGCATATACGACAGGCATAGTCTGCCCCTGAAAGGTTTTGAAGCGTTTTCTAGCGCTTTCAAGATTATCATCACTTCGTCCACTTGTTTCTGCTCTTGCCATAATTCTCTTCTCGAGAACATCAATCGGACAATCATATACGAGTGATCCGATGACAGCAGCATATTCAGGCATTTCTCTAGTCCATCCCTCTAAGTTGTCAAAGTTACGAGGGAATCCATCGACCAAAAATATTGGTGCACCATATCCTCCAGCAGATGCTTCGTCCATGGCATTTCTAACTAAGTTGAGTGAAATTTCCACAGGAACAATCTTACCGGCAACTAGACAACTCTCAATCAATTCTGCATGTGGACTAGAGTCTCCTCTTTCTCGTTCCTGTCTTAATAGTTCTCCTACAGATAAATGAATGCATTTGTAAGTGTTTACTATTCTCTCAGATTGAGTTCCTTTTCCCGCTCCTGGTCCCCCAAGGATGAAAATGACACGATGCTGTTTTTTTGCTGATAATTCAGAAGTGTTTACATATTGAAGTCCCGCAAATTCAGAGACTTTAGTCGATGTACTTGATATACTTCTACTACTTTTTGCAGCTGACGCAATTTCGTTGAGTAGATCGTCTGATAATTTTGCCTTGGGAGTATCCGACGACAGCGTCGCCCTAAGACTGGTGGAAGTTTTGTTGTGATTGCTTTTATGAACGAAAGCGAACGATAAGCTGCTCACTGGAGCAGAACATGCTGCAAAGGAACTAACTCTGGATTGGAGTAAAAGTAGAAGAGAAGCATTAAGAGGAAACCTCATATTCACTTTCAAAATGTATCAATTTGAAGTTATTGAATGGTCAGTATCATTTTGTGACACCGTACATCGTGCGTTGTGCGTTTGATGTTGGGTTCTTCGTTCTTCAATCTTCAATAGGTTTCACATTTAATTTATCTACTGCAATAACGTTTCAGTAGAAGAAGAAAAAGGAAAGCTTTTTCATCACACGATTACAAAATATCCGCTCGTGATTCTATTCATTCATTCCATTCAAATTGCGAAACATCATCTTCCTTTACGAACATCAAGATATTCAAAATCGTCGATAGACTCAAAACTATATCATGACCGTTCGAAGCAGTTCTTCAAATGCCATGATGATCAGAATGAACCATGCCCACTCGCATAGAAAAACGGCTCCATACAAAAATGAAACCATCAAATCGTACTCTTTTCGAAAGATCATCAATCAGGCTCATGATGATTCATCTTGTACTCAAAAGAGAACAGTGGAACTAACGAATGCGCATGTGTTTCGAAAAGACCAGTCCGACACATTGAACCTATCATCCACATCCAATGATTCTCTTCATCATTTTGAAATGCGCATCGAGTGCTTAAATGGACAAAATGACGAAAAGAAAGAGTGTTCCTATTCTCATCACGACGATCTCACATATGATATGATTGCACAAAATTGTGGAAATACTATAAAGGTATTCAATGACAATGACTGTAGTGTTGATATAGATTGTACAGATAGAATTGCGAATGGCGATCCATG
>Ga0213868_10002427_pt1 | contig 17906 bp, 10 predicted proteins | sample PICome_9_FD_160087 | JGI IMG/M metagenome (GOLD analysis project Ga0213868, IMG submission 160087) | Coastal seawater microbial communities near Pivers Island, North Carolina, United States - PICO127 | ecosystem: Environmental > Aquatic > Marine > Coastal | place: USA: North Carolina...
GATTGATTCATTCATTCATTCATTCATTCATTCATTCATTCATTCATTCATTCATTCATTCATTCATTCATTCATTCATTCATTCATTCATTCATTCAACAATGGCTGTCAGGGTAAAGATGAATTTAATTCTTATATTTACAATCCTAATGGATTTATGAAACAAACATGTCTGTATCTGACAGATGAAAAGAAACAACATAATCAAATATTTCTCCTTGTTACGTAATAAGGTTCATATCATTACACTTCTACACTTGTATAAGTTCATCCAGTTTTTCAATAATTGAATCTCCCCAAACTCTGTATCCAATGTAGGATGGATGAAGAAAGTCATTCATTAAAGCTTGGTCTATTTGTAACGTCTTCTCAGGAACCGATGGATCAACAAGGAATAGATCCGTGGAATCTACATATACCAGTCCTTCCTGAGTCTCACAGTATGCCTTCAATTTTTCATTTACTTCTTTAATTGCGTTCCATAGTGGCGGAAGTTGCTTTCCTTTGCGATTTGAATGGTGTAGGAATCCCTTTTTCATATCAAACGAACGTGGTAACAGTCCATTGACGACAACAATGGCACCTGGTCGTTGCAGACGAATCTCTTCCACAACGCGTAGAATTCCTAGAAGGGTCGCCTCTGGTGAGCACCAGGAAACTCCAAAATCGTTTGTTCCAATCAATAGCCAAAATACTTTTGGATTCAAAGTAGGTGGCAGTTCACCATTTTGTAAACGCCATAGTAGATCTGTCGTCTATTATCAAGAGATTTGTAAGTCTCATAACATGAATGATAGAACGTAATATACAAAACAGTACATAATTCCATGAATAAAAAAAAATGAAATCAAGAAACTCACTCTGTCGCCTGAAATACCCAACGGAATTCCAATGTACTTCGCCCCTCCTTTCATTGTGAAAAGTTGTTCATATACGGCAAGGTTTTTGTCTTTGCGTCCATTTGGAAACCCAAACGAAGTCCCTTTCCATCCTTCTGTTATCGAATCGCCATAAAATACAACATCCACATCACTGTTCAAATTGTGAATGGCATCTTTATTCTCATGTGTGGTCTTGAGCCAATGTCTCTTACCAAATCTACCAGAGGGTGTCAAAGGATCTGGACATGAACATTGTGACTTCATATGTGGGAAGCAACGATCTTTTAGTGCTTTGCTGGCTTCAGTTAGACTTTGTAATCCTGAAATCTCTGAATAATCTTTTGGAATAACGGCAAGTTTTTGTATGATCTTCATACGCCTTACACCATGGTAATAATTTCCAGCGACTATTACTAGAATAAATATGAGAACCCAAAGATATTTCATAGTCATCCATCTCTGAGCATGTGGATATGTACGTCTACTTCTTCTTGGAGGAGGCACTGTTCCATTGGATACAACAGATACGTTCTTCTTCTTGCCCTTTTGGAAGACATTTCCTTTTCTCATTTTTACATTTCCATCTTCTGGTAAAAATGGCTCTTGTTCTGAATCAGGAATAGAAGATGTCATGTTTGGTTCTATGTTAAAAAGATATATAACGATCAACCAGTAAAAAGATAACGTTGTTGAGTCTCTTTTCTTAACTCGTAGATGGGATGGAAGATAGATACTTTTTTCGTCGTATTCGTCGTATTCGTTACTTGTTCATTTCGATTTTTAGACAAGTATGACCAGGATTGTACTTCATTTGTTTCCAAAAATTATAGATCCAGCCAGCAGAATGGAGTGAATCGAATAGGAATAAGTTCCCTTATACAAAGAAACAAAAGCATATGGCAGTGCATATTTAATAGCAATTTAGAGTTCTACTAGTTTTTTTCATTGTGCTGAGATTCTTACACAATACTATTTGGAGATGATGTAAATCCAGTGAGGTGTCGTCGCTTCATCGGAGCAGATGTCGTCCTTTTAATGGATGCAAATATATTTCTTCTTTTGACTGATTTATCCATCTGTTCCATAGCTAATTTTCTTTTGCGTTGATACTCTTGGCTTCTATGATAAACTTCCCAAAGCTTATCACGGCAAGTGGCAATAACAACCCCGTCTCGGTCCACACCAATGGCATCGAATATTTCATTTACAAACTTTGCAATAGACATGCTGTATGTATCAATTGTCCCATATTGCAAGTTTTGGAAAAGTCCAAGGCTCTGCATTGCGTTCAATATGCTAGCGAGGGCAATGTTGGAACTATGCTCGGTGACGAAGTAATAGTCAAAAGAAGACAGTTCGACGTAGTATTTAGCAAGATTCAAAACACTCATCAAATCGAATTCCTGAATGGGTTTGTTTGTAAATGAATTCAGTTCCAAGATTTTGACAATGTATTCTACTGTGGAAGGAGGATGAGTTCTCCACGACAATGTCTTTAACATGACAATTTCCATTTGTACTACGTCATCAAAATTGAACTGTCCTCGACTCAACTCGGCAACGATATCCTTCAAGGATATGTTATGAGATCCATGAATTTTAAGTGCCATTATAAGCGCTGTCATGGCAGCGAGTTTGTACGTAAACCTATCAACTGTGACCATCGCCATAAAACGATCTAGGTAGTTTAATGCGTAAAAGCATACTTGACGATTGATGTTGAAATAATCGACGACTTTATACATCCAGTCGACAATCTTTTCACGGCACTGCTCATCAACAATTTTTTTCCCTTTTGTGCCTTGGATTGAATCAAAGATCTTCTCAACAGGGTATGCTGAAGAAGGAAACTCAAAGATCTTCTCAACAGGGTATGCTGAAGAAGGAAACTTCAAGTAATCCTTACACCTGTAACAATCCTTCTCCTGCTTTTGCATCGCTTTTAATTGTTCCAGAAGAAAACCTTTATCTTGATAATACTGTGGCTTCTGATAGGACATAACACTCGATGTGGGAGAGTAGGATGACTCTACTTGCAGATTCATTGTATGCGAAAACTCGATTGACGCCTCGTTAGAAAGAGCGAACGAATTTCCCTGCATTGACAGCTGAATAGTATTCAGAAATTCTTCTTCAGTTAGCTTTGGCATGATGAAGTTATGAGATTGCAAATAGTATATCAGATGAAATGCTATGCGTTGTGAGTATAATGAAAGAAAAGAGGTCGAACATGAAAATAGTCCTAAACTCACTTGCATGGCAGAGGCAATCGCAGCTCGTATGACTGAAGTTCCGATTGTTCCAGAAATTACCCGTGAAGGAGGCTTGGGAAGTAGGGATTTTGGGTTCAAAAAAAAACGGTCATTTTTTCTTCCCTCTTTCCCTCTTTCTCCTCTCTCCGCTTTCATTCGAATACTCACTTATTCCAAGAATCAATATGAAATCATCGCTCTCTATTCCTCCGTTGCCGACATCCAAACGGATTAAAACCAGTACAAATCTGAACAAAGAAAATGAAAGCTCAAACGCATGTCAAAGTGTGGTTCAAGGCGACGCCAAACGACCCTTGACCAGCAGTGCGAACAGTCCTACTAAGCCCGCCGTCACGTCTTCGCCCCTCGATAAGAATAATGTGTCAACGCTCAACACTTCTATTTCAGCAAATGGAACGCCTTTAAGATCACGAGTATTACGCATGGGCGAAACAGTCGAAGATCTCTTCTGTCTCATACCACCATTTGAAACCGAAGAAAGCTTGAAACACTTGAAATTATGTGAGGATATTGCGAATGATATTGACGGTAGTTCAAATAGTCTGATTAAATGGAGGGTTGCTCTAGAAGTTTCAATTTCACAAAACGAAAGGTTTGCAAGTGGTGAAAATGCAAATGAAATCAAATCTAATTTGTTAAGATTGCATAAACGGGCGGCATCGCGATTCTTTTCGTATAAGGTGGAGAATGAAAATGATAGAAAAAACATCTTGGCAATTTTTCTGCTATATGCTAAAGCTCAATCTTTACATGGATCAATCGAGTCGGCTATTAATACCTATAGATTGATTCAAACAAAGGGTATTGGAGATAAAGATGCAAATCTTTACATTCACATGGCAGAATTTGAACTCGAACATGATAAAAGCGTCGAGGCTATGGATAATGCTTTGAATACTTTGGAGAATGGATTATCACGGGGAGCAGTCCCAAAAGACAGTTTAGATGAGTTCAAGGAGCGAATACATGACATGAAGAAAGCCGTTCTAAATAATAATGCTGATGGAGATAGAATCAGACCCACCAATGTCTCTCATTCTAATCCAACATCTTCTAGTATTCCTTCGTTGAATAAAAGTAGATTAGCAAGAGTTCCTAGACCTAATCGATTGAAATCTAGCTCGATTCGTGTTGGAGGTGTGCAACGGATTACCAGTCTCACAGGACCGAAGCGAGTCAATGCAACGATCGCACATCATGATGAGGATGAAGAGGAGGACGATGAGGATGATAATATCCCTATCGATCCTAATAAGAAGATCAAACTAGATATCCTTGAGAAGACACCACCAAAGATTACTAAATCTGATATCAGCTATTTGTTGAATTGGAATCCCACAGGTCCTGGAAGCGGTAGTACTGAGTCTAAAAAAGAATATGATACGAACTTGCCGATTAATGTAGTGGCTATTGAAACCTCATCTTCAAAACATAGTCAACGAGCAATATATGCGCCTGAATTAAATCGTATTGAAGAGAGTAACCGAGAAAATTCAGCTTCAACTAACAATAGTGGAAGTCTGAATTCTAGTAAAAGCCAACATTCTAGCATTCATAGTCAGTCATCAAACGAGAGAAAAGATGAAACCAGTGAACCATTGCCCGCTGTTCAATCTGAAAAATCTCCTGCTATACCTAATTCTGCTGATACATCTGCTATAGTAAACGATGATCCCGCGACGAAATGCCATCCTGATTTCATACCAATTTTCTCGCGGCAAAATGTCATATCAGTAAACCGTGAACCTTATGTGAAGCTAGGAGTTATTGGGAAAGGTGGATCGTGTAAAGTTTATCGTACCTTGTCTAGAGATCGTCAAATAGTTGCCATTAAGAAAGTTAAACTGGCAGGAATGTCCAAAAAGTCAATAGAGGGTTACGCCAACGAAATTTCTCTTTTGCGGAGACTTCGAGGAAATCCTGCAATCATTCAAATGTATGACAGTGAGGTCGATTTGCAAAGAAAAGCAATTTATCTAGTTATGGAGCTGGGAGAAGTTGACTTGAATCATGTTGTAAGTGTCTTTCCTGCTTTTCCATCTTTTACGCATCAGCAACATTAACGACGTCATCATTTTTCAAACGTTTAGCTTCAACAACAAGGTCAACAAAAAGATGGAAGGCGCAATATGAATTTCATTCGGCTGACATGGCAACAAATGCTTAGCGCAGTACACTGTATCCATGAAGAACGAATTATTCATAGTGACTTGAAGCCTGCCAATTTCCTCTTCGTGCGGGGTTGCCTGAAGTTGATTGATTTTGGAATCGCAAAAGCTATTCTTCGTGATGACACAGTGAATATATATCGTGAATCTCAGGTCGGAACTCTTAATTATATGTCACCAGAATCTATTTTAGATACAGGAGAGGGAGTGAATGGTGGTTTGAGAATGAAATGCGGTCGTCCGTCGGATGTCTGGTCACTCGGTTGTATTTTGTATCAGATGTGCTACGGAAAAACGCCATTTGCCGACCTTAATATGTTCCAAAAACTCCAAGCTATCGTTGATCCAAAGCATGAAATTCTATTTCCGTCGACAGTCGACTCAGCTGCAATTGATGCTATGAAGTTGTGCCTGAAACGGAAACCTGAAGATAGAGCCCCAATCGTGGGTAGAAACGGGCTACTGAATGAGCACCATTTTCTACATTCACGATGATATATGACACACAGATAAATTGATGTATTTTTTAAAAAGGCGTATTTCAGAGAATTACCGAATTCTTCTTAGAGTTATATTGTCGCCCTTATAATAATTTTCGCAATTCTTTCTCAATTTCATTAAACATGTCAGAAACTTTTGCTGTGTCATCGGTGCTAGCTGTGACCATGCTTTCAAGGGATGCTCTATATTCATCGATCTGATTCAAAATTGCAGTTGTGTATCGTGTCAAATCCGCCATATTGGATGAGGTGCTAATGCTATCACTATTTGGGCTCTGTCGGCTTTGAAGAGATCTGTCCAACCACATCTGCAATATTTTTGCTAGATTCAGTAGTTGCAAAAGCCTAAGGGATGAATCACCAAGAGCATTGAGATTACTATCATAAGCCTGGACGATTGAAGAGAACGATGCGCCACAATTAACCAACGTTTTCAATACCCATTCATCATGCTTAGTTCCTGACGTTGCACAATAAACGCGATCAATGTTTTCAAGCCAGTCAGATATGTGCTGTATAGGAAATACAGATTGGGATCCTTCTCGGAGAAGCTCCCTTCCGAGCCCAGTCACTCTCGATATCAAGCCAGTCTTCCAGTCGCCGTCGTCAAAGCACTTCAGAATTTCCCCGGTAACAGTCCGTACAGTACTTGAAGAGAGAACAACCTCTTCCTCTTCTAATAAGCTATTTTCCTTAAATTGAGTCAGAAATGATAAAACTTCGGAGTTTTCAGTTCTACATGGCAGAATTTCTTCGCAAATAATAGATTTCCACAATTTTAAAACCGTCGCTTCATCATTATACTTGCAAGTTTGTATGATGACTAAACATACATCATACATAGCTAGGGGGCACGCAAAAACATTATATAGATCCGACACATTTACAAGCTTGGTTTCAAGGACGGTGAGTTGATCTTTGTTAATTTTGTCAGCGTTTTGGGAATGTAAAATTTGAGCTAAGATCCTCGATTGAAGTTTTGCAATATCAATCTGCTCACCCACTTGAGATATACATCTACTGAGGTCTTCACGGGAAGGAGTCGCTGAAGCATACATTAGAGAAATCGACTCGGAATAGCCAATTGAGGGAATATTTCTGCGGCGTTGTAGCAAATTGGAATCCGCACCGAGTTCTCTTTGTGCTATTGTATACGAATTCAAAGCTCGTGTTAGAAATTCTAGTCTATCAGAGAGCGACATACTTTCATCACAAGCCCCTCTATTCCAAGCAACTTCACCAGCCATCCAATGAATATTGTGAATAGTATAATACCTCCATAGAAGACTTGACTCAGAGTCATGTTCCTTCAACCAATTCTCTAAAGCGACACTGTCAATTCTGAGAAAGGTGTCGACGTGATTAGATGCTGATAAATAATCAAACAGCTCAGAGATGAAATCCATGTTTTGTGAAGAAATAACTACAGATAACATGCGATCTACAAGCTGTTTGTTTGGAGACACTTCAGCGGTAGATTCCAGTAACTTATGAATGTGATAGCAAAGGAGAGCGTAACATGTCTTTTTAGCAATGATATCCGAGTGTTGAATATGGACAGAATCAGAAATTTGGGCATCTGCATCCTCAGGTAAATGACGATGGTAGAGCGATTTCTCCCAACTTAGTATTGGCGCTGCCTGTTCTTCTACAACGTCAGTGTCACCATACTTTCTATCCCTGTGCGAGTAAAAGTTTCTGGAACATTCAAGACATATATCTACGATTCCGACAACATCGTTCAGCTCTAGTAGCACTATTGCAGCCCTCGCTAGAGGGCTGCCATTTTCTATTGCCTTATTAGCAATATCATTAAAATATTGAAACGTATTTGATGAAGCCAAAGATTCCGATGATTGAGCCAAACTATCTGAAAGCCTACCAGTCACATGGACTAAGCTGGACCAATGCTTGGAAGCTTGCCGAAAATAAGTTGATGCGCTGCTGATAAGTTCATTTCGTCTTGATAAAGACGATTGAGACATTGCAGCATATGCATTTTTAAAACCTAAAAAAGATAAACGCGATCCAATAGAAAAGTACAAGTAGCAGTTGCGGTAAAGTAAATTCGATAAATTTTCGGATTCAACTGTCGATACTGATTCGGAACAGATGGTGTCACGGCCAAAACTTGTCATAGTAGAATCTCGACTAAAAAGATCAGTTAAAACCGCTTCGATCCTATCTTGAGATGCTTTTAGAGTAACCAACTGCGAATATGTTAAACCGTGCAGCAGGCCAAATTCAACTTCGGGAAGCTCAGGTGTAACATGTGCTCCATGTAAGTACGAAACAAGTTGAAGCAATTGCACCGTTCTAGAAAGAAGTCGATAAAGCGCATGCATGTTGCGATCTTCGTGCAAACGTGCTGCATTGCGCAAGTCTCTCTCTTTGGGGAAATTGACCTTTGCATTACTTTGGTTTGTCACCTGAGTCTGAAATTGAATAGATTTGGTCATTACATCCGTTGTTTCGGAAATATCTGTCATGTCCACGTCATCTATGTTCGTTCCAGGTACCGATAAAATCGCAGGCGCAAATTTCTCTCTCATGAGATGTTGCAGATTAGCTAATGGTCTCTTTATTTGCTCTAAACTAGCCTCGTCAAGTAGTAGTTCTACTTTCGCGGGTACAATAGTCGGTCTAGCACCTCTCTTCCTGGATGAGATCATCTTCGATTCCGTAACGACAATTGCCGGTTTACACCAAATAGGCCGCAAGAGACGCGACACTAATGAAAGAAGACCATCGTACAAAGAAGATGATTTGAACACAAAACCATCAAAACCAGGCACCGTATCTACAGTTGATAACGATGCATTCGAAATGTTCATATTTGATTGGTTCAAGCGTGTCATGGAAGGACGAAGTGCAAAACTTAAAGCTGCTTGGATAGCCCTCTCGATTAGAATGTCACTGCTCCCGCTACATACAGCAATAGAGAGAGCCATTGAGCAACCTTCACTGTAACCATAGATCTTAAAAAAATCTTTCAGGCTTTCGTCTCTGCCCATACTGCTCGCCTTTGAAGATAATAGTAAGGATTGTAATTTTTCTATGGGCTGGACTTGATTAAAATAGTGTAATCCACCAGAATTAAGAGCAAAGATTCCTTTTCGCTTTGAATTGATCAATAGGTGCTGAATGGCCAGTTCAGAGAGAGGCACCGCAGATGGATAGAGTAGCGATGGAGGAAGACGGGCCGACTGACCAGCTACCGGTTTCACAGCTTTGTTACCTTTTGAGGAAGTAGAAGTCGAACTGCTAAATCCGTTTGGATTGCATCCAAAATTATTGCTGATGAAATAATTAGAAGCATGTGTTGTGAACGATTTTGCCAATGGTCCAGTGAGTTGCATTGACTTGCCCAAGATTAAAGCTTTAAAAAAAGCGGTAAGCGTACCACCGTATGATTGAAGAGCTCTTGAACTAGTAGTTGCAGTTTCCAGAGCCGAGTTTGAAAACGTATGTAAATGCTTTTGAAAGGAAACGTCCTTTCTTTTATTTGATGCAGGTAAGTATGGATTCAGAATATTCTCATTTTGGCTATACGTTGTTGGTGTCGTTGAATGATAAAAGAGAGTCAAGATGGGATCCCTTTCAGATACTGAAAGCGATCGAGCATTAAGCTCCCAAACATGACCACCAAGCAGAACCGATGCAGTTGGTGAAGCAATATTGTTCGGTACCATTGGTTGGGATGCGATTTCTTTGATACCACTACTAGTGGAATCAGCATATGATGCAAACGATTTATTCGGGGGGTTTGCTACTGTTGAATCAGCCAAAGACAAATCTTTAGTATAATCAGGGGTCATTGATAGAATAGAATCGCCTGCTCTTTCTTCAGATTTAGCGTTTGCATTTTCAATGACTAGCATAGTCATACCGGACAGGTAGAATCCACGAGATACAAAAGCTTTGGAATCGCCGCTCAAACCTCGCATACATGGCGATGACCCAGATGGTCTATCCATATTTTTATCTAGCGTTACATCGTCCCCGACCATGAAAGAAGGAGGAGCGCGTATATGACATAGGGAGAACCTTCGGCCGGGACGGTTGGTATTGTTACCATACAAATTGTTTCCTGTATTTGGAATAACAGATAAGTAATATCTCAAACCACCTGCAGCAACCACGACAAGTGTAAGAAATTTCGATTCTGATTCAGGGACAACATTAATTGATATAGGATGAATACAACTTTCCGATTTGAACTTCCCACTCGTCGAATTCGATTTTGATTTCAATTTCATAATATCAGCATCCGCAGTTTTTAGGATAAGTCTCGCTCCATCCATACCACCCACACCAGCCATGGCACCGGATGCTCCTCCAGGAAATGTTATAGAAGCTATAGTTGTGTCTGTAGAAGTGGATGGTGGATTCATCCGGCCATGGGATACACAGTCCAAATATCGCCTCACTGATTTGACAACGTCCACAGAACATGCGAGCTTTGCAGGGGTATTGGATAGATTGTGAATATCATTTGATTTGTTACTTGATCCCGACGACAAATCATATGCGTGTATATATCCCTTGGATGTTAATCCATACAATATATTTCTTCCTTTGTCTAAAGTTAAACTGACGATTGGTCCTCCAGATGTCGTTGCACTCGATCCGAAAACAGCTGAAGTAGCGCGAAGAATAAATCCTGGAACGACTGCAGTGACTAAAGGTGGTGCCACTGAGGAATGATTCACTTTACGACATTTACGTGCTCTCATATTGGAGGATGGTGCCATGGGCCCAAGAATTGCAGAGAGAACACGTTTTCCTTTCGTTGCAATGTCTGAAGAAATAGATTCCACCAATCCATAATACGGATCGTTGGATGTAGTACCATAATCGTGTTCAAAGTCATTGTCATTGTAATACTGACCACCAAAGTGTTGGTCTTGTTTCCTTCGTACAAACCCCTCATAGGACATTTCATACAAACAACCATCATATCCACCCATAAAAATACGACCATCATTTGTTCCACACACTGACAAAAGAGGGATGGAATCCGTTGGGATTTCATATCTTGTCGGAATGAGTTTCAGATGGGAATCACCTGTCGCCATTCCCGATTCTGGATGAATCACATCTTCTCTCGCCAAAGCACATAGTATGGCTTCTTCTGGAGTTGTCACGACTAGACACCATTCCACCATTTCCAAAAAGACACCTATACAGCAAACACAAAAGAAGAAGAGTGAGGAATAGTGTCCATGATGGAAGGAGAAGAGAATGGTACCATCGATGTCAATAAAATGTTTATATCCACACACATATTTTTTCACATGACAAAACATACCTTTCTTGGGTGGAACGATACCAACACTGACAACACATTGTCCACTCGGAACTTTGAAACAAACAAAATCCTCCTTGTATCGTCCACTACTACTACTACCACTACTACTACTACCATATTGTCCACCACTAGAAGATACAACAACAAGAGAAGAATCATATTCCCAAAGATAGAGAGCATCGTCCACACTCACCCAAACCATGTTTGCATCTGGTAATATCCCCATGAGTGATGATAATTTTGTTTCTTTGATAATATTGGTTAGATATGGTGGTAGAGGTATGGATGTAGCATGGTTCAATGTACTGTGTACATTTGGCATATGTTTGGTGGTGGTCAACTGATTGGTGGTAGGATCTATCGAAGTCATTTGTGATGGTTGTTGTTTGGGTGACATGAAGAAGCTGGGAGAAGATGCCGTCGTAGCCGTGTGAGTAGCATTGATTGAACTAGCAGCAGCAGTAGTAGTAGTAGTAGGAGTAGTAGTAGGAGTAGTAGATAAAAGAGGATAGGTTGGATTTGGAACGGTGTTACTGGTCGAGGAGAGACTTCGGTACCCATGTGGGACAGATTCGTACTGGTCATGGGCCCTAGTACCAGTACCAGTAGTAGCAGTACTAGCTCCTGTAGTACTTGTACCAAAGTTGCTAATAGTTATGCCCGTAGCAGATCCAGATGCAATCCGACGGTACAAATCTGCATCAGGACTGGTTTCATCGGCACGCAACGCTGCTAAGATCGCCTTGTGGGCTTGAGCCAGAGGGTAATAGTCATCGGCAAGGAACGGATCGGACGATGATGCTGATGCCGATGCTGATGCTGATGATGGTACAGTACCGCCCGTGGATCCTAATGATGGATTCATTGTTGTACCAATGAATCAAATGTTATCAATGGTATGAAGCGTGTTCTCTGTAGCGTGTGAAAGGTCCGTGTGGCGGTTGTCCACTAGTTGGATTTTGAGATACAAAAGGGAAGCGAAAACGAATAAAATGAACAATTTGATGTTTCTCTACTTTTTTTTTCTCATCATTTCTCATTTCTCATTTCTTGCTAATTGCTGATCAATCTTTGAAAAACAATGATCAGTGGAAGGAAACAAACAGACAGTACTACACTTTCCTTTCCAAAACCAAGAGAGACTTGTAATTTTTTTGAAATCGTCCAAGGAAAAGGTCCTAAATAAGAATGGTACGTTTTTTGTGTTTTGTGTTGGTATTTCATTCAACAACAAATCAGACTCACAACCACCACTTGCCAACAAAACAAAAAGTCATCCAAATCACATAAATCTTCCAAGAAAGGAATGGTATCATCCTCCTCTTCACATAACCATGAACTAACAGAAGAACAACGTCAAGAAATCAAAGAAGCATTCGATTTATTCGATCAAGACGGATCTGGTGAAATCGATATGAAAGAATTAAAAGTTGCAATGAGAGCTCTTGGATTTGAACCAAAAAAGGAAGAACTTCGAAAGATGATGGCCGATGTTTCCAATGATAGGGGAGTTATTACCTTTGATGATTTTGTGAGACTCATGACGGTCAAACTTGGAGAAAGAGATTCGAAAGAGGAAATGATAAAAGCCTTTCAATTGTTTGATGATGATAATACAGGAAGGATTACGTTTCAAAATTTAAAACGAGTTGCCAAGGATTTAGGAGAAAATTTAACAGATGAAGAACTTCAAGAAATGATTGATGAGGCTGATCGAGAAGGTACTGGTGAAGTCTCATTGGATGATTTTATGAGAATCATGAGTAAGACCAACATGTTTTAAAATATGGATAGTGGATTAGGAGTTTCGGTCATCATTATATTCTCTATAATCAAATAAAGAATACTAATACAAATATAAATGAACAAAAGAGGTATATATATGCGTGTGCGTGTGCGTTTATATATATGTATGTATACGTTATTACGTTTCAGTGTTTGGAAAGGAACATGTAAGATATCGCGAACACATTTCGTACTCGTAACTTTATCCAAATCTTCCATGTGTTCGAGTGTTATTACTACCATTGCTTGGATTAGAGAAATTCATTCCAAGACTAATCGCTTCAATATCGACATCGGTGTTATTATCCTGAAAGATTCCAATGTCAAGACTACCAATATCTAAATTACTTAGCATGTCGTCCACCAATTCAGCTGGATCGTCCTCTCCATCATCTACCAAGGCAAACAGTCGACGATTACGAGGAGCACGTGTTACTGGTGTAAAATGAGATTCAGAACCTAATGAAATAGATTGCTGAGTCAAAGACGGCGAAGATGGTAAGAAGTTGGAACGATTTTCTGGTAAAATAAAGGGTGTTGGTGATGCACTGGATCGTTCTGAATACAATGGTGCCAAAGAACTAGTGATTTGAAGCAACGATTGTTCTGTCAATGGATACCGGATTCTTCCAGAGTCATTCTGTAGAAAGAGTATCATACTTCCAGATGTACGGACTTTTGGTTCAATGAGAACATTGCTATTTCCAAATGTATGCTGATGCGCGGCAAGGAGTTCAACGTGTCTTATGAAGATGCGATGAGATTGCAATAGCCTTGGATCAATTAAGTTCAAATCTTCCACACCCGGTGATGATTGTAGGTCTCGGAAACACTGCATCGGAAGGAACACAGTAAATGATACTGGTACTCCCTTTCCATTAGTGGACTCGAGAATATCTAGAATTCGCTTGATGTAGGACGAAGTCGTGTAGCTTTCAAGGCTTGGTAGCACTGCGACTGATCCGCCTTTACTTGACAAAAGAGAAAAGATTTGACTGTTGCTTTTTGTGAAAGTATGAAATCCGCCAAAAAGAGTATCGACATCACTAAATATTCCACAAAATGCATTATCGCTCATCACAGACATGGGATATGCCCATAATTCTATTGATACGTTCAAAGTTGATGTAAGGGCTGAAATAGTTCGTCGAGGAATTTGGCAGTTAAGATCGGTACCCTCTAAAATTATATCGAGGGCCTTGTATCTCATCATCGTGGAGTAAATAGCTGTATGAAGCAGATGCGGAGGACCGCGGAACATTTTCCTCAAATGATTAAAAGTTACTGGAGGCACATACACTGGAGATTGTCCATTCCAGTCGATGGAAATTAATGGAGACCCATCATTAGGATTGATAATCTCTCGAAAATTCATGCTCATCGAAATATCAGAGTAGTCTTTTGTCAAGGACGCTAACACTTTCTTCTGAAATGTTTCAACCTCAGTCGCTAATGATAAACAAAGCTCTGCGAGATACGCTCCAGCCTCCATTAATTGCATATTATTCACGGTATTTTCTTTTCGATACTCAGCAATTAGTTGCCGTTGAAAGAATGAACTCAGAATGTTGGACTCGGTCCAACTCGGAATGATTGAATCTTTACGTGGAAGCGATCCATCAGATGCACGCGCTATCCACCTATAAAGGATTGACCGAATTTTAATAGCATCAATTGAAGCCAATGGATGACTACAAATTCTATGTAACAACTCATTCACTTTCTCTAGTCTAAAGGAAGAAATACATGCAGGTTCAATCGTCAAAAGATGAGGTGTACTCGAATTGTTTGTCGTTTGTAAGGGATAAACAGAAGATAATGGCTCCTCGGCTTGCTGAAAAAGATGCTCGTTTTCGCTCACTAATATCTCTTTTGAAATCTTCTCCTTGTGCGATTGAATATGGCCTTTATTTTTCGCAAAATCATGAGACGCGTTTGCATGATTTTCCGTTCCTTTCGTTTTAGCTCCGTTTGCGCTCTTTTTTCTTGAGCTGGCCATATCCTCTGCTTCTTGCAGTTTCTTCTGTTCATCCTCTTTATCTCGGCGTTTCCTTTCTTGTTGTTGTTGAGCCTTCTCACGTTCCTTTTTCTCTTGTTCTAGACGTATCTTTTCTTTAGCTTCCCTTTCCTTCTTTTTCAGTGCTTCCTTCCTTTTTCGCTCTTTTACTTCCAATAGCTCACGCTCCTTTTGCTCTTTGGCCTTAGCCTCGCGTTCTTTCCGCTCTATTTCTTCACGGATACGTCTCTGACGCTCTCGTTCCTGTACCTCCTTTTCAAGCTTCTCCTGTTCTAATTTCTCTTGCTCCAACTTTAGCTGCCTTTCTCGCTCTTTCTTCTTCTTTTTCTTGTTGCGTTTTGAATTGGCTGCAGCTTCCTCTTTTATAGCTCTGTTCTCTTCCATTTCTAGTTCAAGTAAAAGCTCCTCCGCTGCAGCGTTAGCTTTCTCTTCTGCAGATACGGAACTTTTGCCTTTCTTCTTTTTATTTGATTCAGGAGAGTTCGTAATACCTTCTCCATCGATGGGTGAGTTTGTATCTTCCAAAGAATCGTTTTGGTCGCTGTCTTCCTCATCCCCACCTTTCCATTGACCTTTTTCTTTTTGTTGTTTCATGCGAAGATTGATTTGAAGACGCGCTCTTTGAACTTTTTTCCTATCGCGAGAACATCGAGAAATACTGGCCTTGTACTCGGTGACCATCTCAACTGCTGCATCGATAAGATTCTGTTCGACAAGAATGGACAGTGCAGTGTCGCCTTTTTTGGTTGTCACGGTATGATCCGCGCCATTCCGAAGAAGGATTTCGACCGTTTTTGGTAATCCTTTCGTTGCGGCTTGTAAAAGGGCGCTAAGAGTAGGATCATATTCTTCCGTTGGTGCACCTTGATCCAAAAGAAGTTCTACGACATCATCATGACCTTTGTATGCTGCAATACTCAACGGCGACCAACCAGTATCTGTGCATAGACATGGATCTGCACCTGCGACGAGTAATGCCTTGACAGCTGCAGCTTGACCATGGTTCGCTGCTGTCAACAACGGAGTTTCTCTCCATTTGTTTAGGGCGTGAACATCTGCTCCATTGGATATAAGTTGATGAACTGCCGAAAGGTGACCTTCTTTAGAGCCAGCACAGGCTTTATGTAGCGGGGTGCTATTATCTTCAATAACCTTGCAATTAACTGGAGCACCCGCTGCCAGAAGTAGTTCCACTATATCCTCATAGCCCTAGTGTGATGAAGAGAGATAAATTGTAAACAATTAGAAATTTTGGATGTTACACGTAGAATAATGGAAAAAGGGGATCATGATCTCCAACATACCTTATGCGCTGCAAAAGTTAGGGCACTCCAACCTGCTTCACTACACATACTTGGATCTGCACCACTTCGCAACAAAGCTTCCACGGCAGCTTTGTTGCCATTGTTCGCGGCAATGAGAAGAGGAGTTTCACGCCACTTGTTACATGCATTCCCATCTGCTCCTTGCTCTAGAAGTAACTCAAGTACTTCTAATGATCCATCACTGGCACTAGAAGAGCAAGCGGTATGTAATGGTGTATATAAATCATCTTTAAATTGGCAGTTGACGCTAGCACCTTGCGAGAGACATATTTCGACAGCTTCCGCATTGCCCTCTTCAACTGCGTATTTCAGATATAGCTCTGAATCCTCGGGGTCGATGCTCACCGACGATGATTTGACAGTCACAGATGCGCGGACGGTAAGTGAATCATTCTGTATATACCCATCTTGCTGAATACGATCAGAGGTAATGAATTGTGACCAGCCCCAATCAATAGCTTTGGGGCAAAGTTTGAATGTTTTATCTGGATTTCTTTTGGCATAACCTAAATTTGGCCCAACTGGATGTTCAAGTGTCAATACATAACTAACTGCCTTTTTCCAACCAAAAGGCAAATCGTCTGCATCTGCAACTTGCAGGAAGAGACTAAGATGGTGATTACTAGCACGTCCGTTTCCATTGACATAAATAATGAGCCTCCAGCGATTTCCAAGGTTATCTATCGTGGTGGAAGAATATTCTGCCATTTTACACCCAGACTCGCGTTTCTGTGAATAGTTTGTAATCGTATGAGTAAATTCACAAGTAGACTGTTGATCTTGAGGTTTCCATACAATATTAGCATTTGGATCTTGTTCTGATCCATCATCGGCATGATCTTGCCCATCATCATCGTCGTCATCATAGTCATCGTCATCATCATGTGCATTGGTCGAGTCCTTCGAATCGTTGCAGTTATCATCATGTTCAGATAATTTCTTTCGCTTGTTACTACCTCCAGTCGAATCTGATGGATTTGATGATGAATCACCAGTTCCACCTGTATCATTACCATCTATACTAGTGGTAGCAGTGGCATTGGTATTGGAGACAGTTATAGTACTACTTCTACTACTACTACTGCTACTATTGGGAGAAATACTACAATCAGTAGATGTCCAAGTCGAATCTGTTTCTGATGCATCTTGCTGTGATGTAGTGCTATGACGATTCTTAGAAATAGAAGATTCACTTGTTGATGAAGGAGTTGTATCTGCAGAAGTGGAAGTAATATCATCTTCTGAATGGACGATTACATCTTGTCGTTTTGGTTGAAGCCTACCTGCTAGTCCCCAAACCATTTGAAGGAATCACACTTTGTCTACTGTAAAAGCAAAGAATTGAAAAGAATTTAATGTGAGTGGATGATTGATTCTCGAATGAAAACAAAATGAAATATATATTTCCAAGAAAAAGTGAAAAAGTGTTTTATCACTCCTCGTCTCTCGTCTGAGAACATTGTCATCACGAGAATGATGGATTTCGAATTCAATCTAAAATTGAATCAATCGTTTCTTTTATCAATATGAAATGAAACGAATGCATCGAATTGATTTCAAATACACATGTAGTTGTGGGTATTCAATCCTAATCAGGAACCGAATCCTTTCATCCCCCCCCCCACTTCTTGTTTCCCTTGGTATAT
>Ga0213868_10002428_pt1 | contig 17902 bp, 13 predicted proteins | sample PICome_9_FD_160087 | JGI IMG/M metagenome (GOLD analysis project Ga0213868, IMG submission 160087) | Coastal seawater microbial communities near Pivers Island, North Carolina, United States - PICO127 | ecosystem: Environmental > Aquatic > Marine > Coastal | place: USA: North Carolina...
TTCCGTCCAATGAAGGCTTCAAATATAAGTAACGCTAAACCAACGATTGTGAGTTAACGATGTCAAAATGTGTTACAATGTATGAGGCAAATAAACCTTCGACCTTGATTAACGATGTCCAGGAATGACTGAATTTTTTTCGTGCAATCCTCGTAAGATCGGCTATGCCGAATATCAACGTTGCCAAATCATACCGAGAGCAGAAGTTTCGGCATAGGCCTGCCCCAAACTGCTGCAACCCTGCGCGGAAAACCCCACTCTGTGATATTCCTTCCTAGATTCATTCAGCCACATTACAAATGGCACGACATCTTCGCACCATTTCCAATCCCTTTTGCCCACAAGCGTTGATCCGAAATCGCTTTTCGGCGGCCTGTTTATTTCCTGTCCTAACGCCGTCCCTGCGCTCGCACATCTGCAGGATCCAATCAAGCTGTACGTACCGCGTTCTTGACAACAGTGATATTTTAAGATCTTAAGTGGCTTCATATGGGTCTACTCGATCTGGCCCGTCGTCTCGTTCTCGTTTTCGCGGACACGGTTCAACTCGTTTTTAGGGTTTTCACTTCTCTCTATTTGCAGGGCAATCGTGATGAAGGTAATCGGGCGAACAGGTTCACGTGGACAGGTAACACATCTTCAGCGAACGCCTCAAACATGCGAGGCCCCAGGATTTCGCCTGAATCATTTGTAACCCACCAGGTGACCCAGGTTCGTGTAAAGTTCCTCGACGACCAGAATCGTCAAATTATGCGAAATGTGAAGGGTCCAGTGAGAGAAGGTGCGCGCAGTTTTCATTTTTCAAATGAGCTAGATCGACGTCCACCTTCTAAACCCGTCGTTTCGCACAGGGGATATCCTGACGCTGATGGAGTCGGAGCGTGAGGCCCGCCGCCTTCGCTAAAGGAAGCTCGAGATGTTTACAAAAGAGTCTGCGACCCATCAGAGCAGATTGTGTAACTATTTTCTCGACCGGTTTAATAAAATCTGCTCAATGAGATTCAATTTGTTCTTTCATAAAATGTAGCACTGTTTTTATTCTCGGACCCCGGCCCTAAAATAGCGCGGCAAGGGAAGGCCAAACCAGGGGAAGTCTTCCAAATGATGGGAGATCTATAATACCATCACAACAACAATCAATTTCTCCAACCTATTATCGCCTAGTCTTGTTGCTGTGCGTTGTTTCCGAAAAAGTGGGTGGGTAGTAGGTTGATTTTCAGGAGGCCCTTCTCCAAGTCAACCATATTAGGGATCGATGGGTATCGGTTCGGAACTCGAACTCATGGCGATCAATTAATCTGTGGAACACCTTTTTGGGAGGTAAACGGCTAAAAGGATTAAGTTATCTATGAAGAGTCGATCTGTCTATTTCAAAACCCTTCTACGTGAACTCGCACTTAACCAAGACGCCGAGCTAAGCCTTAATCGCGTACTTGCGTGCAGGGAAGTAGGCATCCTTCTTGTCCTGCTTCGACGTTTTGGCAGAAGACTCTATCACAGTGAGTTTCCTTCGGATGGCTCGGGTCTTTTTGGGCCTGAGGTCCAAAGGAAGATACTTCTTTCCATTGAACGCTTCCCGCAAGTTCTTGAGCTGGTTCTGACGAATGACAGTCAGAACTTGCGCGATAGACAGCCGCACTTCCTTAATTTTTGAGAGCTTATTGGGAGCACCACCTGTAACCTTTGCCACCCTCAGGGCAGCGAGCTCGGTTTTGAGCTCTTTCAGCTGGTTTAGTAAGTCACCTTTGCTCTTTGTGCGGAGCTCGTGCACCTTGAAGCCAACTGCGGGAAGAAGGTGGTAAGTGCGGTAGTGTCAGAATTTATTTCGCAAAGAAGAATAGAATACCGAGTTTTCCAATATGTTTTAGGGTTTGTTTGCAAACCCTAGTTTCAAAACCGGCAGGAAACACCGGGCAGCGACGGGCAAGCACAAACGGGGATTGGCAACACCATCTAAAGAAGTGAAGAAGCGCCCTGGGCTACATATTTGAAAACATGCTGCTTAGATGGCTCAATCTGGGTCACGTCAGGTATCGAAGAGGCGTAGGATTCGGCGACAGACCGGTCAAGCCCTCGTGACGAGCCCAAAAGCGCAAAGACAAAATAACATGGTATGAGATGTGCGCTTGTTGCGCACGCCGCCTTTTGCATTGTTGCCGGGCAAACGGTACTTACCCATTGTGAGAAATCGCCGCTTGCTTTGAGCTCAGAAACGCCGAGCTTGTGGGGTATATGTTGCCGCGGAAATTCCGGTCTACTAAATGGGGGCAAAGTCCCGGAACTTAAAACAAGCTCGATTTCATCAACTCATAAAACTTTAGAATCTGAGAGGGCACCCATGTGCCACAGACCTAATAAAAAACTGTAACCTAATAATAAGATATAATTATAATAAGTAAAGGGCATTTATTATTAAATAAAGGGCATTAAATGCATTAAATAGATATTTTACAACTATTTTACACATGAACTTATTATAATATATATGATAGTCTACGAAAATTTCCATAATACGAAGGTATATCGTTGACTTTCGGTCGGCAGATGAATTGCCTAAATATATTACAACCGACCGAAATCGATTCCGACCGAAGGTCGACGATATGGAAAATGGTCTCCATAACCTTCGTTCGTAATATTTTCGATGGTATTTTCCTTCGAAGGTATCTCATTATTACATGGGATGTAGTATCGTCTCATATTTCGTCGAAATTCCTGGCTATCTATCTGCAGGAACGCTTATCATTATATTATATATTCCAAAACTTATATGATATCATACGTACAACGTGTTAAGTTACGATCGAATACGAAGGGATAAATTTTTTCCAATTAAACGAAAAAATCGACTGAGTTCGTACGAGGTAAAGGTGCCTAAGAAATTTTTCGTGTTTCACGGAAAGATGCGACACCACTTTCGGCATGACTGCCGGAAATGAAATCCGGCCATCAAGGCAGCAAGGCGAATCTTGGTCAGTTGAGCGAATAACAAACGACAAAGCTTCTCAAGGTCACCGCTTGCATACAATCCAAGAGGATGTCAAGCTTTCAAGCAAACCTGCGCGCGAGAGCGGAAAAGGATATTCCGATGAAGACGCAGTTTTTGACTTGGACACGATATTCAAAGATGGAAAAGTTTCTCGGCGGTGTAAAGAAACTTCAAGGGATGCAACGAACCTGCGTCGAATGCGAGTAGAAGATCAGGCCTCCGAGGAAGAAAAACAGGGCAAGCAGTCAAAGAGAAAGCACAAGGTTTCGCCCCTTTTGCCTGTCAGCCGACCGAGACGTTTCGAGGATGGGCTACCAGTTTATAAATCTTTCGAAGACTTTAGCGATTTGTCACACGGTCAAATTCCACCGAGGAACGGGCGAGCTAATGGCAAGTGCCCGTTCGACTGCTGGTGCTGCTTCTGACTTGCAAACAAGTGATTGAACTCAACACATCCTTGAATACATTTTTGGCATTGTCACTTTGTCAGAGCAAACTCGTATTGCGTCTGCAACTTGTTACGGTATTATAAGTTCATGGGCGATCCACGCAAGGTTTGCGGCTCTCAGCCCAGACCACATACATCGTCGAGGGAATGATCACCATGGCGCCAATTAAAGTAGTCCGCGCAGGAATCTCAGAAAAAAGTATTGCTCCCACTGCGGCGGACCACAAGAGCTCCGTGTATCGAAAAGGGGCAAGTGCCGAGGCATCAAGCAAACTGAATGATTTCAGCAGGCAGTATAACAACAGGTTTGCTCCCGCGCCCAGTATCGACAGAAGGCCAACTTGTACAGCTGTTGGTTGTACCCATGACAAGTATGCGGGATATGCCGCAATTAAGGTGGTGAAAAAAGCAGTGTAAAATATCATAGCCCAAAATGACTCCTTCCCGACAAAAACCTTATTCAGAACATCGAGGCATGCAAACATTGAGGCAGAAAGCAATACAACAAGCCACATTGGATTGAAGAATGCCCCCCAGGGCTGCACTACAATTGTCACGCCGATAAAACCAAGGATGGTGCCAGCCCACCTTGTCCTATCGACCCTTTCGCTCAAAAACATACGAGCTAGAACAAGAGTAAACAATGGAATAGTGAAGTTTAGCGTAGTGACAACAGCGATCGGGGCAAGGGAAAGCCCTTCGCAATACAAGGCGATTCCCGCAGCAAGCAAGAAGCTGCGTGCAATGTGCAGTGTAACACGATCAGTTTTGAACGAATTCAATCCAGACGCAAACATAACTGGCAGCATCGTTAGGGTTGCGAAAGCAAAGCGCAAGAAGACAACTTGAGCGACGCCTAGGGTGCCTCCAGTGTACTTCATGATCACGTCATTTCCCACCCCTATTATTTGGTGTGCAAAGAACCACAAGATTCCAGTAAGGAATTTATTCCTTGGCTCCGCCTCCTCTTCGTTTACTCCCTCGTTTCCAATAGACACAGCACCATCAGCGCATCTTGTGACGATGCATCGGCCCCTCGTGATTTGGATGGCTGTCGATGAAGAGCCACGGATAATTAACCCGTTCGAAATTGATGGGAAATGCTCAGACGGTGATGAACGAAACTTTTGTAGTTTAGCGACATCTGCCAGCTGCGAACAAACTGGGCCCACAACTGTGCCCACATTTGCGAAAGCTGGCGGCAAGCCACAAATATGGCCGGTGAAGATTGATGAGGTAGTGCTAGGCCGCCTATGGTGTAACGACACCGATAGAATACGCATCGTACACACAGGGTGCTTCTCTGAACTTGGCAAACTTGCTGGCAGACTGAGTGCGAGGGACGGTTCCAGGTTTTGATAATAGATAACACTTGATTGCTTGGATGGGATGGCATCGGTAGAATCCACAGTCCTGACCAGCACGGTTTTAGCGTCCTTTTTCTTGCAAGTTAAGGATGCGACTAATTTCGAAAATAACTCAAGAAACACGACATTTTTTTCCAAAGGATCCCGTAAGAATAAGTAAGTAATAAGAGTCACGACGAATAAGGTTGTGTTTTTTATTTCGGAACACATATCTATACATATTCAAATATAATATCTAGGAACAACCGGGCCGAGTCTATAGATACGGGTCTCGATTTGTATATATAATATATATATGAAGATATGAAGGTAATAAGGAAACGCGTTTGAACAGATACGGTCTTCCCACGTCTTGTTAGTTAACACGTCGAAAGCGCTCCCGTTGACGCTTATGGTTAGTGTGGACGAGTTGGACGATTTCATTGCGAATACATTAGCGCTGCTTCGCCGCGATCCCTGTCAGGTCGTCAGAACATCACAGATCGCGCTCTAGCTCATGTGCTGACTTTCCTCTCCGTCCCTGAAGGTACGTTTTGTGCTGAAGTATCGACACTGCGGCGGCTCTGTATGCTGCAAGGTCACCGACGAGTCCACGGCAAGGCACTCGCAAATATGATTTTCCCCCCTCATACTTTTCAGATTCTTGCATTTGTCTCCCACGACAATTGACTTCGTGATACTGCCACTACTTTTCGTGTTTTACTTTCGAATCAAAGGACGTCCGAATCGTAAAGAAGCTAGAAGTTATGAACTCTCTGTTTTTCACGTCATAGAATAGCTGAGAGTATAAGATCTCTTAAAAGCTTGTACCGAAGCTAACTGAAAAAGTGAAATACATCACACCAACGTGGCGTTTGAGATTGCATCTCTCAGTCTATTGCTCGATTTGCTTCCTACGAACTCGAGTCCTGAGATGTGAAAAGTACTTACGGTGCCATCTTCATGACCTGCCGCTACGTTGGATGAATCTCGGGCAAATGCAAGACACGCGATATTTCCATAAGATTTTTTTGACCTTATCGGCTCCAAAGTTGACTTCGTAATATCCCACACCTGAATAGATCCGTTTAGTGATGCGCATGCGAATACCGTGGAATTGTTTGGCGCCCAGCAGACACCAGTGATATGTTTGTCACCAGTCCTGAAGACAATTGTCGGGGAAAATATTTTCTCATGCCAGAGCTTGACAGTCCAATCGGCCGATGCCGATATAAAAATTTGGTTTAAATGAGGCGACCACTGAACTTGATATACTGGGGCGTCATGTCCAAGATAGCTGTTCAAAAAGTGTTCACCGATTGAACACGAACACCTGTGCAACAACCCACTTTCTGTTCCAAGGATATATGTAGAAGCGTCCTTTGGCGAAAAGTCAAAGCAAATTGCTCTAATCTTAACAAAGCCATTTTCCTTCGGATAGATTGGGCGTTTTTCGCGCGAGACCCAAACGGCATTAAATAAATTCTTCTTTAGCTTCAGAACATCGATTTGCATGAGGTTACCATGAGAATTCCACTTAATGAACTGCCCTTCTGTGGACACCGAGACAACATGCTCAACTTTATGCGCTCTACAACATATCCAGCGCACTTGCCAAACAGGGCAGCGGTGCTTTCCGAGGAGAATCCTATTCGCACTCGGGTGTTCTTTTTGCCTGCGTATATTGTGTATTGAGACACTTCCATCATTAAGACCGACAGCAAGTAAGTTTGGTCTCAAAGAGGAAAAGTCAATTGTGGACACCCCGGAATGTGTATACATCATCTGGACTGCCGTTTTCGGGTTCTTCAGCGACCATATACACAGAAACCCTTTTCCAGTCGAGCCAAAGCCAGTATTACCATATCCAGTCGCTAGGGAATCCACGTTTCTTTGATTCCAGGCCAAGCATGACACACTTAGGCGGTTCGCGCAGTCGCTCTCAAACTTCCAAAGATGATGCAGGTCAGCCTGTTGACATATTGCAGTAGGTCAGACACTAGCATATGAAATTATCCGCAGCAAACAACGATGAAATGTGCGAATGAACGGAGTGTTCGTACTTGGTTTCCCTTTCCAACCTTTCGATGCAGAAGGGCTTTATTGTGAAACGTCTTATGCAAGACAAGTTGTTCAGTCTTTCCCAGAGCACTTTTCATTTGTTCTGCACAGAAAAGCTTCAGATGATCGTTAGGTAATCCACTCGGGCGCTGTACAAAATGGGCGAGTCAGCCGGACGGGAATGTGCAAACATGATTAATGCATACGAACAATACCTTGACACTTGAAGAAAACTCTCTGACCAAGTTAGCAAAACCACATTGACTCGGTACACACGGCGGCAACAGGTAGCTGCGAACACAATGCGACTTGGCATTTTTTTTTGCCGGGATGAAAGTTTGAACGCCCTTTTCGACCGTGTGTTTGCTCAAGTAAAGCTGACTATTCTGCTCTGCGTCTTCATTGGCTTTTACTGTGTTCACTAAGCCACTTGGGCGAGTTTGAAGAATGTTTGTTCCAGGTATATTTAAGAAGCAGAAAATATCAGATTCGACGGATGTGCATATCTGCAGCGATTTGAAGGCTGCGTGGTTTGCGCAGCCGACATTCGATGTGTCATTTGGCGCTTTGGTGCAGCTGCGGACTGGAACCCTGTTCGGCAAGTGGGCAAAACTTTCAAAGAATTTCCGGGTAAGATTCGTTTGGGGTTTCAAACCTGTCGATAAAACTTGCTGAGTTGTCGAGACCACGATAGTAAGCAATGTGCGTTTCCTTTCGATTATATCTCATTCTCTGCTATATGTGGCAAGTAAGCCGAAGTCGAAGACTTGTGTACGTATCTCTCTTAAATTGATGTGCAGTTTTTTTCGCGCCCGATATAACACCCGCTGGCCATAATGGTCCCATAATATCATATAATATCTATTACCTTCATTCGAAACCTTATGTTAGACATATATATTAGACTGTAGACTATCTATATATGATAATAGGACTTATTCGGCATATAGCCGATCTTTAAATACACGACTCAAAGTCAAAAAAATGTCACAACATGACCTGACCTGCTGGTACCGTCACCAGGTATCACGGTCTATTCGCTGCATACAATGATGACGGATGTTTGCTCATATGTCGGCTGTTAGTTGAATTTATTAAAGATGGTTAGTCTAATTATTCTGGATTTCAATCAAGCGTGCAGATTATAATTTTAGTTAAGATGAGTTAACTGGTTAAGACGATAATTTTGGAGTTGATCGAGTTAAGCGGAGATAAGCGGAGGTGGTCCACGGTGAGTGCGGGGGCGGGGCGTTTACGTATGGAACGCCAGTTATCGCGACGGTAGATGGTGTACAACGTGGTCCTTGAGATGTTGAAGTGCCTTTAGATCTCTAATTGCGTCTTACGCCGCGCATGAACGCCAGAGCCCGGCGCGGATGTCGACAAGAGATCTCCGTTTTTATCTCCGAAAGTCGGCACCGTGTTCTCGCCAAGATGGCCCGAGATTGGTGGTGGCCGCGCGGTCGATACATAACAGTAGTCGTCCGATGGCGATGACATGACATGCGCGTTATTTATCATTCAGAGACGGCTTCAGAGCCGCGTAAGGCGCTCTGGGAAGGCGTGGAAACGGCCGTGCTCGAAAACACGAAGTTAAAAAAAGTCGCGTTTAACACATTTAAGAGTTATGAATACGACTGTATGGCGCGTAGTCATGGAGATAAGCTAAATCATCCACATGACGATTTCGTACGCAGAAATAAAAGTCGTATGGATGATTATACTATTTTGAATTACTTAACTCATCTTAACTCAATTAACTAAAATTAAAATCTGCACGCTTGATTGAAATCCAGAATATACCGATAAGTAAATATGAAATAGCCTATTGTATATATGGATATTTAGCAAATCATAACATTAATAATAATGATACACTCGTGGAAATAAACTCCATAATAATAAAGTGTTCGATGATGAGAACCAAAACGACAGAAATTTATTTTCCCTTCATGATCTTGCTCGTCGTGATTGCGTTGGCCGCTGCATGTGCTCTGACGCAATTTCCTTCGACAAGAGCTGCATTCGAGTGCAAATATGCTGCAGCTTCCCGAGAGCGTCGAACTTTCTCCTCACTCCTTGCACACATCGTATCTTCAAAGCATGAGAGTGCCATCGCAACATCTCCACCACAAGAGCCAGTCCGAGTTGACTTGGATTCCTGTTCGCCTTCTCGCGGGTGCGTCGATCTCAACGAGCTAAATGACTGCGTTCGAAAAAGTGCACGGGCCAGCTGCAAGGCATCAAGAAGTGCCTGGTTAGCGCCCTGACCTTTGAACGGTGACATAGGGTGCGCTGCATCACCAATGAGGGTTACGTGCGATAGCGCACTGTGTTCATCTGACATGCTCCGTAAATCTCTTGGGTTTAGACAATCACGATCATATGCAGGGTATCCTGTGAGATTCTTGATGCTTGTAGATGAAATGATTTCAGGAACTGGGTCAATCCATGAACCGCAACGCTCAACAGCCTCAGATAGAAGTCGTGTTGGACCAGCCTTTGCCAGCTCTACCGCTTTTTCTTCCGAAATCGGGAAAGAGAGCTGCCACATCAGGGGGTCAGATGTCTTGATGTTTTGTTCAGATACTCCATCCTCGCGCCGTGCCGTGAAGCAATCATCCCCATCGGACGACGGGGAAAACGGCATGACGTATATCCTAGTCGTTCCATCAACTACCTGAAACACTTTATGATCGCAAAGAGGGTGACTATTCCCATCGCAAATGCCAAGTATTACAAAGACCCCGAGGTAGCGAAGTGGGTATCTTTGCTGATCAGCTTCGACAAGCTTGGCGCGTCTGACTGAAGAGAAGATTCCATCAGCCCCAACGACAAGATCAAAACTCATTCGGCCACCATCCTCAAATTCAAGCTCCACACCTGGCGAGGACGGACAGACTGTTTCGCTATAATTCGTAAACTTCTTTCCCCAGTGCACAGTTCCAGGAGATAATCTCTCAAGCAACACGCGACGTAATGCTTGCCTCGGCAAGTGCATATTTTTGCGAGCTTCACCAGCTGCTAAGTTCACGCCCCCTTTCTCATTGGCACAAATACGTGTGCTGTGTCCATATCTTCCAAGCTCTCGGCCGTCAGCGGTGAGAGAGATGTTCGCATTTGAGCCGATCCCTTTGAGCATTACTCCTAGTTGCCTAAGAGCAGTCGTTCCGGAATATTTCTGCAGAGTGAGACCGTAACCTTGCTTTCGCATTAAAAACGATTTGTCTCGCTCAAATACAGATGCGTGAACGCCACGCTGCTGAAATGCCAAAGCAAGAGCTGCACCCCCGATACCTGCACCAACGATTGCAACTCGTGGGGAATTGGGGTGCGGCATGTGTGGTTTTCCGTTAGGCGTGGGCACCAGACCGGTTCCCCAACAATATTTACAAGGAACAGTTTTCGCTGGCGCAGCCTTGGCCAGTATCGCGGGATTCAAATAGACGTCTGTGTCCTTTGTTGAGCCCCCATCCACTGCCTCGCGCTGCAATCGACGCGCACGTTTCTGCTTCTTCGAAAGCGTGGAACGAACACCTTCACCTCCGCAACTGGAGCACCACATCATATCTATGTTAACGTCTCCAGGATGGCAAGTTCTATCTGCAGATATTTGCACTCGATCACTCATGTCCGCATGGACGGGCACGTTCGCCCGGGCAGAGACGCGTACTGGGGGAACGCAGACGCGCAAATCGAAATCGTCAGTTGGAAGCGAGAGGCGCTTGAGATGGTGCGGAAAATGCCGGAAGTGCGTTTTTTTTGTGTTAGCCGCTAGCCTGATGGCAACCAGCGGCATGAACGCGGCGTTTGTTGTCGCACGCTGACAGTTGCGCACGTGGATGCACCGCGAAACTGTCCCACTTTTTAAGGATTATATTCTTTAAGATAAAAGTAATACCTCGAAATATATGTCTCTCACCGCGCTAATACCATGGACCAATCACGTGACGGGATTTGCGCCCTCAAATATTTCGACGCGGTGACCAATATAAATCAATGCGGTGACCAGTGACCCCGTGTCCACATGTAATTAATAATGATAAAACTAAATAATGATACAACTCTATTGCCTATGTCCACTGACGGATATCCGTCCGGACGGATGTTTCGGGCGGATATTTATATGATTATCAGTCATCAAAATATGTAAGATTTTCAATATTTGGACGGATATTGATAAATTAGGAACTATCTATCATACATCTTATTATTATTACGAACGAAACTTATTATTAATAATAATGATGATGAATTATATTGAATTATTATATCCTTTCGTCAATCGCGCAATATGAAATTTTTTATTATTACTTGCTTCGTTCGTTCGTTCGGTTAATATATTATGATAATATACGTACCTTATTACTTGCTTGCTTCGTTCGTTCGTTCGCACGAAGGTAATATAAATAATAATGCACAAACTCTTGTTTCAACAGTTCAACCTTTCAAATTTTGAAAAACGTCATCTTTTCCACGCACCTCAACACGCATGAAGGTGCAGTTGAGCAGTGAGCAAGATATCACTGTCATCTTGGACAGCCTCCAGACAACAGTGAATGACGTATGCGCCCATGTTCACATGTTTGGGACACGTTCAAGTGTTGGTACTCATTTTCTTCTCGCAGACAAACCGTTTAGCTCGTGACCGCCGCACGAGAGATGTCTTTCCTCAGAAGACAACCTGGTCTTGCTTTCCATCTTTGAAGGTTTTCTCCATATTATCGCTCTCGTTTGTATTCCATTCTCAGCATTCCTCCATTACAGCAACGGGTCGCAGCCTGCATGGTGCAAAACACCTCGAACAAGAACGAGTAAGTCGCGAACCTGAGCCTTTCAGTCGCGAATAAACATCCGTCCCCTATGAAGGTGTCCGCTGGAAGTTAATAATATAGCTTTGAGGTCTACTCCGGGCTGTCCTGGGCAGATAAATGATCTGAAAAGTACGCATTGTCAATCCGAGACTTATTTCCAATGATGACCCTTGGAACAGGTGAGATCCGAGTTCACCGACTCCGAGTTCCAGGACTTGTCCTGAAACAAACAGGAACCCAGCTCAATAACATGCAACGTCTTGCGACCTCTCGCTATGATTTTCAGAAGTCGGTCCTCGATAAGGTGTGCGTTTAAATTATGTTTTGTCGAGGCGGTCCAATAAACCTCTAATGTTCAGGTCGTCAATAAAACAAAAGGTGTGACGGTTTATCAAGCAGGAAACCTTCGCGAAGAGCTTTGCATCCGTTTTCCGGGCTTGCAGTTACGTTTAAAGGAACGTCGAAACACTAATTAGTTCTTCCAATACTTAAAGGGTCTCACACGTGTTCATTTTCAGATGGCGATGGAAAAGCTTGGGAAGACGATTAATCAAATCGACGCTGCAGATTGACTTTTCCACCGGCCAAGGTATTTCCCGAAAGTCACCCTGTCGCACCGGAAGTCAACGAGCGATGTTTGACAAGCTCTCACTCGGTTTTCATGTTCGCCGTTGCGCGCTGATATATAAATGGGCTGTTTTCGAGGGTAATTTCACCATACTCTGCGTTGTGATGTGTGATCTGCTGGTCTGCATGTGTATACCACCAATTCAAAAGAGAACATATCAGCACAAGCGCTCAAGAGGCACTCAACTTGTTTGGAAATAGTTATTGAAATGTTCAAAGACTGTACCAGCGTCCGTGGTGGACACTTTCAAAACAACTATGATAGCAAACCTGCTTCAAGCAAATGCTGAATACAAAATTCAACACTCTCGAGCTGTACTCGCAAGGATTAAAACATCATCGCTGTTCCACAAGCTGTCAAATTTTCAAATAAAATTTCGGATAGCCGTCCACTCCCACATGAGGCTGAACGCGAAAATACCTTTATTAAAAATCGAAAATTTAAAGTCCCGTCATAGTACTGTTGATAGACGTTCCTGATAGACCTATTCAGGTACACCTGCTCAGTTCCTTCCGACGCGTGTATATGGCGAGCTTTTACATCCATTCGAATATTCTTCTTCTATAGGAACATGTAAAAAGCAATAACTTGGTAGATGGTTGAGTTCAGACAGTCTAATTGCTTTACGATCCATAACCATGCATCAGCTGCTCAACTTTTCCAGTGTGCTGAAGCAACTCTTCGTCAAGAGAGGTCCATTCCGCAATTATCCTAGCGGCGCTTTTCAATTTTGGTTCCTTTGTCTTGGGATTATTACATAGATCAATCGTTTTCGCGAATGATTTTGTTTGGTTGCCGCACCATGATTCGCACCAGAGCCACTGCTGTGGAAGAGAAAAAATTGGTACTTGATGCTGGGCATAATTGGGTAGATCCTGATCAAGATTAGCTAAAGAGTTCGGGTCTTTGGAAAGCTTTTCGTAAATGACTCGTAGGGTATCTCCTGCTGCCAGTTGCCGGAAACGTTTCAAGTCCACCACGTAAAGAGCACTAATGTGATATGGCTTCCCATCAAGATGCCGTTCCCAAAACCCTTGCTTCCAAAAGCGAAACCCATCCATGCTTGCATCATCATCACAAAACGGAGTGTACGCATACGGTGCACCGTGAAGGTCTAATTCCCAAAGTTCTTTGACATCAGCTCGCATAACTTGGTCTGCATCCACAAAAATTATCTTTTCGAGCGACAGGGGGAAAATGACATCCAGGAATAATAGCTTGTATGCCCATATGATCCGTTGCTTCTCTGTCTGTTTGTGCAGCCACGCGGGCCATTTGTACATGACCAACTCGTACTCAAAACCATATTTGGAGGCAATGTGAGGTAAGTAGTATTTAAAGCGAGGTGAAAGCCAGCTTTTCACAAACCAGAACTTTAGAGGATTCTTGGTCTTGCGGCGCACAGATAGCATCATTACCTTGACGAGGCGCTCATAAAGATAACCGGAGGCAATGGAAAAAATGTGGATTTTATCACCAGACCATGGATTCATGGTCGAATTTTTTGAAGCACCTTGTCTGCTCACATGTGCAAGTTCTTTGAGCGGACCGGGAGGTTTACTGTCAGCAGATGTATGAAGACCCAATCTCGTCAAGACGCTCGCCATCGATGTAAAGCTGAACCAGCCATTCATTTTGGAACTCTGCACATAGGGTTGGACGGCCGATGATCTATATTCCCTCTTTGTTTCCACTCGAGAGGGGTCTTCAATACCATCCAGGACATCCTGAGTTTCCATTGCCTGTCGCCGGTTAACATGAAGCTGTAAGGTAATGCCTTTCCAGCTTGAAACGTACAGCTCAGTAGAATTCAGCATGAACTCTGTTGCGCTGTCCTGGATTGGCTGTTGGTGTAGATGCTCTCCTGCATGGTCGCTCAACTCATCTTTTTGTACCATGTAATATATATTTGCAGATTGTCCGGGGCGCAGTTCGAGAGTCCATGCTCCCGGCAAAGAAGGAAGCTGAAAGTAGCCGAGGGTAGACATCACCATGGTTTCTTTTTTTTCGGCTGCATTTCTGAGCACCAGCTGCAACCCTCGTGGGTGCTTTTTTTTGCCAACATCTATGCAGTGACCAGTGACTAACAGAGCTTCAATTTGAAATTCAGCTTCAACCGAATTTACTCCGTCTGGCACCTCATCGAGATTAAGATGATCAAGGTCATAGTTTGTCGCGGCCGTCGTCACAAGCCATGCCTCTGGAACGTCAAGATAAGCTGTATATTTTTTATTTCGGGGTAGCATTGTAAAATATGCCCTTGGGTAGATACTCATAGGTGCAAGCGGGGCTGCATAACTGTAATAAGAACTTAGGGGGTGGTCATCCAGAGTAATCATTGGATTCAATATGATGCGTATGCTCAGACGGGATGCAAGTGTGTCTTTCAAAGCATTCAAGAGGGGCATAACCCGCTGTGCCCCCCTGCTGAGTGGATCTAATACTGCTTCAAACGCTACCAGGCCGCCACCTGATGTACTGAATACACTTTGCGAGGATTCAAAAAAATGCAAGATGTCGGCCTGTTCAAGTGGCAAGCCATGTTCAGAATATCGCGATGCAATAAGAGAGGCGCCAAACATATACATATCAGAGGTCCGATGGGCAGCGTCAGCTTTCGAGCTTCGATGAACCGGATAGCCGAATATATTGCGAAGTATGTCGATTCGGGCTCTGTGCTCTTGAGACAGAAGCAAACAAAAATCTTCCTGATCCACCTTATGATCCCTGGGAATATCAAGAATCCTCCCATTTACAATTATCATGCCGGCCGCGGGAGGGTTATACCGCGCCATGCGTTCTCGCCCTAGAAGCTCAGCAACAAAGTTGCTCTGTTGTCCGAGAAGGCGGTCTAGATCACTGTTGCTGAAATGGTCAGATCGAAATTTCTGTGCAGCTTCTCTCGCTACCGGTGATGGAGCCACACCTGGAGGGTGGAGTATAGCAACGCGTGCATTAGCTACACATTGTGGCCCTTTGATATTCCGCTGGCTGAATTCGACAGCGGCATCGAGAACAGCTTTTCCTGCAACATGGCTTGCATCAGAAACAACCCATATTGTCGTTTCCTTAACGGTCTTGTTATCTTCTCCCAGATAGTTTACGATGTGCTCATGGGTAAAGAGTTCACCCGTTCGTCCCATTGTATTGATATACGGACGCATCACGACATATTCCGGTGGAAACGATAACTCATCTTGGATGAAAGGAACATATCTTGACGTTGCGTCGCGATGAATCCAACCATAGGCCCCGCCTGGGTGGGAATCTAAAATTTTGTTGGTCAAGTTTCCTTCGAAAGTTGCTGTTGCTAATGCTTGGATTTCAAGTCGAACCAAGTACATCATCACCTGTTCAAGTTCACCGCCACGTTTTCTTGCATCGGTAAGTGAACAATACAAACCATTGACCAGAACCGACGGACAAGTAATTCCTTTTGCTGCGATAACTTCCTTTGCCTGATTGACGTGGAGGGCAGACTTTGATATGAAATCATCTCGCTCCTCAAGATTGAAAGAAAGAATATCAGCAAGGGCGAGATTCAGTTGCTTGTCAATCGCCTCTTCATCAGGTCGAACCCCTTTTATAGAATATTCTTGGGCTACAAAAGCACGTTTAAAGATTTGATTAAATAATTTCTTTGCAGCTGGCCATGTGACGTTGCCATAGACTGGATCGTTGAAAACGTTTCCTTGGGATGCAGGTTTGCGAGATTCGCTGAGCATATGAACAAATTCGCCGACATACGTTCCCCCGTATCGACGATAGAGCGATGTCCCAGCTCTTGCAAGTGCTGCTCCAATAGAAATATCAAAGGGTAATTCGAAATCCTCATTTTGCTTTCCGATCCGAAACATACCATTGCTTTTTGCATCTCTATTCCGGTCAAGCTCGGATGCAGTCTCGCTATATACAAGGAAAAGCCCGAGCCGTAGAGGTAGGTTGTAGTCGTTGATATACCGTTGGATCGTGCTCACAAGATTAAGGCCCTCTTCTTGGCTGAGGTCTACCACTGCAACAATATTAAATATATTATGCCGCAAACGTGGCATGGAACCATCCTTTTGGGCACTAATTAAGAGCAGATCAATATCGCGGCTCCAGGTTTCGAAACTTTTATCCATCTCAATGTTATTAATCCACATGACCATGTCGGACACATCAGAATTATCAAGATTAATGCGGGGCTGTCTTCCACCAAAAGTGCTCGGTATTGGTAGCCGAGGCTGAAGAAGTGAGCGAATTTGCTCATCATCGAGGCCTAAGTCGCACAAGCTGTGGCCCTCTCGCACATCGGCTGTTATTTGATCCACCAAAGAAAACACATCGATCTTATCAGGTTTTAGAAGGCGGCGATTCATATGCATGGCATGGGTGCCAGGACGAACAACTTTCTGGTTTTCAACAATTTCAGTCCTTAGAGTGTTGCTGGGTTTAACACGTGACAAAGACACTCCAAGTGAAGGAAAATTTTGTGAGATGTCCGTCATCATCTGGAGTGGATCTGCCGCAGATAAAATTCGTTGAGTAGCCTGCAAGCTGATGCTCTTAATATGCCAAATATCATGATTTGAATTTTCGTGTTTATTTGCTCGTTGACTAGACAATGTTGTCCACGTGGAAGTCAGTCTAGGGAACCGCTCCATCAACGTGGTAAAGTTGAATCCGTTGAGATCCATACGGCGGGGAAGCACAGGCAGCGTTTGTGAAAGGATACTATCAATATTTTCGCGTGCTCCGGTGGCATCTATCGAGTTGTATTCAGTGTTTTTAATAGCCATCTCCACGCCAAAGCCACCAAGTTTCAGCTCATCCGCCCTAGCACCAAAGCTCACACATCCTGCTCCTTCGCAGCCAGCTAGAAGTATTGGTCGGTGGATATATCGAATGCGACCACGCAATGACGCGGCGGCCATGATATCGTGGAATTTATGAAAACAAGATGTCCCAAATGCGGCGTAAAGAACAACTGTTGGAGGGCCGTAACGATATGCGAAGTAAACATTTTGAGGATCAAGACCTGTGCGAGGTGAACTCATATTCTTATAAAGCGCCGGTCCATGAAATACGTGGTCGAAAACGGAGGCGCGCCGTATCAAACTTGTATTGAGTTGCGATGATGAAACAATCAAGTCTTGAAGTTCCTCCACTGTGGTTGCTATGATCCCAGAGGTGCCGTGTTCAGCCCAGCAGCAGGTTGACGTTTTCATTTCATCAGAGTTTCTGTTGAAAAGGTTGTTGACGCTTTCCAGTGCGATCGAGCGAAACATCTCAAGTCGTGGCGAATACTGGCGGAATCTGAGCGCGAGCTGTAAGGCTTTAATAATATCCTCTGAGTGAGTTGCATCATGTGCGGCATTTAGAATCTGCCCTATGCAGTCATGATTTCCAGACTCGACCCAAGACTCGACAAAGGCCCAGTAACTATCGGGGCCGTATTCCGCGAAAAACTCGGCCGTCTCCAAAAGAAATGATGTTGCCTTGAAATGCATGGATGGAACATGGATGCAGCTTTTTGGTCAGATTGACAAGCTGCACCGTTCGTTTTGGTTGAAGGCGCGCTCAAGAAAAAAAAACTTCGGCTTCAACGATGGGGGTCGTACCTGCCAACTGGTG
>Ga0213868_10002432_pt1 | contig 17882 bp, 17 predicted proteins | sample PICome_9_FD_160087 | JGI IMG/M metagenome (GOLD analysis project Ga0213868, IMG submission 160087) | Coastal seawater microbial communities near Pivers Island, North Carolina, United States - PICO127 | ecosystem: Environmental > Aquatic > Marine > Coastal | place: USA: North Carolina...
TGATATCAAGAAGTCGCAAAAGTAGCTTCCTCTCGGATATATCAATATACGATGAGTTATTATTCATAACGTTAACTAGGGAATTAAGGTTATTAAGGGGAAAATAATATGTTATTTCAAATATATGATTTTTTTATTGTTTATGAGTTATTAACTGTATTTTTTTAATCCTCTGTAAGCCCAAACAATCATTAGATATGTAGAAATTATAATATTTAAATTCTCTACTTCTCTGTAAAAAAGCCATTGTGGTTTTAACAACTTTTTTTTATTTCTTGAATGAGAATTATTTCTTATTCTATAAATAGCTAAAGTTTCTCTGATGCCTTTTGCATATTTAATTTTTTTTAAATACTTCAACCATAGCCCCATATCTTGTCTATACATTACCTCTGGCATAAACTCTTTTCCTAACTTTTCTATATCTACAAAGGCAGTTAAACAACTTATAGAATTTGTTTTCAAAATATCCATATAAGTAACTTTGTTTGGCACAATAAAATCTTTGTACTGTTCTTTTAGAGTAATTTCATTACATCTTTTATAAGATGAAAAGACAAAACCCTCGGAATTAGAAACAAATTTGATTGATTTTGTCAAAAAATTTGGCATCCATAAATCATCACTATCCAAAAAAGCTAGATATTTACCTTTCGCATATTTGATTGAATTATTTCTTGCAATAGCTGGGCCTGAGTTATTAATTGAAAAGTATTTAACTCTAGGATCATTATTTGAAATTTCTTTAATTATTTCTAAAGAATGATCAGTTGATCCGTCATCAGTAATTAACATTTCCCAATGAATATAGGTCTGAGCTTGAACACTAGCTATAGTTTCTTCAATAAATTTAGAGGAATTATAGGAGGGTGTTATTATTGAAACAAGGGGCAAATTCATTTATATTTTAATTTAAACAATATGAGATTCAATTATCTGAGGTTTACCTGATTTAGTTCCTTTAATTTTAGAAACTTCCTCAAACAATATTTTAAAATCATCATTCATAATAATTTTTTGAAGTTTGACTTTAACGATGGTTAAAACTTCTTTTGTGAAATCTTCGTCAGGTACATACTGTACTAGAATACTTTTTCTGTCTTTTTGTATAATTTTAAATTGTTTTATTTCTTGTATGTATTCAAAAACACCAGTAAATGAATGAACGATTAATTTTCTATTGTCTGGTAATAAAACAATATCTGTATTCCTACCAATAACTTTCTCTATTAATGGGAAATTATATTTTCTATTTACAGGATATTTATTCCTTGGTAACATAACCGCTAAATCTCCCAATTTATATCTAATTAATGGCATATTTTTATTGTCTAATCTGGTTACAACTACGTTTCCTATTTCTCCATCTTTTACTGGATTATTATTATCATCTAGTATTTCCATATAAACTTGTGGTGTGTATAAATACATATAATCAAGATCAGACTGAAAGCCTATTTGAAAACCTTCTGATGAACCGTATGTTTCATGAATTTTACATCCAAATGCTTGTTGTATATTTTTTTTATAATGGTCAAATAATTTATCCCCAAATCCAATGACAGTCTTTAATCTTAATTTAATATTATTTTCTATTACATATTCAGCAATAATATTAAGAGAGGAAGGATACCCTACTAGGCTACAATTTTTTTTCATTGATAGTTTGAAACAAATACTTTTAAGATCTTTATCACTTAAAGAAAAAGCGGATATGTAATAAACCCTAAAAAAAATGTCTTTAAGTTTTTTTAATCTAGATCTTTTAGGAGACATACCTGTTTGTACTATTGGCTCTCCTAATTTATACCCACACAGTTCCCATAAATGAATTGATAAAGATTGTATAGACATTAAATCTGAACTATCCATTGAAACCCATGTACTTACTCCTGTAGAACCACTACTATAAATTTTAAAAATTTTTTGTTTTGTCTTAACTTGTAGGGATAATGCATTAGATCTTAAATCATTTTTGTTTAAAATTGGGAATAATTTAAGAATCTCTTCTGCTGTTTTACTTGTGTCAATTTTTATATTTTTGTATTTGAGTAAATATTTTTGAGCATACAAAAGTTGATATTTAAGCTGTTTATTCTGGTGTTTTTTAATATCTAATTCAGATAAACTATCAAAACTTCTCCAAAATTTTAAGTTTTTTATGAAGTTAGATTTTAATAATAAATCACCTAATGGTAAAACTACTTTTTCTAAAAAAAAATTATTCATCATCCTTTAATAATTTTAACCATTGTTTTCTCACTACGCTCCAATCAAAATTTTCGACTTTAGCTCTTGCATTAATTATTAGTGAACTTTTATTTTTTTCAATTATTTTATGTATTTCATTTACCATTAATAGAGGCTGTTCTTTATCTACCAATACCCCATCTTTATTATTACTAATTAAATAAGGTAAGCCGCCTACATTAGTTGAGACTACAGGTAAGCCCAAAGCCATGGCTTCTATAACGCTTATTGGTGTATTATCTACATTGGTAGTATTAATAAAAATATCAAAATCTTTAGATTTTTTATGCCATTCTTTTTTTGATAATACACCCGTAATTTCAACACTGTCTTGTAAGTCATATGTATTAATAAGGTGTTTTACATCTTTTAATGTACCGTCTTTATCTGGGCCTATCATACATAGAATTGCTTTTGGATATTTTTTCTTCAACTCTTTTAAAACCTCAATAGCCATAGTGGGGTTATAAATACTTGCAAAAGCTCTTACATATAATAATTTTGGAGTAATTTTTTTTCTTTCTTTAAAAGTATAGTTGGCAATTGGAATTAAATTTGGAATTAATAGTGTTGTATATCCTTTTATTTCAAATTCATATTTTAAATAGCCAGAAGGAGCAATGTTTTGATAAGAGTTGTTAAAAATTAAAGATGATAATCTTGGATTTTGTTTTAACCGATAGGGTAAATTCCCACCACGAAGTATTGGTAAGTAATTAATCTTAAACAGTCTACAAAATTGAGACGTTAGTAAGGCATAATAAAAGTTAGAGGTACTAAAGGTATCTATTAATACATAATTAACTTTAGTACTATAATGAAAAATGGCAAAACACATCTCTAACAACCTAAGTATTTTGTTAGATTTTGAAGAGCTCTTGTAAATTGTAAACCCCTCTAATTTTAACAAACTACTCAAAATATCCATGGAGGTAGCATAATTTGTTTTTTTAACAAGGTTATTTCCTATATATAATATTTTATTCTTTTTCATGTATAATATTTATTAAACTCAACCCATAAATAAAACCTGGAAAGGCAATACGCATTGCTGAATGATTAATGGTTAAAAACCAGAATATATAAAATGCTGAGATAAATGCTCTTTGGTAATTATTTCCATACCAGAAATTTGCTAGTGGTAGTAGTAGTAATAGTAATAATATAATAAAACCAATAATTCCATGTTCTTCTATTAACCTTCCTACTTCGTTATGTGAAGCGGCTGTTACATGACCAATAGTTCCTTGTCTTTTGTATTTGCCATTTCCAACTCCAATACCAAGAGGGTTTTCTGTAAAACTTGTTATTTGCTCAGCTAAAATATCTCCTCTACCAGAACTTATATCTTCCTTTTGTACGCCACTTGCATTCTTACCAGTATATCTATTGTCTAACATACCACCTGTAATGTTAGAAGTGAAAAGCCAAATACCTATTGTAAAAACGACTACAATACCAACATAGGTAATAAAAGACGCTAAAGAAATTTTTTTATACAAGGTATAAAACAATGAAAAACAAATTAGTGCTATAACTCCAGTGATTAATCCTCCTCTAGAAAAAGTTAACAAACCTCTATAAATAAAGTATAATAAAAGAAATACATCTAGTAGTAAAAATCCGGTAATTCGTTCTTTCATTAAAATAAACACCGCAATAATAAAAATACCCAAACCAATAGCAGTAGCAACTTGATTTGGACCAAAACCACCTGAGGTAGCAAAATTTGCAACACCTCCAAAAACAATATCTTTTAAATCTGGTGTTTTAAAATAGAGATAGGTAACCATTGAAAATAGAGGAAGTATCATAAAAAATAATGCATTCATCAAATTTTCTTTTGTAATACTTCTTTTATAAAAATACAATCCTGTTATTCCCAAAACAAACGGACCACTTAGATTAAAGGCAATGGTTTTTCTAATATATTCTCCTTCTGGAACACGTGTAAAAATAATACCTAGTAGTAATAATAACAGGTAAAAAGTTAAACTAACGGAGAATTTTTGTTTAAATTTTCCAACAAAAACACCAAGGACTAATAATAATATAACACCGTACTTGCCTGTTTCATATAAGATAACACCATCTGTCATTCTTAAAAAAACCTCTCCAGCAGCTAAATATGCCGCAAATAAAAAGGCTTCTTCATTTTTATTTTTTTTAAATATAATTTGAGGAATGGCTATTAGAAAAATAACCAAAGTATAGATTTTAGGAAAAAATGAAAATGTACACAAATAACCAATAAGAATGTGAATTCCTACAAATATGACTCTATTATGTGCTATTTTTTCTATCAAAGTATCTCTCTATATATTTTTATAATTTTTTTCATAGTACTTTCTCTTGAATAATTTTCAAGAACTTCTGTATGCAATTCTAATGCTACTTTTTCTCTTAACACTTTGTCATTAATTAAGGATACTATTGCGTTTGCCAGTTTATCACTTCTTTTAGATAAAACAACAACTAAACTATTTTTAACAACAACAGCACATTCTCCTACATCGGTTACAACAACAGGTAATTTAGCTAACCCATATTCTAACAAAGAAACAGGCAGACCCTCAGATTCTGAGGATAAAATTCCTATATCTGCTTGTTCTAAAATGTTTTTAATATCTGAACGCACACCATATAAAAAAACATTATTCTGTAAATTTTCATCCTTTATGAATTCATGGATTAATTTGCTATAAGTATCATTATAATCCTTACCTATTAAATGTAATGTACTATTTGGTTTATGTTTTAATACAACAATGAATGCTTTTAATAAATTGATATGATCTTTTTGTCTTCTAAATCCAGCAACATGAACAATGCGATTACCCATTTCTCCATTTAAAAATGTAGTTTTCTTTAAATCCATAAAAAATGGAAAATTATTGAGAAAATATATTCTTTTTACCATCAAATATTTTTTTGACCATTCAAATAATATTGAATTTACAGAGATAACACCACTAAATGCAAAGGAGATAAATTGAATTGACAGTCTACTTGTTTTATTTAAAAATTCGCTTTTTCCATAATGATCATGCCATATTACTTTTAATTTTGGATATATGAATTTAACGCAAATGGCTATAAAATAAGATGTTGAATGTGCATGAATAATAGAAATATTATTACATTTTATATAATTTTTTAATTTATAAATAGATTTAATATCAACTGTTTTTTTTCTTTCTAAAAATAAATACCCTACTGCCTGTTCTATATTTTCTTTTAATGGGCCTTCTGTTCTGGTAGCACATAAATGAGATACTAACCCTTGTTTAGATAAAGCATTTGCAATATTTACAGCCAATACTTCGGCGCCACCTACCTGTAAAGAATCTATTAATTGAAGTACCTTTATTTTTTTATTCATATCAGTTCTTTTATAGCAGATTCAAAAGTATCTAATGTATACTGTTGAGACCATTTCTTTGCTCTACTCACTTGCTGAAAATATATTTTTTTATCATAAATATATTGTTCTATTTTCTTAACAATATCATCTATATTGTCATTGATTAAACACCCTCTATTCCCATCATCTAACATGAAAGGCACACAGGAAACTTTTGTAGAAACTACTAAGCAAGACCAAAACATAGATTCTGCGACTACTTTTGGCCAGCCCTCAGATTTGGAAATAAATACTAGGAAGTGACTCTTTTGAAATGCTTGCTTTACAATCTCTTTTGATTGATTGCCATGTAATTTAATGTCTTTGTATAATACGTTATCATTAATGTATTTTTCAATCTTAATAAATTCTGAGCCGTTACCATACATATCTAATGATATATTATGACCTCTTTTTATTAGTTTATGGGCTGCTTTTACAGAAAGTAAGGGCTGCTTTCCTCTTGAAAAAGCACCAACAAATAAGAGATTTATTTTTGAGTTAAAATCTTTTTTTGGTATTTCTTCAATCTCATATTTTTGATAACTAGCAGTAAAAAAAGGAACTATATTTTTAGACTGTTTTAACCATTCACCATAGACCAATACTTTAATGTTTTTAGATAGAAACGTATTTCCTAAAATCCACTTTTGAAATTTATAAGTGAGTGGTTGTTTACTTTCTGGATCCCAATTCCCAGCATATTTGGCAGTTTTAATTTTTGAAGGAAAAAATACTTGCATCAGACAGCCAAGTAGACCCACATTTCCAGGACAACGCAAATGTATGTGGTTTACTTGCTTCATCACTTTGTAAATACTATTGCAAATTTTAGGAATTACTAATATTGATCGGATTATATTTTTAATAGATGTAATGTCAAAATTAGGAATCGCAATTACTTTTATATTTGAATGACTGTAAGAAGCATCTATACTTCTAATTTCATTAACAGATACAGGAGCAACAATAATAATTTCGTCCACATATTTTCCCCATAAATTCATCTCCCTTACGTATGGTTCATAGGCGTAAATTTGTCCATCTTTAATTTTGTGAACAGCATGTGTTATAATTCCAAAAATCATGATTCTATTTTTGGTTTATTAAAAATTAAACTCCACCAACCTATAATTCTGCCCATCGATTCAGTGAATGCCTCTACTCTGTTTTTTGTTGTTAGAATATTTGAAAAACGAATTATTGTTAGTAAAAGAGCGATCATATTCCATTTAAAACGAGATTTAATAGATGGATTTGAATATTTTGTTCTCCACACATACCAACCATTTTTCACCACCATTTTACCATATAAATATTTATTTGGACGGCCTCCTTCTTCATGGTAATGGTGTAACGTTGCGCCTGTATTTACATATAATTTGTAGTTTTTAGAAACACGTAAACAATATTCTAAATCTTCATACAATCCATATCCCTCAAAATATTCTGAAAATTTAATGTTTGTTACAACATCTTTTTTAAAAGAAGACACACCTCCCATAAAATACTCAGCTTCATAAATTTTATTATTGGGAGGCAAATTCCCTACTGAAAACCCATTTGAATATTTTGGCATAAAGCATGGTGATCGATTAGACAACAAGCCCAGTTTTTTTCTAATTACATTTCTACTCCCTAAATTTCTAACATACCCATCAATTTCATATTCCGTAAATGTTGTTTTTTCTTTAGGTTTCAATTTTCTCCAATTTACTTCATTTATAATATACCCCCCCACTCCACCTGCTTCTGGGTAATCGTTATAGGTTTCTATTAAATTCTTAAAATAGGTTTTTGTCAATATAATATCATCATCTAAAAAACAAATAATATCGATAGCATTAGAAACTTTAGCAATTCCAAAATTACGTTGCTTCGTCAAACCCCTATCATTTTCATCTACCAAATAATACCTCAAATTCTCATAAGATTCATCAGAAAGCACCTCTTTAGTTTTTGTATTAGTAGACCCATCAACTATAATAATTTCATTTGGATATAGTGTTTGTTCCTTTACAGATTCTAACAATGTTATTAGAGCCTTTGAGCGCATGTATGTACAAACTATAAGACTAAAATTCATTAATTGTTTTTTTATAAAAATTTATATTTTTTTCAAATATAACAACTGAATTAAACGATTCTTTGATACGTTTTCTTGCATTAACCCCCATTTGTATTGAATTAACGTCATCGAATAGCGATGTTACTTTATCCGCAAAATCATTATGATTTTTAGGATTAACGGTAAAACCTGTTTGTCCGTCTATCATCAATTCTTTGGCCCACCCTATATCTGAGGTTACCAATTTTTTCTCCATTGCCATAGCTTCAAGCCAAGTCATCGGAAAAGCTTCTGCAAAACTTGGTAACAAAACAACATCAGCTTTTTGTATATAACTAATTACTTCATCATAGGGAACTGCATCTATATATAACATTCTTTGTAAAGCTTTTTCTGATAAAATTTTTTTGATCATCGCTAAAGTTGACATTTCTGTAAAAACATCGCGATTATCTTTCCCTAATAAAACCAATTTTACCTCATCATCTTTATCTGCCAACTTAGAAAACATTTTAGCAATTTCTAATACTCCTTTTTTACGAACAAGAGTACCGAAATACAACAACGATTTTAATTGTATATTTTGATGATTCGGTTTAAACTTATTAGTATCGATTGTGTTGTAAATAACATCAATATCAATATTTAACTTAAACAACTCCTTTGTTTTCTTTGCAACAAATTTGCTAACTCCAACTATTTTTGTTGCTCCAAGTAATGCCTTTTTTTCAAAAAACTTATTTTTTATTTTTAGTTTTCTTTTTTCTAGATGACAGAAATAAGTGTCAGATCCATGCAATCTTAAAATTAAAGGGCAATTAAACTTCATAAAAGCAGTGAAGCCTGTCCATTCTGGAGCTTCTAATAAATCAATACAATTATTTTTAACAATATTATTTACATACTTATTAAATGAAAGTCTATTACTAATCCAAGTAAAACCCTTAAGTATTTTTTTAGCTACAAAATAAATCGAAACATTATCTTCAACAAAAAACTCAGCCTTTGATTGACTATGAATAAAAACAGATACTTTATGTCCTTTTGATATTAATTCAATAGAAAGGTTCCTTATAAAAGTGGCAATGCCTCCAATATTTCCTTTATATCTAGAGCAAGGGTATTCAGATGTAATAAAACCTATATGCATCCCTATTATATTTTTGAATTATTTAAAATGATACTATTTATTGTTCGATAAATTTCTTCAGAAGAATCTTTTGGAAAATTATTTATTTTCGAAAACCACTTTTTCGTTTGTTCTAATTTAAAATCACCTTTTAAAACTTCGTCAAGAACAATTGAGTAATCTTCTTTAGTATTCACCCATAATACCGCATCTTTTGATGGCATAGATTTAAAATGTATGTATTTATATATATCACCTATATTCCATTTCTTGATGTCACCTTTTTTATTGTTATAGTTGATGTAGGCACAGGGTTTGTTGTGACTTACAGCATCAAAAGCCATTGAAGATCCAACGTTTATAATTAATTCTGAATAACGAATGGTATTAGCTAATAATTGATTGTCTTCCTTTAAAGGCATTACAGTGTCCCAGCTATTTCCATGGTTTTCCCATAATGGATCAATACAAACAATAACATCTTTATAATCTTCAACCACGCTCAAATGACGGCCAGTAAAATCAACAGGACATTTTCGGTAAATAATCCCCAACTTAGAATCATAATTTTTATTTTTATCTCTGACAATCTTTGCTATATCTTCCAAATAAAAATGATCGTATGGAGAAGTAGTGATATCATCACCTGAAAACAAAATATATTTTTTAGATAAGTCTAAATTGTGTTTAGAAAAAAATATTTGTTTACTCTCAATATTAATATCATCAAAATGCCCTTCAAATTGTGGTGAGCCAGTTATTCTAATTTGACTTTCTTTAATATTCGAATAATAATAAAGTAGTTCATTTTTCATATGAGTGCTCCATACAAAATAATAGTCCGCTTCAACCACCAACATGCCTTTTGGTAAATTATCCCAAGAAAAGATAAAAACAGCGGTTGGAATGTTCAAATCTCTTGCGGCTAACATTGGGGCTACTGCAAGAATGGGCCGTTGATTAGTGCAAAATAAAAAATTAGGTTTTTCTTTTTCTAAAGTTTTTAATGATTGTTTGTAATAAGCTGTTTTTCTCTCATGTTTGGCAATTTTAAGAAACAGTTTTTCAACTGATTTTTCATAACTATTAGTCAAGATTAAATATTTTACTATTAAATTCTTTAATACCTGTTTGAATGAATTATTTGAAACTTTAAATATGTAAGACAAATAAGCTTTGTCATTAGTTTTAATAAATGATTTTTTAAGTTCGATTTCTTTTTTAGTACGTTTAATTAAATCTGAAAAAAAATGATTTTTTGCATTTTTAATTTTTATTTCATCTAAACCTAACTTTTCATTAATCGGATATTGAGTGTTATTCCAGTAAGTAATATAATAATTATGTTTTTTAGCTGTTTTATGAAAATTACCAAAAACAAAATTTCGTAAACCAATACCATCAGGTAAAAAGACAAGTAATTTATTTTTGTTATTCATTTATTAATATTTTTGGTCTACAAATTATTTTAACTCTATATAATTATAAATTTCACCATTAAATACAATTACAAACCGTTTATCATCAGAAAAAAAAGGTTGATTTGCTTCTTCAGACAAGTCTATAATAGACATACGATTGTGACCCAAACAAATCGAATCATCGTTCCATTTAGAAGCATTATCAGGTCCTATATGTTTTTGGATCTCAAGCATCTTATCAATTACTTTAGGATTGATATTTTCTCCTAATAAACCTGCTATACCACACATTATTAAAATCTTTTAATTATTTCCTCTGCCTTTCCCCAATCTCTAAGAGTATCAATATTTACAAAATTCTTTTCTTTACTTTCTATATATGCAATAGTATTTCCATACAAAGAGTTTTTTTCTAAAATCACTGAAGTCTTAGTGATGTATATACTCCCATCTCTATGATATGTAGTAGGCAAATCTTGTCTTCTTGAAATAATTATATCCTCTCCTGTGGCAATTTTCAAATTCCCTTCTTCGTTTAATTCAAATGTCCAATGTGGATTGTATTCATGCGGTACTTTTTGAACAGAGATTAACGAATCTGCTGCTTCATTTATGAATTTTTGTATTGCATTGTCTAAGAAATCAACTGTTCTAAACGGACTAGTTACTTGTAATAGACAAATAGCATCAAACTCTTCTCCTATATTTTTATAATAGGCTAATGCATGTTTTATAACTGGTAATGTAGGTGTTGCGTCTTTGGATAAATTAGATGGACGCTTAAAAGGCACTTCAACCCCTGTGTTTTTTGCTACTTCAATTATTTTATCATCATCAGAACTTACTACAACTTTTGTGAGTAGTTTAGATTGTTGCGCTACTTCAGTCGTATATTCAATTAAAGGTTTACCAGACAGTAATTTTATATTTTTACCAGGCACTCCTTTAGATCCTCCTCTTGCAGGTATAATAGCTAAAATTCTCATTAATAGGTAATTGTTTTGTGGAAAGTCAAGGCCACGTTTGCTAAAATATCTGCAATTTTATCTCCTGAGTATCCATCGCCGTAAATAGTTTCTGAAACAATATTTTTTGCTGCTATTCTTTCATTTATTGCACTTTTAATGTCTTCTTTATGATACATTACATCGGTTACATTTGAAGCCCTTTTCCTTCTATTTTGTCTCGTACCAATATTCACAACTGGCACTGCTAAATAGGCACACTCTCTAATACCAACACTAGAATTACCAATTAAACAATTACTATTTGCTAATAATTTCAAAAAGTCTGTAGGCTCCATATTTTTAAAAAAATGAATATTTTCTGGTTGATGTATTTCTCTAAATGTTCTAATTCCATTAGATGTGCCATCTGAACCTGCGTCTACATTTGGCCAAAACCAAAAAGTAGGAATATTTAATTCATTTACTGCTTCTAGTGTTTTTAACACATCTTCTTTGGCAGAATTATATTCTGTAGTTACCGGATGCTGCATTACAACAATATAGCCGTCTTTCCAGTTAATTACTTTTCCAACGCCACCATATTTATCAATAGGATTAAAATCTAAACTTGATGATGCTTTTATTTCTCTTGCTATGTCAATAGAAGGACAACCTGTATTGAATACTTTTTCAGGAGCTTCACCCATTTTTATAACACGCGTTCTAGCATCTTCTGAAGCCACTATATGTATATCTGCCAACTTTGTGTTGGCATGTCTCACTTTCTCATCAATATTCCCAGTAACTTCACCTCCTTGTAAATGGACTAAGGCTATATTTTGATAGGAAGCAGCAATTGAAGTTGCAATTGTTTCAAAACGATCTGCAATGGTTATAACAGCATCTGGTTGTAACTTATAAAACACATTCGAGAGTTCCATTACTCCTAAACCTGTAGTTTTTGCCATTGCAGTTGGGTTTTCTCCTTCAAGGATCATAAATACTTTATCAGCTATTTCAAAACCGTCCTTTTCTATAAAATCAACTGCATTTCCATATCTACCTAGTAATGCAGAACCTGCAATTACTAATTGCAATTCCAATTTAGGGTGATTTTTAATGGCTGTAAGCACTGTTTTTACACGGCTATAAGATGGCCTTGCAGTAACAACTACACATATTTTTCTAGGGGTCATGTTTTTATTATTTAAAATCTGAATAATTTAGAAAATTCCATTGTTTGATGTTAGATGTTAATTTTTTTCCTAAGATACTCTCATATTCATTTGCAGGGATACCATACCCTTTTGGTTTTTTGGTTTCCAAATCCTCAAAAGTTATACAATGACCTTTTGGAAGGTTACTATTTACTGCCAATGACTTTTCAAAAATACTTTTCAATTCTAAATAGTTTGAATTATCACTTTTATCTATGGGATGCTGTAATGCAACAGCAATGTTATTAACTGCTTTTACCAATTGAGTTGTTTCTTGCATTGTTAAAGAAGATTTGGCATCCGGTCCAAACATATCTTTGTCAAACACCACGTGAAATTCCAATATTTCAGCACCTAAAGTTGTTGCTGCAATACAAGCTTCCATAGACGATGAATGGTCTGAAAAGCCAATAGGTACTTGGTAACGCTCTTTAAACTCCTGAATTACATTCAAACCGTATTGTTGAGGTGCGGTTGGATAGGAAGTGGTACATTGAAGTATCGAATACACAACGTTTCGTTCTTTTAAAAAGGCAACAGTTTTATCCAATTCCTCAAAGGAGCTCATTCCTGAAGAAATGATCACAGGTTTTCCTGTTTGTGCAATTTTTTCTAATAAAACAAAATTGTTTACTTCTCCAGATCCTACTTTATATCTATTGACATCAACTTTTTCTAAAAGATCTACCGCAGCATTACTAAAAGGCGAGCTCATAAATTCAAGACCTACTTCATCACAGTGATTTTTTAAACCTTTCCATTGTTCTAAAGTAAACTCCATTCTTTGCCAATAGGCAAAACGCGTAGCATCTTGTTTGGAGAATTTTACTCTAAAAGGTTCGTGTACACTACTTTCGGCATCAGCTATATGTGTTTGAAACTTTATAGCATTGCAACCTGTTTTGGCAACAGCTTCAATATAAGAATGTGCCATTCCAAGGCTCCCATCATGAGCTTGTCCTATTTCTGCTATAATATCCATTAGTCATTTTTATTTATTTTTTTCCAAAGTTTATAGATAAACACGCGAACTATAAATGGTATGTTATTTTCTTTTAATTGAGGTAAATTAAAAGTGTTTAACCGTTCTTTGTTATAGATTACTGAATCTACCCATTTGGGAATCGTATTTCCTAAATGATAAACAAAGGATTTGGTAAGTGATACTCTATAATACCCTAATTTATCAATAGGTTCATCTAAAAATTCATATTCATCACCATTTTTAAATACATAAGTGTTTTTCTTGAGTGGTATGGTATGTAGTATATCTGCTCTATAGGTGGCTATAAAATGTCCAGCTCCTATAAAGACTTCGCCAAATTTATTTTTCATATAATATTGTGGTTTTTTCCACCTTTCCTCATTTAAAACTCTTTCTTTTGTCCAACCCACACTTTCTCCAAATGATTCACAAGATTCTTTTGAAAGAAGAAGTTTCTTTTTTTTTATTTTTAAAATATTAGAGAAATAACTAATATTATTATAGTAAGCTAAATGTGTACAGGGTAATGGAGCCACTACACCTACTTTTTTAAATTTTTTAAAAACATTTAAAGAATTTAATTGCCAACCGTTGTAATAAAAAACATCAGCATCAGCAATGGTTATAAAATCTTCATAACTACCTTTGGCTTCTGATAAAATAGTATTTACTTTTCCCATGTTAGATGAATAATGAACATTTTTGTCTATGTGATTAGATAATAACAATTCATTGATATAGTAACTTACAATTTTGTTGCAAGAATTATTAATAATAGATATTTTAGTGTGTTCTTTATCTATTGTTTTTAATAGACTATCCATGCTAGTCTTAAACACATCAAACAAATTATCAAAGTAAGTATCCTTTTCATTCGGAATATAAACTGGGATAATAATACGATGTAATTTATATCGTATCAATTTCTTTTTATTCTTTTCTGGATTATTACCTACACGCATACTTCTTTTTAATTTTATAAGGATAGGCTTTTAATAAATTATTTTTAATAAGACTTAGAATTTCAAAATTTGCCATATTTAATGATTTATTTTTTATAATTTCATAAATGCTTGTATTGTATGATTCTAATCTACCAACTGATTCAAAGTAATCGTAAAATTTAACGTCATCACCTGACAATTTATCTGAAAATTTTAACCAAGCGTTAGGGATATGATATGTATCTGCCAAAATTAATCCATGTAGAGAACTTGAAATAATCTGTTCACATTCATTAATTTGATCTATAGTCTCTTCTATTTTGTTCTTATCTATTAATAGTTTTATTATTTTAAAATCACTTTTGTCTTTATATATATTTTTTATTTCTTTAAAATCTACATAATGGGGTATTATTCCAAATTTATATTTTTTTATTATTTTTTTTGGCTTATACAGAGAAGACATAAGAATTCCAGGATCACCAAAAATTTTATTTGGCTTAAACCCTAGCTCTTGTAGTCTTTTATATGTTCTTGGTCCTCTGACAGCTAAAAAATTTCCACCTTTTATAATCTGATTAGAACTAATGATACCACTTCCCCAAACAATGGTATTAACATTTGATTTATTTATAATACTTCCAACCATAATTGAATGTTTTATATATTTTGAATACCCTCTAGATGGGTCAAAATTTATGGGTTTAATCCCACTAATTTTATTTATAATGTACGGTGTTAATATATCACCGAAGTTTTCTTTTTTTGAGGAGCCGCTGTTTATCATTGACCACCAAAAAACTTTAGGGTTAGGACTAAAAAAAACATGAACTAAATACATTAAAAGTTTTAATTTACTTATCATTTTTTATAAATTTTTTCAAAGAAAATAAAGCTAATTCAAATATTATATTGCGTACTTTTTAATAAGAGAACTCCATGAGTTTTCTTTTTTGGATATTTTCCAGTTCCAAAAAAATCCGACTCTATTACTTTAAAGGAAACCTCATCCTCTAAATAATCAAAAACACCCAATGGATTAGAACCATAGAGTGTTAAAAAGTAGTCACCTTCTCTTAGATTAAAATTAGGAATTTCAAACCTAATTAAATTGTTTCCATTTTCTAACCTTAAAGTAATTAAAGTAAATTCATTACTTAAATTTGATATGTAATATCCATTTCCATCTGAAATGCGAAGTGATATATTTACATTCTCTTCATCTGAATGATAATTTTCAAGTTCAATATCTATAAATAAACAAACTCCGCTTGGTATTTCATTAGTATTATGAAATAATTCATTTTTTAATAAGTAAGAAAAAATTAAATTACTAAACAATATCCTACCATTACCTTTTCTGTTTTTAATAGTTAGTAGGGATTTATTTTTTATAGTCGATTTAGATAGGTAAAATTTAATTCCTTCAATTACTGAACCCGTAAAACATACTTTTCCGTTTTTTAAAACTACTAAATTTGTACATAAATTTTGAATCGCCCCCATATCATGACTCACAAACAATACCGTCCTACCTCCTTGAGAAGAAATATCTTGCATTTTCCCAATAGCTTTCTTTTGAAACTCTGCATCACCAACAGCCAATACTTCATCTACTACCAAAATATCTGGTTCTAAAAATGCGGCTACAGCAAAAGCCAAACGCACTTTCATTCCGCTAGAATAGCGCTTTACAGGGGTTTCTACATAACGTTCACAGCCAGAAAATTCAATGATTTCATCTAGTTTACTAGCAATTTCTTTTTTGGTCATTCCTAAAATAGCACCGTTTAAAAAGATGTTTTCTTTACCTGTCATTTCTGGGTGAAACCCGGTACCAACTTCTAATAAAGAAGCTATTCTTCCTTTAGATTTTATAGCACCAGTTGTGGGGCCAGTTACTTTAGAAAGTATCTTTAATAAGGTAGATTTACCAGCACCATTTTTACCAATAATACCTAGTATTTCTCCTCGTTTTACTTCAAAATTAATATCCTTTAAAGCCCACACATATTCTGAAGTTCCTTTAGTTGAACGATCATTAGATTCTCCAATTTTTAAATACGGATCTTCTTTTCCTCTAATTCTAGCTATAAATCTATTAAAATCATGACTAATAGTACCAGTACCAACTAGGCCTAAACGATATTGTTTGGATAGGTTTTCTACTTTTAATATAACATCATCTTCCATCATTAAATAGTATCTATAAAAGTTTTCTCTGTTTTGTTAAAAATCACAATTCCTAATAAAAAAATTAGAATCGAGGAAACACCTGTGTATATAATCCCAAATTGAGAGATATTTCCTTCGTTTAATAGTAAAAAACGAGCCATTTCTATGATATACCCCATTGGGTTGTACATGACCAACCATTCTACTCCCTTCTCTTGAAATAATGATAATGGAATTACCACTAAGGAAATATACATGAGTAACTGTATTCCAAAACTAACTAGAAATGTTAAATCTCTGTATTTAGTAACCATTGAAGAAATTACCATCCCAAGTCCTAAACCTAACAATCCCATAGAAAACACTAATATTGGAAAAAGAAAAATGTATATACTTGGTTGTATAGAAGAGCCCAAGTATAAACTATAATAGATATAAAAAGCAATGAATATGAGAAGTTGGATACCAAATTTTAATAGGTTGGATACCACTATAGACATAGGCATAATAATTCTAGGAAAATATACTTTTCCAAAAATTTGCTCATTTTTTTTAAATGTATCTGAGGTAGCTGTGAGGCATTCTTTAAAATAATTCCAGGTAGTAATTCCTGCTAAGTTAAACAAGAAAGGAGGAATAACTCCTGTTTGTATACCAGCTACATTATTAAAAACCAAGGTAAAAATTACAGAGGTAAACAAAGGTTGAATTAAATACCAAAGTGGCCCTAAAATTGTTTGTTTGTACAATGTAATAACATCTCTTTTTACAAAGAGCATCAAAAGGTCTCTGTACTGCCAAACTTCTTTTAAGTTTAGATCTATAAGTTTGGTTTTAGGAGTAATGACAAAAAGCCATTTTTGTTGCATAAATAAATTTATTTCAGGGTAGTGACAAATATAATTTTATTTTAAAAATTATCATATGTTTTTTCGTTAAATCGTCCTATTTTTACGATGAAATAAAGAAACAACACGTATGAAACAACAAATTATTGAATGTGTTCCTAATATAAGTGAAGGAAAAGATCTAAAAAAAATCAACACAATTGCCAATGTTGTTACTGAGGTTGAGGGAATAAAACTCCTGGATATAGACCCTGGAAAAGCCACGAACAGAACTGTAATTACCTTTGTAGGAGAACCCTCAAAAGTTATAGAAGCTGCATTCAGATTAATAAAAAAAGCGAGTGAACTAATAGACATGAGTAAACAAACAGGAGAGCATCCAAGGTTTGGAGCTACAGATGTTTGTCCTTTAATTCCTATTGCAAATATTTCTATGGAGGAAACGGCTAATTATGCTCATATGCTAGGGAAAAGAATTGGTGAAGAATTGGGAAT
>Ga0213868_10002434_pt1 | contig 17869 bp, 16 predicted proteins | sample PICome_9_FD_160087 | JGI IMG/M metagenome (GOLD analysis project Ga0213868, IMG submission 160087) | Coastal seawater microbial communities near Pivers Island, North Carolina, United States - PICO127 | ecosystem: Environmental > Aquatic > Marine > Coastal | place: USA: North Carolina...
GATGTATATGACCCATAGCAAGCCCTTGTGAATGTATAATTCATGCACAAGGGTGTTATGGTGAAGCCCTCATGAACATATGCTATTCGCTTATCCACTTCACTCAATTCATTTTGATGCCTAGCGTTGTTTAACATCTATGGCAAGCCCCTAAGAACATCAAATTGGTTCCCATGGCCTTGAAAGCTCTTAGAAACGTGCCAAAACACACAGGTAGACATCTTGTTTACATTATCGAAAAATTACTACCATTCCTCGTGCCAAAGATCCATAGCTTCGATTGTTTGTCTAGGTTTCCACTTCACACCCAAGTTCTCAGCCAGTTCCTCTGAATCAAATTTCCCTCTCATGAACAACATGGTCAGATCTAGAGCCCCCTCACCTGCGAGGTATTCGTCGGTGCAGATTTTTACTTTATTCACTCCAGGGGATTTTGACCCCACTTTCCAGATTCTTACGCATTTAATTTTAGATAACTCAATCGACTCAGAATTGGCATAGAACCATGGCCATATTCCGTAGAGGTCCTCAGATAGAATCACCAAGTCATTTTTGTAATCTATCGTCAAAGTTTTCCGAGTCAGCGCTCCTCCAGCCATTCCAAAGAGGAATATGAACCAGGTGATACCCATTGTGGGAAGCATGCACAGGGCTATACCATAATAGTCAGGGTCCTGATGCCACAGGATTAGCAGAATGACTATGATGGGGCCGAACCAAAATGGAGATGTAACCATCAATGAAAGTATAGCGCCGGACGGGGTTCCTTTCACAGAATAGGACACAGGTTCCTCCTGCTCGAGCCACCATCCCTTAGATCTGTCCTGTTTAGAGATTTCATTTTTCAGTGGAAGGAGGTCGTGTGTTTTCTTAGGATTTATTCGACCGTCTCCCAAAAGGTAGTCGTACACTTCGGTAGATTTCTCGTGTAGACGACCTCTTAGTTTGTCGAAGCTCAGTATCTCGTTATCCGAGAACAATGCGTTCACGAGTCTGTCGTAAAGCTCACTCGAAAGGCGTAACCAGGATAACGGCTCAAATGTAACCTTTTCAAATTCTTCTCTGGTCAAGGGACTTGCATCATCATCAAACCCGTCAGCCTCCCGATTGCCACCTCTGTTCAACATAACCTCCGTGAGTATGTAGTCCGGAGCATGTGCGCGCTTCCAATCTTTCCACATGAGATTCTTCCAGCGATTTTTTTGATATGGCTTAAATCGTACGAATTTGATAATCTCGTCACCTATGGCCTGGGTATAGAACACAATGTCATATTTCTCTGAAACAAATGTGACAGTCACTGTATTCTTTGGTAGGTCCATGAGCATTTGTTGCCCGTCGACGGAATCAAATTTAAATTTGTCACAGCATGGTTATTTTCCGAAATCATCTCCATTGCTAACACGACATACACAAGGGGCCCCCTTTAGTTCGTATACGATATCATGGGTACCCTCATCAACGTATACATACACAAGGGGGCCCCTTGTGTAGATCGGTTTTTGAGATTAGCCTGTCGAAGGACAGATTGAAAGCCCTTTGAAATTGTAAATCCGTTTCAATGGGTATTCGGATAGACCCTATTTCTTCGCCCATCTTGTTGCTGCAAAGATAATCAACGCTGTTCCTACAACAAGCAAAGCGGGCCAACCAAAGGAGATTACTGCAATGAATGCTATTCCTGCTGCAATACCAACCCTTACTTTCACCAAAGGATCATGAATATCTTGGCCAGGACGGAACCATTCCCAAGGCCTAAGCCAGGAATCGTCGACATGTATCCAAGGCCAAAGCCAGTGGATAAGGTGGCTTATCTCGATAAATGTTGTAATCAAAAGCACGGAAAGACTGACCACCCAAAATAAAACAAACTCCAGAGTTGAAAGGTTACTTCCCCCCCAACCAATCATAACGAAGTAGATGAAGATCAATGAGCAAAGCAGCAATGTTCCAGGGGGTAAATTCCAATCATTGAATTTATTGTTGAGATGCGTTGAACCGTCCTCCTTCACAATATAGTATGAAAGCGACGATGCTGTATTACCATCTCCGTCATGACCGACACTTGCCAATACTCGCCGGGCTTGCTCCTCCCTTTCTTTCCAGTATAGACTTCGGCGTTGGTATTCCCAACTTATGAAAGGTACAGGCAAACATACAAGGAATATGCCGAGGAAGTTAGGAAAGAACAATGTTACAGGGTACAAATATATCAAAATTCCAACTTGCAGGTAGATTTTTGACGCTGCCAAGTCGAACCAAGTTGGTCTGTTATGATCAATTTCCTCATCTCTATCCCGAGTTTCTATGTCTGTGTGTTTCACAGCATCATGAAACTGCATTCCATCCTCCGGTTCATCGTCAAGGAAGAAATTTAGGGCTCCCCCAATGAGAAAAATGAGGAACAAGATGACTACTAGAATGAAGTCCCAATATCCAAAGGAAATGTCGCCATAGAAGAACCCGATTAGATTATCCCAAAAGGATTCGTTCTTTGTAAGCGTATCAGGGTCCATCAAAGAATCAAAAATAATAACCCCAAGAAAAGATACCCAAAGGAACCAATAAACATACCATTCACCATCATCCTCTCCCAATTCTTTCCCACAATGCGGGCAATCAGGGAGTCCTGATACCCCCTCAACCAATTTCACCTCTAGGTTGCAATGGGGACACTGGATGACAGCCATGGTATGTATAGCAAAGATTTTGCTAAATAAAATATTAGCCGGCTGCAGTCACTTACACAGCCACAAAGGAACTGACTCAATGGCCACCATGAATTCTCTTGGCCTGATTGAACGATTAACTGAAGAAGTGATTTACTTCTGTTCACGAGGGTTTTGCTAAACACCCTTGTACATGATCCGCATCTTCACAAGGGTATTTTTTGGAGTAGCCCTTGCGGTTGTTCCTCACAAGCTTATACATTTGATTTACAAAAGCACATTTGAAGTGTCACATGCTTTCCCAAAACCATGGGCGAGCGATTCCGTGTACTTTCCCGCTCTCCTTTTGAAATTCATCACATACTCACCGGCTTGGAAAATACTTCGGAGACCACGGTAGATGCGGAATTATTTCTTCCCAAAGGAGAAGGTCCGTTCGGGTGCGTGATTGCTCTTCATGGAAGCATGGGTTGGGCTTCTCATCACCAGGACCACATCAATGGTTGGCTCGCTGAAGGTCTCGCCGTTTGCAAAATTCATTCCTTCACTTCACGCTCAGTTGATTCTACAGTTGACGACCAACTTACCGTCACGCATGCAATGATGCTCGTTGACGCTTTTCGCACCCGCTCAGTGCTTGAACAAGATTCTCGAATTGGAAAGGTTGGAATTACCGGTTGGAGTCTTGGAGGTACCGTAGCACTCTATTCGTCCTGGTTACCTCTCTGTGATGTTTTAGGAACACCATTTGATGCTCATTTACCCTTTTATCCAGCAGCCCATCTCCGTCCGGAAATCCAAAAATGGACGGATTCGCCAATGCTTATTCTTCACGGAGATGCTGATGATTGGACCCCATTGCACTTCGTCGAGAGTTTGATGCCGCAACTGCCGAATGCACACTTGCATACGTATTCCGGGGCACATCATTCCTTTGACAGTGAGCTGGAATATGCCTTACTGCCAAAAGCGGTTCATCTGAACAAACGAACTGCACGAATTGATAAGAACGGGCACATGTCTGGAAATTTATTCCTCGGTATTCGATGGCCTTTGAATCAACGCTGGCAACGGCGATGGGTGATTCGCATTTTACGAAACAGGGGGGCTCACGTTGAGGGAAATCCTGCAGCGCGTGCAGATTCCATGGTGCGTGCACGCGCATTCTTTGTCGAGAAACTTCGTTAAAACCAACGTGTGTTTCCAATTCAGTTTCCACAGCCGCAGCCAGTGGTTTGGCACGATGCCTCAGACGTCTCTACCACTGCTTTCTCGGGAACTACTTTCTTTGGACGACGGCGAATGATCGATGGCATACGAACTTTACGTTGGTTCTGAGCGGTTCGGCGGTTCATATCGAATGCTCTGAACCCTTGAATAATAACTTTGGCTTTCCTGAGACAAAATTTAGCCAAATGCCTCAATACACGATGAGCGGGGTTGAATGCCATCTGTTCGGAACGGAGTCGTTTCTATGAGGCGATTGCAAGCAACTTATCCATCAAACAGGGGGATAGGGCAGGGGTGCACAACGTGAAAGAGTTTTCAAATGACCGACATGCGGGAGAGTTTATGGTTGACCTTCTTGGCTACGGCGAGAAAGACTCAACACCTCAAAGTTTGGCCACTCTTTTCGTGATTGCTTCGCTCAGCGTTTTCCTGTTGTTTCGATGGGATATGAACGATTTACTGATTGAATCTTTCCCTTCCTTTCATTCATCGACTTTCCCACTGATTCTGGTTCTTCTTTGGAGGTTGTTTTGTTTGTTGATTGGCGCAAGTGCAATTGTTTACATGTACCGAATGGAGACGGGAAAGATGATTGTTATCGACCACCAGTCACGCAGTGAACGGATGACTCATCCAGTGAAATCCGAAAAGTTCGTAACATTCAGCAGTTGGACGCTTCTGTCGAATTTCACTTACTTTGTTCTTGCTTCTGCCGGCACATACCTGGTTATGGTTGGGAAGAATGTGCCGCAATGGCTGGAAATATTCCAAGTTGCCGTGTTTTCAACGGCCTTAGGTGCGGCCTTTCTCACTTCGACCATTGTACGTTTCGTCATCCTGCCAGGTGAAGTTCGTCAACGCAGGAACCATGATCATCAATTTCTCTTTCACAACCAGATTATGCATAATTTTGCTGCAGTCTTTCTCACCATCGAAATCATACTGGCACAGCCTTATTTGCAAACCGAATTCGCTCTGTTTGGATTGTTCCTCGGGTTAATCTATGCCGCTTTTGCATATCCATTTGCCTATTATTGGAGAGGATACTACGTCTACGGTTTTATCGACCCGCGATTGAAGTTCGCTCCATTCCTGCAATCTGGGTTGGCAGGTGCGATTTCCATTTTCTATCTTGGATTATGGCTTGGGAGTGAACTCGTATCGTATAATCTGGCTCTTGGGAGCCTTGTGCTCATTCTATGGGTTTCTCAAATCGTCCAATTCAAGTCCGGTCTTGCCAAGGAAGACGAGCTCTAATTGTTGGCTCAATCTTTTCCGATCAAGCGAAGTAAAAGTAAAGCGGAATAATAGAAAATACACCGATGTAGATGAGTGCTTTTAGTGGCCGAACCCACCAACTGTTTTCTTCGGCATCCATAAACTCTCCAACGGCATCGGCAACATGACTTAGCGGCAACAGTGGTTCAACGGCCATGTGCCGTATTTGATGCCGGATTAATTGAAACTTGCTCCGTTATTATACGATGTTCATCTTTTGCCACTTGGTCACAAGCGAATCGTACATTTCTTCTCGTATCATCTGCAGTTCGATTCTTTCAAGTATTTCTTCACTTGTGAGGATAATCATGCCAAAATATGTCCCATTTTGAAGGCATCATGACGTAATCGTAGTCAAATCCACTACCAGTGCCATGTGAATCGAAGCAAAAAATACTGTGCGATGCAATCTTTTGACCCGGGCTCTTGCAGAGTGCGAAGTAGGTCCAACACAATTTCCCTGAATCGTTCCAAATTTGGTTTGGCTCTCCAAACTCTTCACGAACCTCTTCTTGTGTGGAACCATAATACTCGCATATTTCACGCGCAGTGTAGGTCTTGCTTCTCCTTCTGTGCGCAGTGGAGATGAGGTTGGGTTCGAAAGGTAATTTTGGGTTGAGCATATTGGCAATTGAGGGTACTTCCTCCCATCCGTTTCCGTGGAACAGTACCCCCCATGCACCGTTTTCTTTTTGACAGCAGGCAATGACATCGTGTTGTGAAAACCCACTGGTCGCAATACGAACGGGTTGGTCGGGACGGTAGAATGAAGTGCACGTTACTTCAAGCCAATAGATGCCTTCACTCGAAATGACATCGTGAAGCTTCCAGGAACCATCATCATTTGGAAACAATGCCTTGCATGTCTTTTCAAAATGTGGTTTGAACTCAACGATTCCCAACCTGCTATCGTGCCGAGTCACAGGCGGGGCTGCAGTTGTTGAATTATCAATTCATCGCATTTCAAACCGTTACCGGCCAAACCACACTCTCTGTGAAACATAGATTTGAGTGGGACTTCAGCACTCAACATAATATACCACTTGTTGAAGCACGAGTCGTGGCACAAGGTACAGTAAAGTGGTTTAACCAAACAAAAGGATACGGATTCATTGAACGAGAGGGCGGAGACGACCTTTTCGTACACATCTCCGAAGTTGAAGGAGAAATTCAGGACGGAGATACCGTCAACTTCGAAGTCGGCGAAGGTCCGAAAGGACCGAACGCTGTCAGCGTCAGTAAAGTTGAATGAACATAACAAGTATTGAGGACTTTAAGCCCTCATCCCTGTTTATGTCCGATGAACTGTTAATCGTTCTTACAACTCTCCCAGGAGATTGGGAAGACTATCGTGTAGGCTCTTTTGCTCAACTTCTCATAGAGTCTGGTGCTGCTTGCGTCGAATATTCTTCCATTCAATCGATCTATAACTGGGATGGGCGAATAACCTCTTCCAAAGAGTGGAAACTGGAACTCAAATTATCACCTCTTTCAAAGAAAACCCTCTTGGAGGCTTTGAATCTGCACCATCCTTACGATGTCCCGCAAGTGGTTTGTTTGTCAGCAGAGTCTTCTGAACTCTACGCATCTTGGGTTACGCAACATCGCTCATCTCAACCAAAGAACTGAGTTTCTCTCTTGGGCTCAAAATTTCTGCCGAGTTGGAGTGGAAACACACCTTGAGGTAGTGTAGATTTTACATTCAAAAACCGGCCTTTATAGTCTATGGATAAAACATAGGATTAACAGACAACTGAGCCACTTTTTAGCAACGGGTAAAACCTCTTGAAAACCATATCTCGCATCGCGATTTGGGGGAGAACATTATACACTTCCTCGGAGGGCAAATAAATTCCAGCGCGTGAAAGAAACGAGGGGGATGAGTCATGGTCATAGAACACGGTAATAAATCGAGCCAGAGCGATGGATTTGAATTGGATCTTTCACAAGAACATATTGAGCCAATGCTCCAAGAAAATCTTGACCGTTTCGTATTGTTCCCAATTCAACAGGCAGAAATTTGGGAAATGTACAAATTGCATGCAGCATCGTTTTGGACCGCTGAAGAAATCGATTTGGCTGAAGACGCCAAAGACTGGAAAGTTCTAAGCGATAATGAACGACATTTCCTCAAGCATGTTCTCGCCTTCTTTGCTGCCAGTGACGGGATTGTTAACGAGAACTTGGTTACGAACTTTGCAGACGAAGTCCAATGGGCTGAAGCTCGTTGTTTCTACGGCTTTCAAATCATGATGGAAAACATCCATGCTGAAACCTATTCACTGCTTATTGATACCTACATTACAGATGCGAATGAAAAAGACCACTTGTTTAACGCATTGGAAACCGTTCCATCTGTGAAGAAGAAAGGAAACTGGGCATTGCGCTGGCTTTCACGTAAGAAGGGCTCCTTCGCTCAACGCTTGGTCGCCTTTGCTGCTGTCGAAGGTATTTTCTTTTCAGGTTCTTTTTGTGCTATTTTCTGGCTCAAGAAGCGTGGCCTCATGCCCGGCCTCACCTTCTCGAATGAACTCATTTCAAGAGACGAAGGCCTTCATTGTGACTTTGCTTGCCTGCTTCACAATAAACTGAACCGTGGTGCTGGTGAAAACATGATTCACCGAATCATTTCGGAAGCAGTCGATATCGAGATTGAATTCGTGACATCCGCTCTTCCAGTCTCCTTGATTGGAATGAATGCAGAACTTATGCAAGAATACATTCGTTTCGTTGCAGATCGCTTGATGGTCTCTCTTGGGGCCAGTAAGTTGTACAACGCGACCAATCCGTTCCCTTGGATGGAAATGATTTCGATGCAAGGTAAAACCAATTTCTTTGAAAAGAGAGTTGGCGAATATCAGAAAGCCGGTGTCAAAGACGGCGGGAACCTCGGAAGCGTCCAACAGCGGTTCTCTGTAGACGAAGACTTTTGAACCGTATTCAATTATAGGAACTTACTGCGAATTCACGATGAACACATGGAGGAAGAAAAATGACAATGCAAGTCGTAAACAGAAAAGGAGAACGAGAAGATGTACGGTTCGATGCCATACATGATAAATTGAAGACATTAACCTATGGTCTTGATCCAAATTGGATTGACCCAGGACACGTTACAAAGTTGACAATTGAAGGACTATACGACGGAGTCACCACACGTGAACTCGACCAACTCGCTGCTGAGACTGCTGCCTCCCTTGCTTCTCAACATCCTGATTACAGCCGCCTCGCAGCTCGCATCTGTGTTGACGACCTCCATCGTTCAACCAAATCGACCTTTACCGATGTCATTACCGATCTGCGCGAATACATTGACCCTGAATCCGGTAAGCACGCACCTCTCATCTCAGAGGAAGTCTTTGCCATCATTATGGAAAACGCTGAGATTCTCAACAACCATATTGATTACAAACGTGACCACAACTACGATTACTTCGGTTTCAAAACTTTGGAACGTTCGTACCTTTTGAGATTGAACGGAGAAATTGCTGAACGACCGCAACACATGCTCTTGAGAGTTGCAGTTGGTATTCATCATCACAACATCAGCAAAGCTTTGGAGACATACGATTTAATGAGCCAAGGATATTTTACTCACGCTACCCCTACGCTGTTCAATTCTGGAACTCCTACACCTCAGATGTCTTCCTGTTTCTTGCTCACCATGCAGGACGATTCGCTTGACGGAATTTATGACACGCTCAAACAATGTGCTCTTATCTCAAAGTCAGCCGGTGGAATCGGACTTTCGATTCATCACATCCGCTCCAAGGGTTCGTACATCAAAGGAACCAATGGACAGAGCAATGGTATTGTTCCTATGCTTCGTGTGTTTAACGATACTGCTCGCTACGTCGACCAAGGCGGCGGCAAGCGCAAGGGTTCAATCGCCATCTACCTCGAACCATGGCACCCAGATATCCTTGCATTCCTCGATTTGAGAAAGAACCACGGCAAGGAAGAACTCCGTGCCCGTGATTTGTTCTATGCCCTTTGGACTCCTGACTTGTTCATGGAACGTGTTGAGCAAAATGCAGATTGGTCGTTCTTCTGCCCGAATGAATGCCCTGGCCTTCAAGATTCGTATGGAGCAGAATTCAAAGAACTCTTTGAATCCTATGAAGCCCAAGGATTGGCTCGTGAAACTCTCCCTGCTCGCGTGGTTTGGGATAAGCTCGTTGAGTCACAAATTGAAACTGGAACGCCTTACATGTTGTACAAGGATGCTGCAAATGAAAAGTCGAATCAAAAGAACCTTGGAACAATCCGTTCCTCGAACCTTTGCACTGAAATTATGGAATACACTGCTAAGGATGAAGTTGCAGTTTGTAATCTTGCATCGATCGCCCTTAACAAGTACGTCGATGTTGAGAACCAATCGTTCAATCACCAACTTCTGTACGATGTGACGTATCACGCTACTGGGAATTTGAACCGTGTCATTGATGTCAACTTCTATCCTGTCGAAGAAGCTCGAAACTCGAACATGCGCCATCGGCCAATCGGTCTTGGTGTACAGGGTCTTGCAGATACATTTGCTCTCCTCAAGTTGCCTTTCGAAAGTCCTGAAGCACGAAAACTCAACAAAGAAATTTTTGAAACCATTTACTTTGCAGCTTGTACCGCTTCCAAAGATGCAGCGATTGCTGAAGGTCCTTACTCGACCTTTGAAGGCTCACCTGCAAGCCGTGGTGAACTGCAATTCGACCTTTGGGGAATGAACGATCACAGCGGCCGTTGGGATTGGACTTCTTTGAAGCAAGAAATTATTGATAATGGAATGCGCAACTCTCTGCTTGTTGCACCAATGCCTACTGCCTCAACCTCTCAGATTTTGGGTAATAACGAATGTTTCGAAGCCTTCACTTCGAACCTCTATGTTCGACGAACACTTTCAGGTGAGTTCATTGTTCTCAACAAGCACTTGGTTCGTGACCTCATTGAACTCGGTCTTTGGGGAATTGAAATGAAAGACGAAATCCTTCGTCACAAGGGCTCGATTCAAAACATCTCAGGAATCCCAGATTCAATCAAAGAATTGTACAAAACCACTTGGGAAATCAAGCAACGTCACGTCCTTGACATGTCAGCCGACCGTGGAGCGTACGTCGACCAAAGCCAATCACTGAACATTCACATGGTGGATGCAAACCCGGCAAAGGTCACTTCCATGCACTTTTACGGCTGGAAGCAGGGACTGAAAACAGGAATGTACTATCTGCGAACGAAGGCAGCAGCAGATGCAATTCAATTCACTGTTGAAGCCAAGAAGTCTGAAGACCAAACAGTTGGTGGACTTGCAGAGCGTGCTGAAGACATCTCGAGTCTTGAAGCAATTGCTTGTTCACTTGATACACCTGATGACTGCCTAAGTTGCGGTTCATGATTACAGTTGGTTGAACTTTATACAGTCTCGAACAAGTAAGAACTTACTCGGGGGTTTCAAGCCCTACGGGTAAGGCCCTGAGTGCGTTGCTTAGTCTCACGCTTCTTTTCCTTGCTCGTAGGCACCTTTTCACTCAAGCTGAGTGAATGGCATGACCGAGTGTTGCAAGCACACCTTCATGGGTCATTTCCGTCATGGTTGGGTGAGCATGAATTGTACCAGCAATGTCTTCGAGTAACGCTCCCATCTCAAGTGCAAGGGTCCATTCACCAACCAATTCACTGATGTGCGTTCCAACGCCCTGGATTCCAAGGATTCGGTGATCATCTTCACGAGCACAGACTCGGATAAATCCAGCAGTTTTCTCAGCCTCTTGGGTAAGAGCACGGCCGTTGGCACCGAGTGGAAACTTTCCAGTGATTACTGGATGACCTGCAGCCTTGGCTTCTTCTGGTGAGAGTCCGACCGATACAATCTCTGGTTCGGTAAAGACAATTGCAGGAACGGCAACGGGGTCGTATGCACGCTTGTGGCCCGCAATAATTTCCGCTACCATTTCACCCTGGAACGATGCTACGTGTGCAAGCATTTCGCCAGAATCGCAGACATCGCCAATGGCATAGACTCCACGCATGTTGGTTTCACATCGGTCGTTGACCTTGACAAAACCACGTTCATCGAGTGCTACACCGGTCGGTGCAAGTGCTGCTGAATTCGGTTTGCGTCCAACAGTGACCAGAACTTTGTCGACAACGACGTTTTGCATTTTCTTCTCGTCCTTCTCGTTCTTGTCGATGAAATTGAGTTTACATCTTCCGTCTTTGGTCGTTTCAACACCTTTAGCAAAAACACCGAGGTGCGTCTTGATTTTTTGCTTCTTGATGGCAATTTCCAACGGTCTTCGAAGTTCTTTGTCAAAAATTGGTAGAACGCTGTCCATTGCTTCAACGACGGTCACTTCAGAGCCGAGCATTCGGAAGGTGATTCCTAGTTCAAGGCCGATGTATCCTCCTCCAACGATGGCTACATGTTGTGGTAATTCTTCAAGCGACAATGCTTCTCGTGAAGAGATGACGTTTTCTGAGTACGGCATGAACGGGAGTTCGATCGGGACCGAACCATTCGCAAGAATCACATGTTCTGCTTGTATGATTGTTGCATCTTTTCCTTCACCGACCTTGACGGTTTTAGCGTCTTGGAATTCAGCCCATCCAATGATGAGTTCTGCACCAGCGTTCTTCAGAAGGTGTTCTACACCTTTGTTCAAACGGGTGACAATGCCTTCCTTCCAGCCAACCAAGTTGGCCATGTTAAGTTCAGCAGGGCCTGGTATTGAGATTCCCATATGCCCGTCATTGGATTCATGCTTGGATAGGCTGTGGAACTTGTGAGCTGCGTGAATGAGAGCCTTTGAGGGAATACATCCTCGAATAAGGCATGTGCCACCCGCTTTCTCACCTTCGACAATGATGGTTGAGAGCCCAAGTTGCCCAGCGCGAATTGCTGCGACATAGCCTCCAGGGCCGGCTCCGATAACAAGAACTTGACATTTTTTCGTTTGCATGAAAAGCGCCTCACATGAAGATGGTTGCTGGATGTTCAAGGTACGACTTGACCAGTTGGACAAGGCTTGCACCATCGTGGCCATCAACAACTCGGTGGTCCCAAGAGGACGAGAGGTTCATGATTCTACGAATGACAATGTTTCCGTCCTTGACGACTGCACGGTCTTTAGCGTTGTGAACGCCGAGGATACCCACTTCTGGCTTGTTGATGATTGGTGTTGCTCCTAATCCACCGAGCCGTCCAAGACTTGTAATGGTGAATGTTGAACCTGATAAGTCATCTGCAGTCGCTTTTCCATCACGGGTTGCGCTGGTGACTCGAGTCATTTCCGTAGCGGATTGCCATATGTCCATGGCTTCGACATGCTTGACGACAGGGACAAACAAGCCCCGGTCGGTTTGAGTTGCAATACCGAGGTTGATGGCTTCATGTCGAGTGACGACGTTTGAGTCGTCATCGTAAAGAGCGTTGCACTCTGGTCGTTCCTCGAGTGCTTTGACAAGTGCTTGCATGATGAAGGGCAGATAGGTGAGTTTCGGTGCACCTTCAGGCCGGGTAGCGTTGAGATGCTGTCGCAGTTCTTCAAGCGCAGTGACATCAACTTCTTCGAAGTATGAAAAGTGTGGAATGGTTGTGTACGAAGAAATCATGCCTTCAGCAATCTTTCTTCGCAATCCGATAACTTTGATGTCTTCAGTTCCGTTCTTTTCAACTCGGGCAGAAGCGCCCATTGGACGTGTACTGCTTGCGCCACTTGCCCCGCCTGCAATATGAGCATCGAGGTCAGCATGACTGATACGGCCAGCAGGTCCGGACCCAGCAACGAAGTTGAGGTCGATGTTGGCTTGACGCGCTCTCTGACGTACTGCTGGACTTGCCAATGCCTTGGTTCCTGGCGCTCGTGCAACGGCCGCTGCAGGTGATGGTGCAGGGGCAGGTGTCGGGGCAGCAGCAGGTTCAGGAGTTGGAGTAGGTTTTGGTTCTGCTTTTGGCTCTGGAGCCGGAGCAGCCTCAGGTTCTGGTGCAGCATCGGTGGATGAAGCGTTTCCGTCACCGTCAACTTCGAATTCGATGCAGACGACGCCTACAGGTAGAATATCGCCGGCTTCTCCGATCACTTTGGTGACTTTACCGTCAACAGGCGATGGGATTTCTACAGTTGCTTTATCGGTCATTACCGAAAGAATTGGGTCGTCTTCTTTGACGCTGTCTCCGACAGCGACCATCCATTCTACGACTTCGCCTTCGACGACGCCTTCTCCGATATCTGGCATTTTAAATGCAAATGTTCCCATATTTATTCCTCCTGTGTTTTCTTTATTGCTTCAGCGATACGCGCTGGACTTGGGATATAATCCCATTCTGTTGTGTGAGGGAAGGGTGTGTCCCATCCGGTCACTCGAGTAATTGGCGCCTCCAAATGGTAGAAGCAGCGTTCTTGAATCGATGCACTCATTTCAGCACCGAATCCGCTGGTCTTTGGAGCTTCGTGAACGATGACGCATCGACCCGTCTTCTTGATTGAATTGACAACCGTATCTCTGTCCCAAGGGACCAAAGTTTGCAAGTCGATTAATTCGCAGTCGATTCCAGAATCCTTGATGGCTTGTTCACTCACGTGAACCATTGTACCCCATGCAATGACGGTGCAAGCGCTGCCTTCGCGAACGATACGCGCTTGTTCAAGTGGAACGGTGAAGTGTTCTTCAGGCACATCGCTGTCGGGGTGTCCAGCCCATGTCGGGACGTTGTGCGGGTCGCCGTAAAACGGGCCTCGGTAGCATCGCTTTGGTTCAAAGAAAATGACCGGGTCGTTGCACTCAATGGCTGCGGTAAGCAACCCCTTCGCATTGTATGGATTTGAGCAGTAAACAACCTTGAGACCGGGTGTATGTGTGAATTGTGCTTCAGGTGATTGTGAATGGTGATGTCCACCTTTAATTCCACCACCGGCAGGTGTGCGGAACGTGAGCGGTGCAGTAAATTCTCCACCTGAGCGATGGCGAACTTTGGCAATTTCATTGACGATTTGGTCGTATGCCGGGAAGATGTAGTCCGCAAATTGAATTTCAGCAACAGGTCGCAAACCGTTGAGGCCCATACCCATTGCAATCGCAGCGATGCCGCCTTCAGCGAGCGGTGAGTCGAAGACTCTGTGTTCTCCGAATTTCTCTTGCAATCCATCCGTGACTCGGAATACGCCGCCGAAAAACCCGACATCCTCGCCAAAGATCACGACGTTCTTGTCTTTGGTCAGTTGAACTTCAAGTGCGGAGTTCAGTGCTTTTATCATGTTCATTTCTACCATATCAGCACCTCACTTCCCGAGTTCCTCTCGTTGTTCTTGAACATGCCATGGCACGGTTTCATAGACTTCAGTAAAGATGGTTGAGGCCGGTGGATAGGGCCCACTTGCCAAATCTCCGAATTCACATGCAGCCTTGTAGGAGGTCATGACCTCTTCATCGATTTTCTTTGCGAGTTCAACATGGCGTTGTTCGTCCCAGAGTTCAGCTTTGATGAGATGCTCCTTAAGACGCAGAATGGGGTCGCCACCAGGCCATTGCTTGAATTCATCTTTCGGACGGTAAGCAGATGAGTCGTCCGATGAGGAGTGGGCTCCTGCTCGATAGGTGTAGACTTCGATGTGCGTTGCGCCGAGTCCGGCAGCTGCTCGTAGCCGAGCCCATTTGGTCACGCTGTAAAGAGCGAGGAAATCGTTGCCATCAACTCGCATCGATGGAATGTCGTAAGCAAGTCCACGCTCAGCGAATGTGCGTCCACCTGTTGCTAAGTTTGCGTGGGTGGAAATGGCCCACTGGTTGTTGACAACATTGAGAATCACTGGTGGTTTGAAGGTGGAAGCGAAGTTGAGAGCATAGTGATAATCTCCTTGAGCAGATGTCCCATCACCGAGCCATGAAATGCAGACTTCATCGTCGCCCTTGTAGGCGCTGGCCATTGCAACTCCGACCGCTTGGGAAAATTGGGTCCCGACAGGAGAGGAAATCGAAATGAATCGTCCCGGTTTCCAGGTGTAGTGGACGGGCATTTGACGGCCTTTCACGTTGTCTTCTGTATTACCAATGCAGTGGCAAATCATACTCACCATGTCACGTCCACGAACAAATTGAGCGCCTGGTTGACGGTAAGATGGGAAAATCCAGTCCTGTGTCTCGAGTGCCATTGTTTGAGCAATGGCGATTGCTTCTTCACCAAAAGAGCGCATGTAGAAGGAGAGTTTACCCGTTCGCTGCATCTTCATCATTCGGTCATCGAATATTCTCAACCGCATCATGTATTCAAGACCTTGAATCAACGTCTCTGCATCCAGCATTGGATTCCATTCCCCGCTTGCAACCCCGTTGTCATCGAGTACCCGTATCAAACCGGATGCGTGAGGGACGGTGTCTTGTGCGGTGCATGATGCGGGGTCAGGTCGATTCAAATCACCGGGTTGTTCGCTGAACTTGCCACCGAAATCAGCGTCCTCGCCCGGTCGGAACGGCGGTCGCCCGATTGTGTACGGCTTTGTCGTGGCAGTCACTCTCTCGGTCATTGTTCCACCTCACTCCATCTCTGTCTTAAGTGGTGCCGGTGAATCGCTATGGGGTTGAGCGACGTAGACATATGCACCAGGCATTGTTTCTTGATTGTTTGAGTCGAGTGTTTTACGAAGCAGTAATCCCGCTTTGAATGAGGAACGAACAAGAGGGCCACTCGCAATCCCTGCAAAGCCCATTTCGATGGCTTGAAGCGCCCACATATCGTACATCTCAGGTTCAGGGAATCGGTCTACTGTGAGGTGTTTTGCAGAGGGGGCAAGGTACTGGCCGATGGTGATAAGGTCAACGTTTGCTTCACGCAAGAGGTGCAAGGCTTCGGTAATCTCTTGGTCGGTTTCTCCAACCCCAACCATCAGTGAAGATTTCGTAATGATGTCCGGTCGAAGCACTTTTGCTTGTCTGAGGATTTCCAACGATTGAGAAAAGGACGCACGGTGGTCACGCACCGTTGTATCAAGCCGCGGTACGCACTCGACATTGTGGGCGAAAACGGACAACGGACTGTCGCGTAGAAGAAGTTCGAGTGCGTCGTGGTCGCCTGCTAAATCCGAGCACAGCAACTCAAGCGTGATTTCAGGGCTTCGCTCATGAACTGCATCGATACACGATTTGTAATGCTCTGCACCACTGTCCGGCAGGTCATCTCTGTTGACGACCGTGATCACGACATGGCGTAAATTCATTGAATCCACAGCATCAGCCAATTGTTTCGGCTCATTGACCTCAAGAGGAGGAGGAGTTTTGATGGTTCCAACTGCACAGAATCGACATCCTCTGGTACATTCTTGGCCAGCAATCATGAAGGTGGCATCGCCGCTTGCCCAACAATCGTGAATATTCGGGCAGCGTGCTTCTTGACAGACGGTGTGAAGGGCGTTGTCTTTCACTGCCGCCTTTGTCTTGTTAAAGAGAGCCTGCTGTTCTCCAGATGGAAGTGTAGTTTTGAACCAAGAGGGTAGCCTTTCTCGCTTTGGTTTTGGGCGCAATGCAGGAGGCGTTTTACTCGCCATCGGAAGTTGTTTGCCGGACACCTCTGCTCCCCCTTGTTTTACCCGATGCTTTGCCTTTCAAAAAGGTGTACTTTGGACTGCATTTGTAAACATCTTGATTTTGTTTGTTCAAAGTATTGACTGTATGCATGTTTAACAGCATTGATGAGGGTTGATGTGTTGGTCGAGTTCATGGGACAACGGGTTGCACTCATAACCGGCAGCGGTAAGCGGATTGGAGCAGCTATTGCGACGAAACTTTTGTCTGAAGGATGGTTTGTTTTTCTTCATGTGCGGAGTTCATTTGCAGAGGCTCAACTCTTACTTGATGAATATCAGCGTGAAACCGGCATACCGGCAACGGCAGAAATTGTCAAAGCGGACCTTGACAGCGACGGTGAATTGAACCAACTTATCGAGCATGTTCTGGCTCATGAATCCGTGAAAAACAACGGTGGATTGCACGGCTTAGTCCACAATGCTTCAATCTATAATTCGATGGACTTTGAAGAAGTTTCTCTTGCAGAACTACGCCTCAACAATCGAATCCATGTGGAGGTGCCTTTCCTTCTAACTCAGCGACTCATCGAGCCGCTCAAGAACGCGAACGGTTGTGTCATCGGGATGATTGATACATCACTCGGGCGTGCTTGGAAAGGACTCTCTCACTATACCTCAAGCAAAGCGGCTCTTCGTCAACTCATGATGAATCTCGCAGGTGATTTAGCGCCAGAAGTCCGAGTGAACTGCGTTGCTCCTGGAGCAATCATGGCAGCTGAATGGGAAGCTGAGCACTTTGCCTCCGTAGTTGAGAAGATTCCGCTCGGACGTGCCGGAGAGGTTGAAGACGTCGCCAATACCGTCAATTTCCTACTTGATTCGCCTTACTTATCCGGGCAAATCATCGAAGTTGACGGTGGTTGGTCCGTTGCTCCTTAGCCAAGTGGCGAAGGGTTTTCTTCAAATCCTGTTGCAGGTACGGCTACCTGCAGGGGTGGCTGAGGTGGTCAAAGGCGCCGGGCTTAAGATCCGGTCCCGTATGGGTTCGTGGGTTCGTATCCCACCCCCTGCACCTATACTCAAAACGCGATACTGCGAACACTAACCGTTTGAGTAAAAAGTAGAAAAACGGCCCTTTTTTTCAATGGGTTCGTTATTTTTTTTTGAGTCAAAATATTACCGGAT
>Ga0213868_10002435_pt1 | contig 17868 bp, 20 predicted proteins | sample PICome_9_FD_160087 | JGI IMG/M metagenome (GOLD analysis project Ga0213868, IMG submission 160087) | Coastal seawater microbial communities near Pivers Island, North Carolina, United States - PICO127 | ecosystem: Environmental > Aquatic > Marine > Coastal | place: USA: North Carolina...
GTATCGTAATAAAAAAGAAGGATTTTGGAATAAACTAAAAAAAAAACTAAAGAAATTAAAGAAACAAATTGAACAATGCGCAAAACGATTAGGTGATTTTAATAATATAGCTAGAGAACGTTCACAATGGAGACAAAAATTAAAGAACTTAAAAAATCAACAAAAATATAGAGACCCTAATTTTAATATGGATTTCTATGATTATTATAGAAATGATTTAACGGTATTAAATAATAATATAAATGAAAATACTCAATTGAATAACGATTTAAATGGTATGTTAAAACGAATCAAAATTTTACAAACCGAAAATAAACGTGTGATAGATTTATTAAAAACCGAAAATACAAATTTGAAGGAATGTAAGATAAATAAAGAATTAACTGATAATGATTATAGTGTGTTATCATAAATACCATTTATTTGGTTTTTAACAACTATAAAATATGTATTAAAATATATATCAGAAATACTTTTTGCTCCAATATAGGTACATGTGCTACGAATGCCTCCCAAATATTCATTTACAGTATCTTCAAGTTTACCTTTATATGGAATTTCTACAATTTTTCCTTCACTTGCTCTATAGTTGTCTTTTTTACCATAATGTATTTCCATAGCATATGACGAACTCATACCATAAAACTGTTTATACGATTTACCATTTTTTTCAATAGTAATTCCAGGGTTTTCGTCGTGTCCGGCAAATGCCCCCCCCATCATAACAAAATCTGCTCCAGCGCCAAATGCTTTAGAAACATCACCAGGACATGTAATTCCGCCATCTCCAATAATATATTTAGGTTTAAATCCATATTCACGAAGTGAATCTGAATATTTATGTAATTCTTCAGCACAATCCATAATACACGATAATTGTGGAATACCTACACCAGTCATTTTACGAGTAGTACAAACGCTGCCAGGACCAATACCAACTTTAATAATATTTAAATAAGGTGATAGTAACTTGACACCTAACGCATTAGCAACATTTCCACCAATAATAATATGATATGGATATTTGTCTCTAACCTTACGACAAAATTCAACCATATTTGGAATATAACCATTGGCTACATCAATACAAATCCATTTAATAGGAAATGTGTCTAAAATAGAAGTTAGATTATCATAATCTTTATCATGGATACCAGTGGATACAATTAAATATTCTGGATCAAATTTATTTTTTTTATAATCATCCACATTATAGAATTTATGCATAGCCGTTAATATTTTAAATTTATTTAAAACATTATGTACTTCAAATGTTCCAGTAGTATACATATTTGCGGCAATAATAGGTATGCCGGTCCATGTTGTATGATCATTAAATACAAAAGTTCGTTCTAAGCAAACTTCTTTACGACTATTTAAGGTTGTATTTCTAGGCTCAAATAAAACATCATTGAAATCATATTGTGGTTTAGTATTAATACGGGACATATGTTAAATATATTGTAAATTTTAAATCAAAATTATATATATAATGAGCGAAAAACTAGTAGAATATTCATTTTATTTAACGTATGCGTTTTTAGTGACTACTGGAACTATAACCTTCATCGAAGCTATACGAACCAAAAATGATTCAATGAGACATATATTAAATTTAGAAACATGTATATCTATTGTGGCTGCTTTTTTTTATGGAAAGTTTGTTACCGAATTTGATAAACCAGTAATAGATTATAAAGAAATTAATTTAAACCGTTACGTAGATTGGGCGATTACTACTCCTATCATGTTGCTAGTATTAATATTAGCATTTAAATATAACAGCACAAATAATGCTCAAGTAAAATTCACAGATTATTTGATTATTTTAGTATTGAACTATGGAATGTTAGGAAGTGGTTATATGGGTGATTTAGGAAAAATAGATCGCCTATCGGCAACGATAATTGGATTTTTATTTTTTGGCGGACTATATTTCTTCTTATATAACAATTATTTGAGACAAAATAAATCGAACCAGTTACTATATGGTATTTTCTTTGTATTATGGTCATTATATGGAGTATTTTATCAAATGGAACAAAAAGCTCGTAATATAGGATATAATATATTAGACTTATTTTCAAAATGTTTTGTAGGTATATACTTTTGGGCGTATTTTACAAAAATATTCAATTAATATATGAGGTTCATTTGTATTGAATATAATATAATTTACAACACAAATTACAAAATAATACCCAATGAAATCCCGGATATAAGTTATTATAATTTAGGCATTTATTTAAATAAAATATAATAATATATATATGCTAAACGACCCAGAAAACGGCCCAGAAACCGAGCCAGAAAAAAACCCAGTAGTTGGAGGACGTTTAAAAAGACGTAAGTCGCGTAAGTCGCTTAAACCGCTTAAACCGCGTAAATCGCTTAAACCGCGTAAATCGCTTAAATCGCGTAAGTTGCGTAAACCACGTAAGTCGTACCGAAGACGTTAAATATATATATAAAACCATTTAAAAAGAACCACTATATTATAGTATGTTCTTGTAGCTCAGTGGTTAGAGCGATGGTCTTATGAGCCATAGGTCGTGGGTTCAATCCCCACCTGGAACATCACTAGCAATAGCTCAGATGGTAGAGCGGCGGACTGTAGATGAATGTATTCCGTTGGTCGGGTGTTCGATTCACCCTTGCTAGACATGTTCTTGTAGCTCAGTGGTTAGAGCGATGGTCTTATGAGCCATAGGTCGTGGGTTCAACCCCCACCTAGAACATTTAATTTATATAAATTAAAAAACTTATATAAATTTAACGTCTACGTCTAGAATTAAACGCATTATAATATCCTAGATTAGACCTTAACATGCCTAAGGCACGATCATTGGCGTTATTCATTGTACGACGGCGTTGTCTGGTTAACATAGGTGGTCTCATACGCAGACGACTTTTGCGCCTGGATAGCTCATTTGTAGTGGGTATTCTATTTTTTCGCATTTTAGCTTTTATATAAGGACGTAAAGTTTGTCTCATTGGTTTGTGGGTTCTTGATAAATTTATAAGAGCGTTTGTATTTAAATAATTGGATAATACCTGTCGGCTTACACGATTCATAGGTATTTTAGGCGTACTTCTAGAACGGGAACTATAACTACGCGGACTAGAACGGGCACTATAATAACTACGCGAACTCATATATATATATATTATAATATAAAATACTTTCAAAATTTAAAATACTTTCAAAATTTAAAATACTTTCAAAATTTAAAATACTTTCAAAATTTAAAATACTTTCAAAATCTTTAATATTAATATTAGTATTAATAAATAAAATAAATAATAGTAAATATTAATATAGAAGAAATTCTCTATTTTTGTACTAGATTTTTCGGAATACACTTTTTTTATTCCTTCTATTGCTATTTTTTGTTTTTCAGCCGAATCATTTAATCTATATATATAATGATTCCAAGAACCAAATATTATCATATACAATAATTTTGGATTGTTAAAAAATAGATGAATCATATTTGGTTGCGCATCAATATGATTCGCAATCATATTACAATAATTGTATGGATCTACTAATGTTTGTAATCTATCGTATGAACATGGAAACTCTTTTTTTTGAAGAATCGCGTCTTTATTATTTTCAGTTTTCATATATTCGGTAGACGGCAATGATAGTTTTTTGCAAATAATTTTTGCCACCCACCTACTCTGTAACTCGCTCAACATAGGTATAGAAGTTAAATATGGGCGTATAAATCCGACAAACATTATAGAGCAATCATTTTCATAAAATATATGTTTATATTTTTGAGTATTCACTATTTTGCTATCTAAAAAATTCATACATTTTAATGGTTTATATCCAGTACAAAATAAAATAATATCAAATTCGTTGGTATGTTTTGTTTCAAATGTAATTTTATTTTTATCAATATCAACAATTCTATTTTCAGGAATGACAATACCCTTTGATACCAAATCAACGATTTCTCTAGATTTAACATAATAAGAATTTAAATAATCACATTTAGATTTCCAAATCTTTATGCCCGAACCACTTTCACCCCAATAAAACTGTATATTATTATTATTATTTGGGTTTGTATTATCATCTACAAATTTTTTTCCGGTAATATTTTTTATAATAAAATCTAATGCGCGATTATAAAGCATATCCGATGGTTCATATGCTCCGGTATTTCTACTTTGAAACCATACCCCATTTTTAATAGATAGTGTTATTTTATTTTTGTTATGTATTAATTCTATGGCACAATCTACTGCCGTATCGCTACCACCAACAATTAATATTTTTTTATTAGTAACATTTTTAATTTGGTCAAATGAGTCGCTGTGGTATATTTCTCCTGTAAAATTATTATACATTTCGTCATCAGGTATATTTGGACAATCGTTTACAGTTCCAGTAGCAATTACAATATTTTCGGTATAATATGTATTGATATTTGTAGTAATTATCCAAATATTGTTTTTTTTCTTAATATATAAAACAGTACAATTTTGCTTTATATAAGGATACAAATTAAAATGTTTTGCATAATTTTTATAATAATTCAAAATTAAACTATGATGTGGAAATTCCGGTGTATTTTCGGGTATAGGATAATCGCTAATAGTCATATACAATCTAGAAGATACAGTATGAGTATTTTCAAATACACTAGGATGATTATTTATATCCCAAACACCAAATGGTTCCGGATTTTTGTCTAATACTAAAACATTTTTATTTCCTTCTTCTATTAAATGTTTAAGTGTAAATATACCTGAAATACCCGAACCTATTATAATTGTGTTATACATATGTTTTATCTATAAAAAAATATTAAAGAATAATAAAATTGAAAAAAATAGAAAATATGGATAATCGTAAATGTCTATCTTAAGGTTCAAATGCCAACAAAATGAATTGTCTGAATCTTTAAAATACTTTGCTGACTTACACAAATACGATGATAAGGAAACTTTAAAACTATATTTTACCGAATGGCTTGAAACCAATAAGTCATTTATAGATAATGAACGAGAATATTTGAATACACACCAATATGAAACCAATATTGAAGCTAAATTATATAAAAGTATCAAATATTATTATATAAAAAAGTATTTAAAAAGCGAACCAACGAAAGAAAAAAAAGAACGTTCTTATGTAGCCATTCCAAAAGAACTAATGGAACAAATACAACATGATATTGAAACTGCTTACAATGAAAATCCGCGATTCAAACCGTCTCAAAGGTTTCTTGAATTTAAACAAAATAAACAGTTTGACGAAGATAAACTAAAAAAGGCATATAAAAATCAATATTATCAAATAAAAACAAAAAAATAATTTATATATATATGCCTAAAAGTAAATTATTAGCCCAAGGATCTTATGGGTGTGTATATTATCCAGGTTATTCATGTACCAATAAAACCAAATATACAAAATATGTATCTAAATTATCTCGCGACGATAAACCTACCCAAGTAGAATATAATATGGGTCAAGTGGTAATGAAAATACCAAATTATAATAAACGATTTATTGTCATTGAAAAAAAATGTAAAATAAAAAAAATAGACAATATGAAAGAAGGATGCGAATTTATTCAAAAACGGGATTATCCATCTTATGTATTACTTTATTCCCGATATTTAAAATCGGAAGAATTAGCTACTGTATTATCGGAAAAAATGATAAGTTATTATAAACTAATACAAATCACGCATACAATATATAATCGTATAAGTGAATTATATTCGGTTGGAATCATCCATATGGATTTACATTTTGGTAATGTTTTAGTATCTAAAAAAAACGGGCGTATATTTGTCATTGATTTTGGTTTAGCATTGGACAAAAATCGTTTTTTTAAAGACAACCGATTAGATATAAGTTACATAAATGAAAAATGGTTTAATTATAAAACCGACTGGCCTTCATGGCCTCTTGAATATATTTTTATTTCTTTAATAGTAAAAGAGAAGCAAGAATTAACTAAAATAACTATATTGGATACCATTACAAATTATTACAAAGGAAAAAAGAACGTTTTAGAAGAATATTTAGATAAAAATTATATTCAGATTGCTTATGAGTATTATAAATCATTTGAAAAAAATAGTAGAGACAAAAATATAAGGATACTTCTTCAGTATAATAACACATGGGATTATTATAAATTAGCTTATCATATTTTATCTTATATGCGGCGTAAATCTATTGATTTTGCAGAATTTAAATGGTTGTTGTTATTGATGATGCATCCTATTCCCGAATATAGACCCACAAAAAAAGAATTGAAAGAACATTTTCGCAATTACTTAGATATATTTAAAGAATATGAGTCTAAAAAAATACATAAAGACGAAAATAGTGTTCAACTGAAAGCTGAATTAATTAAATCAATTAAAGATTTTAATTAAAGATGTTTGATTAAATCAATTAAAGATTATATATATACTTATATAATGGTAAAAAATCAAAATGGTGGAAATAAAGGAAAAAAGGTAGCTCGTAAAGACAATGCGCCAGTTAATAAAAAGGTAAGATTAATGTCAGAAGATTGTGAGATATATGCGGTTGTTACTAAAATGTTGGGGAATAGCCAATGTCATGTATATTGTTTGGATGGAATAATTAGATTATGTATAATTCGTAAAAAATTTACGGGAAAACATAAGCATCAACATTTATTAAAACCAGGCTCATGGGTTTTAATTGGATTGCGAGATTGGGAGACAAAAAATAAGGATAAAATAGATAAATGTGATTTATTAGAATGTTACAATGAAGCTGATAAACATATAATTTGTCAACAATCTAATGTCAATGTAGAAATATTGACGTTAGAAGAAAAAAAAATAGAAGGAAATGAAATAGAAGAAAATAATGATATTGTATTTACAGATGAAATAGATATTGAAGATATTTAACATTTACGAATGGTTTTATTTTTTTTTTGATCTGTTTGTCTCTTTGTTTTTATGGATTTTTCATTTTGAAGTATAATAAATAAAGAAGTATAATCTTGAAATATTTCTATACTTTTTTCGTATGGAACGTCATCTACTTTGGATAAAGATGTAAACCATTTGGATAATGTATTATTATCTACAAAATCACTTAAATCGGTTTCATTAAAATGATATTTATAAATTCCAGTAATATTAAATTTGCGACCGTCTTCTTTCTTGTTTTTTAATATATTGCTTAATAATTCATTTTTAGTTAGTAGTGAATCATTTATCGTTAAATCTATTCTTTTAAACGTTTCTAATTTTTGGTTGATAACATAAAAAAAAAATAGATGTAAATCTTTAACTATACTTTTATCAAATAATTGTGAAGTTTGTAGCTTCTGAATAGTTTGTTTTATATTATCTTGATGTTCGTCTACATCTGTATCAAAGTTCATTATAACTATTACAGATTATATTTATTTAATTATTACGAGGTAAACCATTTAGAATCATATTCCAGAATGTCTTCTTCTTCGCTTTCTTCTTCTTCACTTTCTTCGGGTTCTTCTTCTTCGTCGCTAGGCGGGTCTACCGAATAATCGCTCAAATAACCGTCACGCTCAAATCGCATTTCGGTATGCTTATCCCATTGGTTTACTAATTGGTCAAGATTGTTTTGAGTTTTGTAATACTCCGCCCATTCTTCTTCTTGTTGACGTTCTTCTGTCGTCAACGAATCAATGACACCGTTATGGGTAAGCTTAATCCACCCTTTCTTAATACGTTTTTCACGCTTTTTACGTTTAACTTCTACCTTTTTAAATAAGTTTTTGAAGTCCATTTTAGATGCTTGGATTGGCTTAGGTTGAGCTAATTGGGGGAACTCAATCTTAGCCGGAACCTTGGACGCATAAGTTGCTTTCATGTTGCGCTTCTGAGGAGGTACGTAAGCCATTTTAGTGTTGTATTTGGTGCTCATTATGAGTTATTTATATTATATTTTTTCATTTCAATTTTTATATTTCATTTTTTATATTTCATTTTTTATATTTCACTAATATAATGTCTATAACAACCTTAAAACGTAAAACTGCCGCTAAATATGGAAGACATTCTACAGTAAATGGATTCTCTCTTAATAATTCTAGACGCGTAAATGCTCATACAAATCAAGAACAAACGCAAACGCCATTTATTGGAGTTGATCCAAAAGGTAATGGGGGATGTTGTGGTCAATATAAAGAAACTATCAATCAATCTCAATATAAAAATACATACGACCCATTTAATCAACCAAAACCCACAACACTAAGTAATCACGCATTACTTTCAAAAAAACTTAGACCATTATATAGTGGTTATCCAAATAATGTAGTTCAACCTACAAAAGAAAATGATTATGAAACTTTTATTAAAAGTAAAGTGGCTGATTTAAGTCATAATACCCAATATTCTGGAACATGTTATGTTGGAAATAATCAATCTAGTACATATCAAAAGACAATCGGACCTATGGACTATGATACTTATATTGCTACAAGACTGAAAAAGAATAAGTGCCTCGCTCCGCCTAAGCTTACATATCCTCCACATATTCAAAGAAATAACGTTATGGGATGCTATAATAATTTATCTTATGAGGAATATATTCAACAACAACAATGTTCTTAATCGTTATTATTTTTATCTAAAAATATTTTACCATAAGATTTATGATGTGTTATATAATCATTTGGATTCATTATATAATAAATTTTATCAAGATAAAATATTATACGCTTTACATTATAATATTTTATCATAGTCAAACAATCTATACAAGGAGCTGAATTATATGATTTATTTTCATTTACACGCGATATATATAAAGTCGTTTTCTTGAATATTTTATTTATTTTATGTTCTTTACATTTCTTTAATAAATGCTGATGTAATTTGATTAATACAGACATTTCAGCATGACAAGTACATGTTTTAATTGAATATTTATCTTGATTGTATCTACTACGATTTGTATTATATCCACGTGCTAATATTTTTCCACCACAAGTAGCAATACAACCATGTTGATATAATAAATCAGATTTACACGCTTCATCCAAACATAATGAGTAGATACGTTGATTTTTTAGCGACAGCATATCATATTTATAATTTTATGTTTAATTCATTTTATATACTATATATATGAAATGCTTTAGTCGTAAAATTTATAAAAAATATAAATCACATAATTTAACTAAAAAACATTTTTATGATTTCAAACATAATATTACGAAATATTTGTCTCCAAAACAGATTATGAGCTTGAAATGTAATCATAATGATATTCTTAAATATAAAAATAAAAAAAATATGAATTATAATTCATATTCAAAACAAATAACCCAGATACATTCTTATAAACCGAGACAAATGAAGTCTATTTTGTCTAATATTATGAAACACATTCATCCCACGAAGGAAACCTTATTTATAAACCAAAATGAAGAATTTTATTCTATTACAACTAATTATCCAATTTATTATTATAAAAAAAACAAGATAGTATATAAGGTTTTAGATATTAATATTTTAAGTAAAGGATTTACTTATTTTCATATAGGACATATTGAAATGAACCCATCTTGTGAATATATTATATTTAATGTAGATTTTATAGGGAATCGGGTATATCATTTATTTTTGAAACATATTTTTTGTGATGAAATTACGGAATTAAATACATTTGATCCAAAAAAAAGAATGATGAGTGTTCACGAAACCTTAAATCAAACACCAAACAATAGTGATTTTTTTATATGGTTAGATGATAAATGTATTTCATATACAATTAATAATTCTTATTATAATACAAATAAAACTTATATATATAATATTCATAGTCATAATAATAAGTTACTCTATAAAAGTAATGACACGTTTGTAGAAGTAAAAAGTACAAATAATTACAATATACTATATGATTCTGATTATAATAGCGATGAAATATATTTAATCGAAGACAATACTACAACAATATTAATAAAAAGACAAAAAGACGTTTGCTATCCATTTATAGAACATTATGATGGTATATGGTATATACATGAGTCAAATAAAGGGAATGATATAATTAAAAGCACTCAAAATTTTAGAACATTTAATATATTATACAAAAATAATAATCCGTGTGAAAAAATTACTCAGATTGAAAATCATTTCAATAAACTTTATTTTATAATATCTAATAATTCTATATATAGATTAGATGATAAATTAGAAAAAATATTAGATATAGATTCTATTTACTTTATTAGATTTGGTAATATATTTTGTAATAAATTAGAATTTATTAGACATTCCTATTTGTCTCCAAAGTATATACAGTATTATAATACAGAGACAAATTATTTATCAAAATATAAAAAAATAAATCAACCCTATATTGAAAAAAATGTTTATATACACTCTATGCTTTATTTTACACTTATGTATAAAAAAGGTCACTCTTTAAAAAAATCTAAATTTATTCTTTATGGGTATGGGTCTTATGGTGATGATTTTGATAGAGGATATTTACCATTTATATTTGAATTATTAGATAGAGGATTTATAGTTGCCTTTGCACATATTCGTGGAGGCGGTGAATTTGGATTTAAAGGATATAATGAAGGTAGATTATTAAATAAAAAAAATACATTTCTTGATTTTATAGAAATCATTAAGTATTTATATAAACATAATTATACAACCAAAGAATTATTAACTATATGGGGGCGAAGTGCTGGTGGATTATTGATATCATGCGTTTTAAACATAGAACCAGATATTTGCCATTTAGCCTTATTAGGTGTACCGTTTATTACCCCTATACTTACTATGAAAAATAAACATAATCCATTAGGATTTGAATCTCATACCGAATTTGGAAATCCTTTTATACCAGAGCATTTAAAATATCTAGAATCATATGACCCTTTATCTCATATAAATGTAAATGGAAACTATCCAAATATATTTATATATACAAACTTAAATGATACACTTGTTCCTTATAAAGAATCACTTATGTATTATGAAGCTTTAAAAAAAGTGAATGTATTCAAAGAAAATAAAAAAGAATTAAATATTTTTATTGATCCGTTATATGGTCATATACAAGGTAGTTCTAGTATGAAAAAACAAGAGTCTTTTGCTCGAATTATAGATGTCATTTATAAATCTTATAAAATTGAAATAAAATAAATTATAATTATAATGTAATGCTTAATATGTATTTAGGACCAATGTATGCTGGAAAAACTAGTAAATTAATAGAAATGTTTAACTTGAATAAAGACCAGCATAAAGTAATCATTGATTTTACGGAAGAAGGTTGTTATGAAGGTATCCTAGAAAATCATAACAAGGTTCAACAGCCAGCTGTAAAAACCAATAAACTAATGGACGTTCATTCTATCTATAAATGTACCGGTAATTTGGCATTGGCACATGATATGATTAGTGTTTATGATAATGATTTTTCAAAACACAAAGAATTATCTATAATAAAAGATTCAATTGAAAATGCGAATAGTATTTATATTAACGAGGCTCAATTCTTTCTAGATTTATATGAGTTTGTATTAGAACAACTTAATTTAAAAAAACATATTTATATCTATGGTTTAGATGGGGATTTTGAACAAAAAAAAATGGGGTCTATTTTAGACCTAATACCTTATTGCGATTCAGTTTGTAAATTAAAATCTATATGTAATCAGTGTAAATCTAATGCTATATTTTCAAAACGTATTACGGAATCAAAGGAACAATATTTACCAGACGAAAATGCATATATTCCACTTTGCCGAAATTGTTTTTATATATTATGAGTGAAGAATCTTTTTGGGAAGCTAATAGCGAAAGTGATGATGAATCTGGTAAAATAACGCTCGACGAATTGAAAAAACAACTACGTGAATATTACGAACCTAGTATAATTCATACTTATTCATCCGCATTAGATATTTTGGCTAGTTTCATCAAGTCGCAAGCATTTATCTACAATGAAGCTAGTAATTATTGTCGGTTTAGATTAAATATGTTGATGTTTCCATGTATTTTTTTATCATCTCTTTGTAGTGTGTTTTCTAATGTAGCGTATAATTTACATGACGGTATATTATATGTTTCTTGTGTAAATGCCTTTATTTCTTTTTTATTAGCAATCGTTAATTTTTTAAAATTAGATGCAAACGCCGAAGCACATCAAATATCATCTAACCATTATTCTAAATTACGCACTATTTTAGAATTTTCATCTGGCGAAGTCTTATTATTTTCTAATCCATTATTACAATTAGACGGAGTCGATAAAGAAATGGAAAATTGGAGACATATTCATGAATTACAAAAAACAAATGAAATGAATACAAATGAAATGAATACAAATTTATATGATAATTACTTTAAACATAAACCTAAATTAAATACTTTATACGAAGAAAGTGAACAAATTAAATTAAATACTTTATACGAAGAACGCGAACAAATTAAAATAAATATGATTTTGAATCTTCAATCCAAAATTTCTGATATAAAAAAAAGAGTTATTGAAATTCGTGAAAGTAATCGGTTCAGTGTTCCAAAATATATTATGAATCGTTACCCTGTTATTTTTAATATTAATATTTTCTCGTTTATTAAAACTGTAAACGATTATAAAAATGCTTGTATAAGTACTTTGAAAAATATTAAAAATGAAATACGGTATATTAGTCATAATGAAAATATGAATGAAATACAAAAAGAAAGAATTAAAATATTGTACATAGAAAAATTAGATATTATGAAAGAGTTATTCGCTTTAAGTAGTACATATAATCTAATTGATATTATGTTTCAACAAGAAATAAAAAATAATATTTTATTTAAACAATACTTTTATTTATTTTACTTACAAAAATTCATTAATTTATTTAACTGTACGAATGATACTAGATTTTTACCCAAAGAATATAAACATCCGTATGATTGTGGTTATTATGATAAAAAATTAAATAAATATTTGTTACGCAAAATTCTCAATACATGATATTTCGGTTTTTAGTTCTGACGCTAAATCAAACCATTTTTCTAGGTCTTCTTCTTGTTCCTTTGTTATATATGATTCAACTGAATAATATCGGTCTAATACAAACCATAATAATAAAATTATTATTATTATTTTCATTATATAATGGAACGATATAATTATCTTACTCTTTATATTTTTTTAACAATTATAATTATTGGTATATCAATTATAAAAAAAAGGACCAACAATGATTCACAAAAAATAATTCGTTTAGCTAATTTCTTTTGGGTTATTCCTGCCAAGATATTTGCGATTATATATGGATTTTATGTATTTATGGATTTTATGTCCAAAATATTTTTTATGATATTTGAAAAAAACAATGATAGGTTTCCGCCGATTCTTTTATTTTTTTTAAATTATGGTCTATTTATGGCATTATTTGTATACGCGTTATTCGGACAAGAATTAATTACTTTATTTATAATATTTTTTATAGTTTCTTCTCTTATTTCCTATGCATTAAGTAAATCATTAGGATATTCATTATTTCCATATAAAATAAAAAAAAATGATTTTTGGAAATGGTGTTTTATTATTTTATATACTATTATTATGATTTTATTAATTATACCAATTGCTTATATTATAGCATTTATTTACAGATATGATTTAGTAGAAGACATGCCGTCTACACCCGAAATACCGGGCTTACCGGGCTTACATTCTATACCGGGCTTACCTTCTGTTTAAAAAGAAAACATAGAATCGTTTATTTTTCCGTCTTTAAATTCAATCTTACGAAAGTTTGAATCAATTTGGTCGTGACTTATTATAATTAATGTTTTACCTATCGATAATTTATTTATAGTTTTTATTAATAATTCTTTATTAGATTGGTCTAAGGAAGCAGTTGGTTCGTCCATAACAATAATTTTACTTTTACGATAAAATGAACGCAATAACCATACTATTTGCTTTTGACCACCTGATAAATTATTTCCGTCTAAACCTACCTTTTTATTCATTTTTTCTTTAAATACATCTTTCATATTCAATTCATCCAATATAGTTAATATATTATCTTCATCTGGTGGATTTTCTAAGCCATATGTTATGTTTTCGTATAAGGTACGATTAAATAATTTAGGCTTTTGTGGTATATAAAATACATTTTTTCGCAATTGGTGATTGGATATTTCGTTTATACTTACTCCATTTATGCTTATATTTCCCATAGTTAATGGCTGAAAACCTAATAATAATTTTACTGCTGTAGATTTACCGCTTCCAATATGTCCTACAAAAGCTACTTTTTCGCCTTTTTCTATTTTAAATGATACATTATTCAATACAAACGTATCTTTATATTTATGATATACATTACTATAAATTATGTCTCCATTTGCGAACCCCTTTGTATCTATTTTACTGGTTTGGTTTAGCCGATTTATTTCTATAAAAAAATTCTCCACATCGCCTATTTCGCTATATAATTTGGATAATTTTTTTATTATATGGGGAGCATTCTCGTAAAATCTTAATACCGAAAACGTTAATGTAAACGTAGATACCAACTTCTCAACATTGATTTGTTTTTTCAAATACGAATTATATATCAAATAATTTAATATTATAAATATAAATACACATACCACATTCCATATTGTCTCCGAAGCAAAATATATATCCAATGAAGCAGTCTCACTATCTTTATATATCTTATATTCTTCTTCTATGAATTTATTTTTTTCTTTTTCCTCATTGTTTGTACTATATATACTTACCAAATTTAACATAGAATCATTCATGTATTCAAATAATTTAGAACGTTGGTCGTATAAGGCTATATCCACTTTATACTTTATTTTAAATACATTATAAATATACAAAACATTCACAATTATAGCAAAAATAAAAAAAGTAAATACTTCACGCGATACATACCAATAATGATATAATGTAGATATGAATACAAACAACTGCGAAAATAACAACGTCCGTAGTGTTTCTAAATAACTGAAAAATATAGTTGATATATAGGTTATTTTTGATAATATTTCGCCACTATGTATATTATCAAAATCCATCTCATAATGATCTATAATATAATTATACATAGTGCTTGTAGCATATTCGCCAAAGTTTGGAGCTATTATTTTTGTACAATAAAATAACGTGCTTTCAATCGCCATGGCCGATACATAAAATATGACTAAGTATTTTACTAAATTAAAAAACTTATTAGATTTATCTTTGAATGAATTTATGACCAAACCGTAATATTTTGGAATGATTACATGATGTATTGGGTATAATAAAAATGTAAATATTATCCACAAAACTACAACTATTTTATTCTTCATTACAAAATGAAGAATTAAATCATTCATCTTTAATGTCATTGTTATATATATGATTTATATTTTTGATTTAGATCATACATTAGTTCATACAGACGACGAAGGTATTCACATTAGGCCTTATGCCAAATGTATTTTGAATTACTTGTACAAACATAAATTTGAAGTGGGTATTTGGTCTACCGGATTAGATTCATATGTAAGAGAAGTTATAGATTTATTATTTAAAAATAAGCCATTATGTGTAGCCTTAGCACGTAGCGATAGAAATCGCCTTATTGACTTGAAAACAAATAAAACATATCGTTTCCCGATGAAAGATGGTATGATTGTTAAAAAAATACCTTTTTTATTGAAACATTTTAAACTAGATAAAAATACTATTTTAATTGATGACTTACAAGATAATATACGAGCAAATTCTGAAAATCATATTTACCCTATCCAAGAGTGGCGAAAAACAATGAAAAACGATAAAGAATTATTTGTTTTATTGAAACACATTAAACGTTCTACTCGTAAAAATAAATACTCTTATATAGTATGAATAGTATATTTTATAACACCGAACCAGTCATTTTCTATAATGACTATGAATTAAAGCCAAATACTTACTGTAATAATGATTTTTTAGAATCTAAAATGACTTATTGTATTGAAAGTATAGTACCCAATCCAACTTACAACGAAACTAAATTGTCGTACTTAGACGATGTCCTTTACAGTATCGATAAACAATTCGATACCACTTATCATAAACCCTTAGACGATAACAATTACAATAAACTATCTTATGCAGAACATAAACTATCGTACTTAGATGATACCACTTACAATAAACTATATTATACCGAACCTAAACACTTACACACTTACGATGAGCATTATCCAATGAAAGGCGGCGAAATCATTAACCGTAAGAATGTTCAGAAGGTGGATATAAAAAAATTTGCTTCTGTGAATTATTTCAATAATTATATCGTGAAATATAGTAAAGCCACTGGTAAAGATAACATTTTAAAACAATACATTATAGATACTTTAAAAACCGTATAGAAAAATAAAAAAAATAATTATTACGCGATCTTACTATCACCGACGTCTAGTGCCGCCTTTTGATAAATATATTTCACCTATATTATTATTTTTTAATTTTATATAATGCCCTTTATTTTACGGGTTCCGTTGGATTCTAATGTTCGTATTCTTAATTTTTTTTCAATTTTTTTATTGTTTTCTTACCCATATGTATTAAACCAATATCTTTTTTACCGCCACCTAATGTTTCACCAATAGACCTTTTTGCCGATTTTAAATTTGTTCTCTTGCTCTTTCTTGTTTCTCTTGCTCTTTCTTCTTGTCTTGCTGCTATGCGTTTTGATTCTGCTATACGTTTTGCTACTACTTCTGCTTTTGCTTCTTCTGCTGCTCTTGCTGCTATTTCTGCTGCTTCTCTTGCTACCGATTCTTCTGCTTCTGCTGCTGCTGCTGCTGCTACTGCTGCTGTTGCTCTTGCTTTTGCTTCTGCTGCTACTCTTGCTGCTACTCTTGCTGTTACTCTTGCTGTTTCTCTTGCTGTTGCGTTTGCTTCTGCTGCTACTCTTGCTGTTTCTCTTGCTGTTTCTCTTGCTGTTGCTTTTGCTTCTGCTGCTACTCTTGCTGTTTCTCTTGCTCTTGCTCTTTTTTTTTCTGCATCTTCTACTCTTGCTCTTGCTCTTTCTTCTGCTTCTACTCTTGCTATTGCTCTTTTTTCTGCTGCTGCTATTGCTTTTTCTGCTGTTCTTGCTATTTCTTCTGCTGTTGCTTTTGCTCTTGCTGCTGCTTTTGTGTCTGCTGCTTTTGCGTCTGCTGCTGCTTTTGCGTCTGCTGCTACTTGTTCTGCTGCTGCTCTTGCTGCTTCTCTTGCTGTTGCTTCCGCCTCTTTCCGTAGCCGTTCCTCCTCAGCTTCTTTGGCCGCTGTTGCTGCTCTTGCTTCTGCTGCTACTTGTTCTGCTGCTCTTTCTGCTGCTGCTGCTGTTGCTGCTGATGCTACTGCTACCGATTCTTCTGCTTGTTCTGCTGCTTTTGCTTTTGCTTCTGCTCTTGCTGCTGCTGCTGCTACTGCTACCGATTCTTCTGCTTTTGCTTCTGCTACTTGTTCTGCTGCTCTTTCTGCTGCTGCTGCTGTTGCTGCTGCTGCTACTGCTACCGATTCTTCTGCTTTTGCTTCTGCTGCTCTTTCTGCTGCTACTGCTGTTGCTGCTGATGCTACTGCTACCGATTCTTCTGCTTTTGCTTCTGCTACTTGTTCTGCTGCTCTTTCTGCTGCTACTGCTGTTGCTGCTGCTGCTACTGCTACCGATTCTTCTGCTTTTGCTTCTGCTGCTCTTTCTGCTTCTGCGGCTTGTTCTGCTGCTACTGCTGTTGCTGCTGCTGCTACTGCTACCGATTCTTCTGCTGCTCTTTCTGCTGCTACTTGTTCTGCTGCTCTTTCTGCTTTTGCTTCTGCTGCTCTTTCTGCTGCTACTTCTGCTCCTG
>Ga0213868_10002439_pt1 | contig 17841 bp, 20 predicted proteins | sample PICome_9_FD_160087 | JGI IMG/M metagenome (GOLD analysis project Ga0213868, IMG submission 160087) | Coastal seawater microbial communities near Pivers Island, North Carolina, United States - PICO127 | ecosystem: Environmental > Aquatic > Marine > Coastal | place: USA: North Carolina...
GCACTAAACCCTTCTAACTGAAAAGGATTGGATACAACATTGATTTTATAGATTTCTTTCATTATGAGACATACCAAGACGATTATTATGATAATACCCACAATGTTTATAATTTCGTTTTGTTCTAGCATAGTTTATTCGCCAAAAAATACAAGGTATAAATGTGATCAGGTATCACTTATGTATTATGCCCCTATATTATTTTTCAACATAAATCGTTTAATATTTTCTATACTTGATTTGCTAATTTTCCGTCGTTGTCCTTGATTATTTTCGATTTTTATTTTGTCTAACGCTGTAGGGTCCTCTGCCAAATGCGTTAACATGTCATGAATAGAACCATTGTATTGATTCATAATGGAATATGCACATTGATTTCCTATACCCGGAATGGTACATAACATGATCTCACCTATATTATCTAAAGTAATATTTGCCTTTTTCTCCTTTTTAATTATTTCACTATAACGAGGTTTGGGCGATTGATAGAGGTATTGGCTTTCAATATGTTTTACTGATTGCGGATCGTTAGGTATTATGAAAATGTCACTGGTTTCACTTTCTTCCGTTTTATTTGTCTTATTAATTGTTTCCTCATTATTGTGATCCATTGTTTCCTGGTCATGGTCATGGTCTTGGTCATGGATATTATCGTTTTTACATATTGATTCGTCAGGCTGAATAGGAGAAGGGGCTTCTACCTTCTCTACATACGATTGTTCCACAGATTCTAGTTCTGTGGTCGCACAATGTCGATAAAAAGGCATTTTACGCTTAAAATCTTCTTTACGGAGTTTTGTTATAAAATTATAAATAAACTTGCAAGATTCATCCAAACTTTTCGTGTTGTATACAGAAAATCCTTTATAATAGGACAGTGACGTGATACAAGAGTATAGTACGGATTTATTCGTTCTTGCCTTATATTCATATAATCGTTCAATATCACCTTCTATAAGATAAAATATATTGTGATTGTGTACTGGTGAAGCATCCAACCGAAAAGATTGCTCGTTGTATCTTCCGTCTTTAATACTGGATGCCAAGTCATATATAGTTTTTCTTTCAAAAATAACTTCATCGACTCCAGCATCAGAACGAATAATCATGTCACCAAGATCTAACCGGGCAACCTCAACCGTTAATTGATGTGTTAATGGGGGAAATAGTTGTTGAAACTTTTCTATGAAACCTGTTTCTCTATTATCTATAATTAATTTCATTATATAAAATGTCAGACCATATACTACTAATATTGTAATTATAACGCGTCTTGTTTTTAATACTTTATTAATATAGTTTATTTATAACATAAAGATAATTAAGTATTCTTGTTAAGTATTCAAATCAGAATCAGTCAATATGGGTGTCGTAACGAGAAGTCAAGCAAAAGAGAATAATCTTCTTGTAAATAATACATCATCATTAGTCAATATGAGCGAAATATCAATTGTAAAAAGGAAAAGTATTCATGTAAATACTAGAAATAAAAGGGAGGAAGAAGAACTGTATGATTGCGCCGTTATTTTGTGCACACTAAAAAATAATATTAGAAAAGAAAATTTGAAAAGTTCGGTAAATAAACTAGCAAATCAGATAGTAAAAGCATTAGATAGGAAATAAAAAATGAAAATTGATGAGAAACATGCAGTATACATAATATATGATTTAAACAATACAATATAATTTACATTAGTAATTACCAATACAAGTTCGTTCCTTACCGTGCCTATTTTAGTATTATGTTGACGGACAATAAATTGCTTCAGGATGATGATATTACACGTGAGGAGGAAGGATTAGTATTTAACCCTTATAATCCGGACAATGTGGAGATTACATTGAATCAAGTTCAATCTATTCTAACGAAATATGGAGTTCCAGATAAAGTACATAATTTGAATTTATATAAGAGATCATTTGTTCACAGATCATATACTAAGCGTCCACATTTGCTCAACATGGAGGAAAATATAACCATCATGGACCAACCCGATAATTGTATGCCCTTAAGTACGAAATCGAACGAGAGACTGGAATTTTTGGGAGATGGGGTACTGGAATGCATTACCAAATATTATTTATACCGACGATTTCCAAAAGAGAACGAGGGATTTATGACAGAAAAGAAAATCGCTTTGGTGAAGAATGAATCTATTGGGAAGTTGGCATATGAAATGGGATTGCATAATTATTACATCATTTCTAGACATGCTGAGGAGAAAAAAATTCGCACTAACTTGAAGAAATTGGGTTGTTTGTTTGAGTCCTTTTTGGGAGCCCTCTTTCTAGATTTCAATAAAATAGACATACATGATGATGAAAAGTGGTTTGATAATGTCTTTGTCACGGGACCTGGGTTCCAGATAGCCCAAATATTTGTCGAGTCTATATTTGAAAAGCATGTGGATTGGATGAAGTTAATACAAGATGATGACAATTATAAAAATATACTTCAGGTGAAAATACAGAAAGAATTCAAGGATACACCTCACTACATAGAGCATAGTCACGATCCTGAAATAGGGTATGAGATGGGTGTGTATTTATGTTTAGGGCAACCGATTCACGCAGTAAAGTTTGAAAATGCCATTCCGTATGAACATTTTGGTTCTTTCCGAGAGATACATGAAGAATTCGATCAAAATGGCAGTGTTTTTGTATTTTTCGCGAAATCAATTCATAAAATTAAGAGAAAGGCGGAACAGACGGCATGTGAAATGTCAATAAACAAAATCAAATAAAATAATACAACCCAACTTCATAAAACAAAAAGAAAGATACTAACATAATCGTATAAAGAATGATATTATATTAATTAAAATTTATATACTAATATAATATACAGAACCCAGTATTTCCTATTTTTTATTGGTTGAGTTGAATCATTTGAGGTCATGTCAGGAAATATACCTAATTTTTTGAGAGAATACATAAAAAGAAGTGAATCTACCGAAGTAGACGGTACCAGTGATGACGAATCCGGAAATGATAAAAGGATATTTGGATACAACATTGTACCGGTAATAAGTAAGTCGGTTAATGAAAATGACCTGGTAGATAGTGACTCGTCGGATGAAGAAGATATCGTGGGCGATGACAGTGAATATGATTCACGTGAAAGTGACGAAGAAAACACCAGAGTAATTCAAAAAAAGAATACAGCAACAGCAACAAACGTAGATGCCGATGTTTCTCGGAAATCTGTCAAACAAGGTCCTGTTGATGACTTTTATTTAAATAACAGACAAAAGTTTGTGAAATTCATTACGGATAGGTTCAAGGATGTTGAAACAGAATATAACACCTCAAAATCTACGACTCGCTCCTCCGGATTAAACATTATGTTATCTCAACGAATCGTGATGTCATATTTGAATTTGGACTCTCCCTATAGAGGTCTACTATTGTACCATGGTCTAGGTAGTGGCAAAACAATTAGTTCGATTGCTATTTTCGCAGAAGGTTATCAAAATAAACAGATTCTAGTAGTATGCCCCAAGCAATTAATAAACAATTATCAAGAAGAGGTAAAACTGTTCAACACGTCTTTTCCTGATATGAAAATACCTGAAAAAATAGAGATAGACGGAAAGATAACAAAGAAAATCAAATATTTCGGTTATACTTCATCTACAGATATGGCTTTATTAAAAGAGGAAAACTTAAACAACAAGGTAATTGTCATAGACGAGGTGCACAACTTTTCGAACGCAATAGTGAATGCATTAAAAGATCCATTAAATAAATCGTCAAAGAAAATTTCAACAAAGAAAATGACGGAAGAAGAGGATGCAAAATTTTTAGAGAAGAAGGTAAAAAATATAGAAGATATAATGAATAAACGTAATGAAAACAGTGAACCAGAGGAGATGAAACGAAATTGGGAAAAAATTCGTACACTTTTTAATAAGTTTGACACGAATGAAGTTGATAAAGATAGAGATATCACGAACAAGGAGCCAATGTCAGTAGAAGAAAAAAAAGTATTACGAAAAGAAATAATAGACTTTTATGAGAAAACAGTGCACGTTGTTACAACGAAAAACATCATACCTATATACGAAAATATGAAATCTGCTATAAATACCAGATTTATTCTTCTGTCAGGAACACCGGTTATTAATAGACCATTTGAACTAACAGTACTGTACAATATACTCCGTGGAAACATAATTACCTATAAATATTTATTACAAAGTATTAAAAATCCAGATACATTGAAGAGAAGTCTCAAAGAAATACGTGATATAGATTATTTCAACATTTCTTTTCCAAGTAATAAAAACAATAAATATATTGTTGAAGTTACACAAAACCCGAAAAAATTTATAAATATAGAACAGGATGTCTTTAAAAAGAAACGTGAGATCAGAGATATAGAGCAAGATTTTGATCAACGTATTCTCGGGGTGATTCAAAAACATTCAAGTCAAAAAAATATTCAGAAAGAAACAATTAGCTATACAGCGTTCCCTGAAAAGGAAGAGGTGTTTAAGAAGTATTACTCTGATCCAATCTTGAATAATATCAACAAATCGAATAAAGACAGTAAAGAAAAAAATGATAGTAAAAAAGAAGCAGAGGAATTGTTTTCAAAAAGAATAATCGGATTGTCATCGTATTTTAAGGGGGTGGATGATGAGTCTATGGCAAAATTAAATACTATTAACATTTCACTTGAAATGAGTGCTTATCAAGCTACAGTATATAATCGCGATATTAAGAGAGAAAAAACAAAGGGAAAGGGAAAGAACACGAAAGATGCGGTGGAATCTTCCTCTTACAAAGTTAAATCGAGACAAACATGTGATTTTGCTCTACCAGAATCATGTAGCACCAATATACCCGATAATTATAACCAAGAAGACACCACAAATATAGTGCAATGCATTGACGACTTGATGTCGAAAGATCAAAACTTTATGAAACTAGATGCACAGGAAGAAACCAATAAATTGGAACGTTATAGTCCAAAATATAAGAAAGTAATTGAACAATTAAACAACAGTGAAAGGGAAAATAGGGGAACCCATTTAATTTATAGTAATTTTATAGTAAGAGGCACGGATATATTGTCAATGGCATTAGAACGGAACGAATATGTTGAAATGAAAGTGGAAAAAGATGGAAATAGTATTAAAATTAAAAACATTAACGAAGTGAAAGAGAAAACAGGAAAAGTATTCATAGCTTATAGAACAAGTGATTCTGTTGCCGTTAAATTAGCAAAAAGAAAAATATATAATAATGATTGGAATGAATTATCTGACAAGGAAAAAATGCCTGATGGGAACATGATGAATTTCGAACAATTAAAAAATCAACTTAATGTATTTGATAACGAATATCAACTTTATGGTAAGCTAGCAAAAGCATTTATAATTTCCAAATCTTCTGCAGAAGGAATTAATTTAAAAAATACTCGATTCGTCCACTTACTCGATCCGTTCTGGAATCCAGCTGTTACTACGCAAGTTATCGGCAGGGCGCGTCGTCTAAATAGCCATGAGGCTCTTCCTCCAGAGCTGAGAAATATTACTGTTTATAAATATCTCATGACACTCAAATCATCAAACAAAATTGGAACTACCGACCAACAGTTAGATAAATTATCAGAAATAAAGAAGCAAGAAACAAATACATTTTTGAAACTGGTCAAAAGTGCATCAATAGATTGCATGATACACAATAAAAGTAAATCAAAATCTAAAACCGATGATGATAGTGCATACAAATGTTTTGCATTTCCTCCCGAAAAGAATGGGGATCCGGGATGGACATTTATTCCTGATACTACGAGGAAGGAAAATTAGAGCCAATTGAGCTCGTTTGAATGGATGATTGAAGTATATTTATTTGCATTTCCAACTTATTTATTTTTTCCAAAAGTTCATTATATTGTGATTCTGTAACTGAAAATGTCTTTACAGAAGGTGTTTCCGGTCTTTTTATTTTTAATTTTGAAGATCTTCCTGTGAAAGGTGAAGAAGTGTGTTCCTGCTCAACAGACGGTGAAGGAACAGGACGGCTATAATTATGATCCACGGTTGCATCCGCATCCTTATCATATGATTTATCAATTTCCGTAGAGAACGTAACTGATTTCTTTTCTTCCTTTGAAACCATACTTTCAGTATTGTCGTTAAGAGAAGTATTCGAAGGAGGAGCAGGAGCAGGAAAAATAGACAATTCACGTTCCCTAGAGGCAAGACGTTCAGCAATGAGACGATCCATATCATTACCTATAGGGGAATCGTTTTCCATCGATTTATCCGAGAAATCAATATCAGAAGGTACGTTTTGATCGAGTGATAATTCTCTCTCGCGTTTCTGTTGATTGTACTGCTCCATATTATATTCCGACTGTTCCGATTTTTTCACGTGGAAAAGTGGTTGAATAGATTTATTAGAATTAGAATTACCAATACCAATATTATTTGCATCATAAATAACTTTCATAGATGGATTAGATAATCCTTGACCAGTGTTATTATGTGATGATCGGATATTCTCTATAGCTGGAATGAGTTGTTCAATAATAAGCTTGTTTTTCTCTACATGAGTATAATACCCGAAGTTACTTTCAATATTTTTACTTGTATTTAAAACAACAGAATCAAATGTATTTTTTACGGCAATGTATTGACTGTTTTTCATATTATCAAAAACATGGTTATCTTTAAGAATATCCCAAAGTATACGTTTATTTGTGGCACTATTGAGCGATTGATGATTCATAATTTTTCTTTTATTTTTTCTGGTAATTAATTTAATTAGTTATCTTTCTTATACTAACTAGTTCTTCATAATAATATCATAATATGTTTAATACCTATGATATTATTACTTACTTATACCTATATTTTTACTGTTCATTTATTCATGACGATAATATTTATCACGTAATTTGAACGCTTCTTCATCATGTATTTTGTTTATCATAAAGTCGGATGGTTCTTTCCTTCCAGTAAGCAATTCGATAATAAAGAACATGACGTACATACCACACTCCGTATTTTTCGTTTGATGTTTTGTTCGATTGATGTATAATTTCAAGGGTATTCCATTTTGTTTGCTGTCTTTTCTCACTCTTCTAATAAAGTGATTTACTTCAGAGGGAGGTTTGTGACCAGTGCTGTCAAAAAACATGATATATTTTTCATTTAGGTCGATGAAGAGGACAATCCAGTGTTGTCCTGGTTCATCGTGGTAGTCAGTATTAATGACGATACCGATTTTCTTCTTACTTTTCTCCAACTGTTCATTTACGTCGAATTTGCACAAGTCTTCCCATACGCATTTATTATTGTACAGGTGATGGTCAAAATCAAGAGGAGCAGGACCAATAAAGTCAAAGACAGGATAGAAATATTCATATTGTTTCATCACTGACGAAATATCAGATGAACTGAGCCATGTTTTTGGATACGACTTCCATTTGCTAGGAGCACGAGGAGCGAAACTATTTTGAACCAGCATCATTTCTTTATCACTTAATTGATGAGTACCGCCTAATAATTCACTTTTGATCCAACACGATTCTCTGTTGCAGGAATGTTGTAAGTTTTCTTTTAATTCCTTCCAAATTTGTTTGGGATCGTCACTCGTAATTTTACCAAATGTTTGACGTACATTCCATAAATCTCGCATTTTCATCAATGTGGAATCTGTATAGCATGTTTCAACGTTTTTTCTACGAGGATTTGGACCACAACGATCCTTTATGAAACGTTTTCGGGTGACGTTTTTGTTTTGCGAATGGCTCCTGTTGCTTTTACTCTTGCTGTTACTGTTGCCCCAACTTCTATGTATTTTTTTCGTAGGTTTTGTCATGACTTTTTACTTTTTAACTTATGTTAACTAGAACTACTAATATAAGTTAATATTAATTATTTATTTGTTTATTTATTTATTTGTTTATTTATTTATTTATTTGTTTATTTGTTTGATTGTTTATTTCATCGATTTCATTAATTAATGTTCACAATTCGCAGATTTCAATTGCTCACGTGTATGATTATTGAAAATGTTATTTCCAGTTCCTAGCGTATTTGGGTTAAATGGCTGAAACTCCGTAGGCGTAAAGAGTAATGGATGTGATTGTTGCACCATGTTACTGTCGGAAGTATCCACAGTTACTTTGTACATATCACTAGAAGAGGTAGGTACATATTTTGCCTGATCCGATTTCTGTAAAGCAAAAAATTGGCTTCGAAGGTCACTTTCCACGTTGACATTGGCGGCGTATCCGCTCCATGGAGCCGATGCATTACCCGGATTAAAAGTACGCTCAACCGAATATGTAGGGTGACATTGAATAGGAACGGTAGTTGGGTTGTATTGGTCGAGAACATCCATACACCCGTATTTTGTAGCAACAGGTCTCATATCAAATTGAGGAGCTAAAGTGGAGGAAGGAATATTTCTATCGGATATGCGTGTATTTAGTTCATCCACTCTATCGTTTTGGCAGGTATAACAACCATAGAACACCCCTTCGAATTTGTCGTCGCTATTAATAGCACTCATTATTGTTATCTACAAATAATTGTTATGAGGTATAATATATTATATGCACAAAATATTATATATTATATTGACCGATTACTTGATTACATATTTTGTTCCTTTTGTTCCTTTTGTTCCTTTTGTTCCTTTTGTTTACTAAACTAAATCTAATGATGTCATTGTCAATTAGTCTACTCCCAATACTTCTGTAATATCAGTCTCGATCGATTGTCTCTGTTTCTTATAATCACTCCAGCTGATGTTTTTGGCTTCCCTTATTTCATCCTCCTTATTACCGTCTTCATTGTTTGCTTCGGTCGTTAGTTTATCTGCCTTCCTCACTGCTCCGTCAATATATATTTCTTTTAATAATTTACCAACCATGACAGATCCTTCGTGTTGGTCGACGGCACCGTCTTCTATGTAATGCAGTACATTAATAAGTTGCAGTAATATATCCATATTTATTTCATCCTTTTTGACTTTATTGAATATTTCAGTGTATTTATTGAAAAGAAAGCTGCATTTGCTTGCACATTCATCATCGAAAGCTGATACTTCCGTAGTCGCTCTAGTACCCCAATCTTTCTTCAGTTTCATGAGGACGTTTACCTCGTCGAATATTTTTTTACTGTGTTTTAGTTCGCGAATTTGATTTGTGTGATCCTCTGCTTCATTGACACGAATCATCTTGTCTAAATGAATTCTTTCGGAATCACTAATTCCCATATCTTTAATATCTTGCATATTTGTTGTCATATTCCTCTTGTGCTGTCTTTTATTGAATTATAAATATATACGTAGTATATTTTTATACGAAATTTAGATATTAATATAATTAAGAGTACGCGCGTGATGAATATTCTTTTCTGATTAGACTATATACCAAATATCCAGATATCATTCCAATATATCAACATGTCATCTGACGCACCTGTTACACAAGATCCTCCACATATTCTAGCAGCTAATGCCGGGCAAAATGTAGCTGCTTTAGCCATGGCGCCTCTTCCTGAGGGAGCAGGATCACATGCGCAAGCCGCAGTTAACCACTTGGCGTCCGCAGCTCTCAGTCAGCAAAAAGCCAATAATATTAGTGGTGGTGGCAAAAAGAAGAGAGGAGGAGCGAAACGTACTTATAAACGCAGTCGTAAAGATAAACAATCAAGTCGAAAAGGTGCCTCCAAAAAACGCCGAACAAAACGAAAGTCGTCACGTAGTAGTAGAAGTAGTAGAAGTAGACGATCTAATAAATCCAAAAAATAATTAATTGTTTGTTTTGAGTTCTAGTTTCAATATATTATCATCTCCTATATTATATTGAAGAAGTAGAGATTTTAACATAGGGTATTATTTAGATACTTACTTTTACTTCTATTCTTACGATCTATCCTATCCTCAAAATGAGAAGCAGTGACATATCCTTAACAATCTTTATTATTCTTGTATTCGTGGCGCTATTAATGGTCAATGTGTTATCCGTAGGCATGAAAAACATTGAGAATAATTGGCCAGTATATAGATGCAATCCTTCTGTTATGCCTTTTGCAGGAATGTTTGGTCATGATGTAAGCAGTAACTTTTCGTATTGTATACAGAACATGCAATCAAGTATGATGGGTGTACACCTACAACCACTTCACTATCTCACCTCTGTTTTAGGCAATACTGCAAACGAAATTTCTGATTCTGTAAATAATATTCGTAAATTTATTGATCAATTACGAAATATGATTACAAGCATACTGAAATCGATTTTTGGAATATTTATGAACATATTAATTACTTTTGTCGAGATTATTGTGAAAATTAAAGACATGATGGGAAAAATAGTGGGAACATTAGCGGCTATGATGTACATACTTGAAGGCAGTGTGATGACAGCCGAAAGTGTGTGGAAAGGACCACCTGGAAGTTTCCTGAGAATGATAGGTGATTTATAATTATAATAAGCAACAAATCCCACCAACAAATCCCATCAACAAATCCACCAAGTATGTATAGATTAGATTAGATTATCTATTGTTATTATATCAGATAAAGTGTAATAACAATATATTTACATTTCATATTTTTCAATAGTAGTCTTATAAATAATGACCGCATTGGATTCCATAAATACAATATACACGAAATTAGGATACTCTGGTAAGTACGGGGGATCAATATGGACAACCGTCATCCTATTGCTTATTTTCTGCTGCTTAATTACTTATTATTATGTATTGAATCATTTAGAACCCATAAAGGCAAATTGGGCAGTGGAACGATGCAATCCTCTTTATATACCTCTAGCAGGAATTATTGTCAAACCAGAAGACGTATCTTCTTTTGACTATACACAAATGAATTTCCAGTATTGCATTCAAGGAATATTGTCCAGTATTGTGGGAACCTTCTTGTCTCCCGTGTACTATTTAGTGAGCGTCATACAAAACACCTTAAATTTAATCAGCGAAGCGGTGAATCAACTAAGAGAAGTAATGGATTCATTAAGGGGTAATGTTGCTTCTGTAGGAAAGACGGTGATGGAAAAAATATTGAATTTCCTTGTCGTTTTTCAGCATATTATCATCAAACTAAAAGATATTGTTAACAAAGCTCAGGGCGTTATGGTGTCTTCCATATACACTATGCTTGGAACAGTATATACATTACAGGCTTCCATGGGGGCAATGGTGGAAATGTCAATAGGGATCCTTGGATCGTTGGCAGGAATTATAGCTGCGTTACTTTTGATTCCATTTGGTCTAGGTCTTATACCAGCTGTTCCTCTCATTGTCATGTTTCTGATTATATTGATTCCATTAATTTTAGTAATAATAGTATCCACCCAAGTTCTTCATCAACATACAAGTACACCACCAAAATTATAATTAAACATTAACTAACTTCTCGGGTTGGCATAATTTTACTCTATCCATTATGTATAAGTAAATACCGAGGATATATCTTTGTATTTTAGAAGTCATAGAAACGAAAACAAAATGGAACTTTCTTTATTTGGAATGAAATTTAGATTGGAAATTATTATTCTTTGTCTAGTGGTTGGTCTCATCCTCTGCTGTCATGTCCTTGGATCATGTAGCAAAATAGGCATTATGGAAGGTATGGAATTGGCAGGTAGCGCCGTGAACGTTGTTGTCGGAGATGATAATTACAACAACTGGGTTTCAAAGGCAAATGATTACGCCGCAAGTATGGGATACACTTCAGCACAATCTAAGTATGAATCTCACAAGGGCACCCCTGTGCCTCTTCCCAAAGGTGAAATGGATATGTTCGCGGATAATGATTTCTCTCCGGAATGTTGCCCATCCACCTATTCTAGTAGTGCAGGATGTGCATGTATTACTCAAGAACAAGTTGACTACTTGAATGAACGTGGAGGAAACCGAACCGAATAAAAGAATATTATTTTTTTGTAGAAGCATGTTGGAGGCAATAAATAATATAATATAATATGTTTTAGTATAATATACACAAACGTGATCTGTAAAGTATATTATATTATATAGTACCGAAGCTCAACAATGAACAAAGAATCTAAAAAAACTCTTACCACGGCAGCAGTAGGAGCTGCCATTGGTGCTAGTGTAGGGTATGCAATTGGTTCTTCAAAAGCATCTCCCTGTGACGGATGTACCTGCGGTCTTGCTGCTGACAAGAGTGAATCATGTATGGACAAAATAAGAAAACAGAAATTAGAATACCTAGCTCACAAAGAATCAAACAAATGCTTCACTGATCCATGCGACACCTGTCCTCATAAAATATAATTTAAAATATCATAAAAAGTGATTATTCACTATATTCATTTTTTATGTATACATGATCCAACCTTTTTATTTGAAGCGGCGTTTCATCGTTTTTGCTCCATGAAATGTATTACCTGAATATCTTTTCGTCGTTGTCTTTTTACCTCCTTTTTGTTTCTTTTCCGGTACCGGTTCAAGTACAGGAATGGCTACTGGTAAATCTGAGTCCTTCTTTTTTTCATTCTTTTCGTTACTATTATTCATTGCATCAATCGTTCTTGCCGTCGTATAATAGGTCCGTGACGACAACATTTTTGGTTTTGGGGACTTTCTTTTTTTATTTTGTTGCTGTATCTTCTGCTGATTATTTATATACGATTTTTTCTCCTTGTTTAATGACATCCTCTTTTGCTTGAGGTCTTTCATTGCCTTATTGTGTTTATCCGTTTCTTCCACATCTTCTTTTAACGGTATCTGGTCCTGTTGAGTTTTTATTTGATCATTGACCTTTTTCAATTGATTCTCATAGCCTATTTTCATAAGTGTATCCCATTTGTTCCATATTTCTTCTTTCCGTTGATTGCAGGTAAGTTTCACATTATCCAAAACAGACACTTTAGAATACGCACCTTTTTTCAAATGGAGATCAACAATAACATTGTAGTTATCTCGACTTGACTTTTTTACAGTCGTCTTTTTTGATTCCATCCTACCATCCTCTTTTATCATATGTACGCGTCCCTCTTGTTGTGTGCGTGTAACATAGTATTTGTCATTCCAATCATATCGAATTATTTTGTATGCATTTGCATTGTAATAAAAACTTTCATTTTTTATAAAAAACATTTTCAACAAAAATGAAATATTACTTTCAACCAGATCATGGTTCACACTGTCAAAAGAAGAAAATACTTGAAACTTTCCGGTCTTTCTTACTGCTTGAAAGAATTGTTCGAATCTACTTTCTATCAAAAATATTTTGCGTTTGTCTTCTTCGCTCATATCAGAAGGAAACATTTCGTTTGTCAACTTGATGGTGGGAATAAACAAGATATTCGAATGAGATTCATATACTTTTGGATTCAGCATGGGCGGTAAGAAACGTTTATCGTTGAAAAGCTCTTCCCCTTCAATCTCTTTGCCATTCAAATGAACAATTAATTTACTAGTTCTTACTGTCGGTACATGGTCGATTGGTGCTGCTAATGCAAATTTATTGTTATTCATACCTTTTTTAATATGTGAAATTTACTGCTTATACGGTAATATGTATTCACCTTAAAATGGCTATATTTACAGCACAGTAAGTATATATTATTGTGCTATAATAAAATAATCGTTTTTAGTATAATTATGAAAATCAAATATAAGAGTTTACAATTACTTGTTAAATTTAGTAGCATACAAAGATCAAATATATTGAATTATAAACTACTACATGCTAAATCAAACTCTATCATACCATACACAACGCCTATAAAGAGTATCGTTTTATTTTCTTCAAATGACAATTAATTATATAATACGTTATCAAGACATTACATAAATCATCAAATATGTGATTCACGACACACTATGTCGATTGGTAATAATTCACTAAATCCATGTTTCTCTGGTTTTCCTTTTGCTTTTTAGCTCGTTCTAATGTCAACATTGCTTTATTTATTTCATCATCCGAAATAATACCATCTGAATTGGTGTCTATTTTCATTCTTTTATATTTATCTGAAAGTATACACATTGAACTACGAGTGTTCATAAAAAATTGGGTTACAATCACGAACACCATGGTCATTATACACGCTGTTATTATATCCCTTGTACCCATCCAGAAAATCGCAAATATTAATATTTCTCTCGTAATGTTCTGCTTAATAAACAGTTCTACTGTTTCACCTAGATTCAGGTCTACATGTCGGGATCCTATATTGAGAATAATCATGATAAAACCAGCGAAGAAAGTATTTTTGTTTAATGTATTTATCAGATCCGTCGTCATATTTACAAATGTTTTGAACATTTCATGGTTCATAGCGATTCTTATTAATAACTGTTTTCTTCTGTTGGAATGTCGACAGAGTACAGAATAAACAAGACAGCAATATACTATATGCTACGAAAATAAAGATACTTACGAAAATATCATTATTAATTAGAATAATGATATTAACAGATTTGCTTTCCTTCGCCTTTCTTTCTTAACGCTTTCCTAGATTGTATTTGATTCTGTCTATGTGTTTTATGGCGTTCTCTAGAGCATCTTCATAAAATAGCCGCACAGATCTAGCTTGTGGACGTACACGGCTATATAATAACTCAGTGAAACCTTCTTTTTCTACACGATCACCTCCGGCTAAGCCAAACTGAAACATGCATAAACATATAGCTGCAACAATAATTACAATAACAATGGCAGTTTTTCTCATATTCGTATATTTATTTCTACAAAAACAACGTTCCCAATAATCGTATATAATACTATGCTAAAATATAAATATTATGCGACACGTCATTGTGCGTACTCGTTGATTTGTATAACGTTTAAGTATATACCTTAATAAGCCTCAGGGGATTCCTCGCTCGTTACCGCCTTCTTATGGTCAACTTGCACTTTATTGGAATCACTCGCGCGAATATTTTCCTCTGTGTGTAATTGTTCTTTGGAGTTGATAATATCAAATTTACAGTCATCGGAACATATATTACATTTGTCGTCATCGTCAACATACTTTACTTGAGGGAAAACAGTGGCTATATCTGCAAGATCGATTTCTTTATCGTCCTTCATTAGCTTTCCATGTAGACAATATTTTGTTTTGAATTCATCTACATCAGATAATTTTGATTTAGTACAAGGTGTGCCGTTGCAAGGACACTTGGAGCAATGATCTGGTAAATCACTATCTCCAATACAATCATCACATATACTATCAGCTTTCTGCTGTCCCTTACCCTGGTTTGCCACTTTCGAGGTGCTGGTAGCATTCTGCGATTTCCCGATAGCCGCTACACCATTACTCTTGAATGACGGAACTGCTTGTGCCTTTGGTTTAGTATCATCATCAGCATCTGAACCTGTTTCCGCTTCTTCATCCTTATTTTCCATTCCTTCTTTTATTATTGAGTTATTATCAAGCAGTATAACACATAATAGTAATGCGAGTCCAGCGTATAAATTATAGTGCCCAATTATAACTATTGCAGATATGATTAGTAACTTTCCTAAAAACTTGAATACCATATTCAAATACTTATGCGAGAAACAAAATTTGTATACCTATTTGTATTTATATATATTATAACGAAATAAATAATGCATGAAATTTGCAAAATATAATCTGTCTTTTGTATAAGTGATATTTGGAATAGAATGTCTTCTTTAGCAAGTTATGCCGCCCCTTTTGGAAATGAGGACGACGGGCTACCCATAAAAAAACAGAATGCTATTCAACAGAAACGTCAAAGAAATAATAAAACCATGAAACGAAGAGATAACCAAACTTTAAACACAATCAGTAATCCTAAATTAGAAGCGATGATGAATGCTATCAAAAAAAGTACTATGCCTGCTTCCAATTCTTCCAATTCTAATCAGAATAATTGGTTAAATAATGGCGATGAAGATGAGGAAGATAATGAGAATGAGAATGATGATGATGATGAGTATTCCGGTGGTAACAAAATGGGATCATTTAAGCCTCTCTCACCTCCTCATTCTGCCTCTGCGGAAAGGTTACATAATGGAATGGAAGAGACAGCATCACATCCACTATTACCTAAAAATATAACACATAATACTGAAATCAATAAAAACGTCGAACAATTTACACAATTACCTGGAACCTATGCAAAACAATACCAGCAACAATACATACCATATTATAACCAGAGCTCAGATGACATGTCTCCTAATGGAGCAAACAAAGACGAGTTGCTCGAAAAGTTACACCAAATTATCTTTATGCTAGAAGAACACAAGAACAATAAAAATGCGAACTCCACAGAAGAGATCATCTTATACTTCTTTTTGGGAATATTTATAATTTTTATTATTGATTCTTTTGCTCGAGTTGGTAAGTACGTTCGATAATATATCCCAGTGCAATTCGTTGACATAATTTTTATTCATATTCAACGTAATTTTGTTTGAAGTTATACCGTTTATTGTCATAATCATCCCTTTTATCTATAAGAATTGTATTATTACGATTTATGTAAAATAATATACTTTCATTTTTATCTAATATTATATCGATATTGTCGAGAGAATTATTGTTTATGTTCTTCTCCTTTTCGACGACATAGTTCTTAACATATGTTGTAATATACAAGTCTACGCATATTATTGATATAAGTACTATGGTAATAAACAGAACTTGAATTGTAATTATCATAATTTTATTATTTGATGCGATAGATGGGTAGATATGTAGATAGAGAGATAGACAAATAGTTTATTCTAATGATATGATACGTATACGTGTCATTAGAATTCAATTTTTAGTTACATGGTTTTATCATCATTTACGTTTTGGTGATGTTGGATACTTTTACACACTATTACACAACAGTAAAAGAAAAATTATTATTTGTTGGATGATGATAATCGTCTATCAATTCATGAGTGTCTCCATCTTGGGTAGTACCCCAATATAATATTTCATCAGCATTGAATAAGTATGTTGATCCTGATTGAAAGTTACTTCCTTTAAATGTAATCGTCACAGAGTCGAAAGGTTGTAATTCCTGGGTCAATCTAATGTAAGAGTGTTGAGAACTAGTTAAGGCAGGTACAACATTGTAATTAATATTTGTACTTGAAGAGGACGTAGTGATAAAATCAGTAATACCATAATTATCCATACTAAAAGGATACACCGTTTTGATCTCGTTGTCAATGTATGTAGATATTGGTGTCCCAGCGTCTAAATTCTGCAATTTATTAGAAGATGACTCTTCTTTAGTAACTTCAAATAGATTAAAGTAGCAGTACGGATTTTTTGTTGTTTTCACGGTACCAATATTTTTGATTGTTATGGAAACTTCTCCAGAAGACGAATCATATTCACCAGACACTTTGAAATCTGCTTTTGGAATTGTTGGTGCCGTATATTGAAAGGCGTAATAACTATAATCACCTGTGCTATAGTCAGCTGAATTTTGGATAACTGCATATACACCACCATGCACAAATTGTCCCATTATTCTAAAAATTACGCTATCGTTATGTAGTAAAGAAGGGGTGTTTTGAATAGTATGTGTCCCGTTACTCGTAGTAGTCACTGTATTCTCGTAATTGTTGTACATAGGAAGCATCAAATCCACGTCACCTGATAATGCTGATTTTGGATAATAAGTAGTACCATTTACATCCATGGGAATGTTGCCAAGAGTTGCTTCCGATTGATTATATGTTAACTCTACAACACTTACACTATCATATGACTGATCAGCTTTAGAGTTGAATTTTGTATTTGTCATTTGTATAATAACTTCACCGGTTTCAGCATTGAAAGTGCTGCCGGCAAAAGAATAGTCGGGGGTAGTCACACTACCCGCTAGCCTATCTGCC